>Ga0100387_10005541_pt1 | contig 10236 bp, 9 predicted proteins | sample CryGeymeta201511_FD_81547 | JGI IMG/M metagenome (GOLD analysis project Ga0100387, IMG submission 81547) | Groundwater microbial communities from Crystal Geyser aquifers in Utah, USA - Crystal Geyser metaG 2015-11 | ecosystem: Environmental > Aquatic > Deep subsurface > Groundwater | place: USA... | reverse complement strand
TACCGAAATAGTGAATAACGCTATTGTCCACGGCAATAAGAACAATCGCAACAAAAGGGTTGAAATGAGATTGAGTTTGAAGCGATCGGAAGTGGAAATAACAGTTATCGACGAAGGTGATGGATTTGATCTTTCAATTATCCCCGATCCCCTAAGCGAAGAGAACATCCTCAAGGAAACGGGCAGAGGATTTTTCATCGTGCGTTCGCTGATGGATAAGGTGAAAATATCAACGGGCAAGGACAGAGGAACAACAGTCTTCTTGGTCAAAAGATTCTCGCCATCTCGAAGTTAGATTCTCTGGGTATTATTGATGAATTCCGATGCTTAATATCATTCTTTCAATAGTATTCGCACTAAGCGGCGCCATACTTATTCTTCTGAGCGGAATCATCTTTCGCGAAAACCCGCGGAGCAAGATAAACCGTGTTACATCGGTTATGCTATTCTTCGCCGGCACCGCTCCGATATTGGCAACGATTTACTATGCCGTTCTGGTGCCATCGGGGCGCGAATATCCTATATGGTTATACAACATCTTTTACATTTGGGAATTATTTTTCCCCAGTTTTGTTCTTTTCTCCGCCATTTTTCCTGTTGAGCACAAGTATTACAAGAGATATTACAGGGCTTTTTATGCCGCCTATATTCCGCATATTGTGCATTTGCTTCTGGTGATGTTTCTTGCCGATCCAAATGCCATCCTATCTAAATTGACCATTACCAGTGATTTTCCGGTATTGGGCATACTTCTTGAGTTTGTGGGTTATTTCCTGAAATATATCGTGATGCTTTTTGGTCTGGCGCTGGAAGTCCATGTTCGTTTCTTCTCCATCATCAATCTTGCCTATGCGGTAATAGCTTCGGTTTTCCTGCATCAAGGTTACCGCTCCGTTGTGAACCCGCGCATTCAGCGTCAGGTGAAGGTCATAACCTATGGAATTCGCACCGCAGTAGGATTATACATATCCGCCTATATCGTTCCCACGATATTTGGCATAAACATCAACCCTCAAATAAAGTACCTGGCGATAATTATCGGGCTTTTGGTTGGTCCGGGATTCATCGCTTGGGCGATAATGAGACATCGGTTCCTGGATATCAGGCTGATCGTCAGACAATCGCTTGTTTATTCAGTATCATCTATCGTGGTAGTCGGCGGTTACCTGCTAATAATGGGGCAATTCCGGGAAATTCTAAAGTCTATTTTTGGCGGCGGGGTCGCGGTCCTGGAAATAGTAACGATGATCGTGGCAGTGATTTTCTTCCAGCCGGTATTGAATTTCATTGATGGGATACTTCGAAGGCTATTCATCAAGGGCGGGGCCGATTTTAAGGTGATATTGGAGGGTTTTTCCCATAAGGTGATCACCCTTTTGGATTTAGATGAGTTAATTACTGAAGTGCTCAGGACATTTAATGAAGAACTGCTCATAGAGAATGCTTTTCTGGCAATTCCATCATCCAAGGGGCAGTACTCCGTCTATTCGGCGCAAAGCGGTAATATCCAAACCAGCAAGCAAGATCGGGTTTTGGAGTCGTTCTTGCTTGTCAGAGATCTGCCGGTGCCACGGGACGACATCCCCGTCCCAGCATTATCTCCATCAACAAGAGAGTTATTCCATGAACATGACACCGAGCTCCTGATACCCTTAAATTCGACTCACAAGTTGATAGGATACATCGGATTGGGCAAGAAAGCTTCGGGACTGGGGTACAATGCAGAGGACTTTACTATATTTCAGGTTCTTGCGAATCAACTTGTGATCGCCATCAGCAACGCCCGGCTATATCTGGAATCGCTGGAAAAACAGAGGATGGAAGAGGAATTGGCGCTGGCGCGCCAGATACAACTGCAATTACTGCCCAAGCAACTTCCCTCACACGATCGTTTTCAGTTCAGTGTTTATTCTGAACCATCGCGGGAGGTCGGTGGGGATTTCTATGATTTTATCGTGATGCCTTCGGAGCATCTGGCGGTCTGTATCGGGGACGCTTCGGGAAAAGGCATACCGGCCGCGCTCTTGATTGCCCGTATGCAGGCTATATTGCATTCAGTGACCCGATCGCAATTTGAAGTGCATTCCAAAATAGCCCATATCAACAACGTGCTTTCGTCCAGTGGTATGCCTGAGAATTATGTCACCTTTTTCTATGGGGAGATAGACACGGGGATGATGACTTTTAGATACTGCAATGCCGGCCACAACTACCCCATCCTGCTTCATGGGGATGGTGGATGCGAGTTCCTCATAGAAGGTGGATTATTATTGGGCGCTTTCGGGGGAGTGGAGTATTCATCCAACCTGGTTCAGTTGCGTCCGGGGGATCTTTTGACATGCTATACAGATGGGGTGACGGAAGCGATGGATGATGATGAGATTGAGTTTGGCGAAAAGAGATTGGTGGAATTGTTATCAAATAATCGATGTCTCCCGTTGGATCGACTTCAGGAAAAAGTATTGGATAGTATTAAGGATCATTGTCGGGGCCGTCCCTTCCAGGATGACTGCACGATGATGATGTTCAGGGTAATATAATCCCCCCAGATTTCGACTTGAAGGTGATTTTTCACTTCGAAACCGGCTACGAAATGAAATTGGGAATTAATAATTCGTTGATAATGGTTCACAAAATTATATATTAACGCCAGGTGACTGAAGGATGACAAATGTATCATTATAAATTTTGCCCTTTATGCTCTGAGAGAATGGTCAAACGAATCCCGGCCGAGGGGGTCGATGAAAGGCTGGTTTGCGCCAGTTGCGGATTTATCTGGTATAACAATCCGGTTCCCGCCTGCGGAGTTTTGATAACCGACAAGGATGGAAGGGTATTGTTGGCAAGGAGAAAATATCCACCGAAAGAGGGCGATTGGACCCTGCCAGCCGGCTTTATGGAATCGCACGAGGGCCCTGAGGAATGCGCCATTCGGGAGACACTAGAGGAAACGGGTTTGGCAGTCAAGCTTAAGGGGATTCTTAATGCATATAAGGGCGGCGATGATCCCCGAACCAAGGTAGTATTGATTATTTATCTGGCAGAAGTTGTTTCCGGGAAATTGGAACCGGGCGATGATGCTTCCGAACTTGGATATTTCGATCTAAACGAATTACCGAGTAATATCGCTTTCAGGGCTCATGTCCGGGCGATTGCCGATTATCGTGAGAATCACCATAAACCATGCGTGCATTAGGAATCGACTATGGCCGCAAGAGGGTCGGAATTGCGATATCCGACCCTGCCGGAAATCTTGCCGTCCCTTTGAGAGCCATTATAACTAATAATCAAAACGAGCTGATCGAGGCCGTTCGGAAAATAGTCACTGATGAGGCCATCGACTTGATCATCATTGGAAATCCGATTCGGGACGATGGCAAACTGGCGGATCTCGCCGGAGAAATATCACAAATTGCGGAGAGGATAAGGATAGAAATCAAGGTGAGAGTCCAGTTATATGATGAATATTATTCCACAGCCACTGCTATGAAGAAATTCCATCAGGCCGGACTCAAGATCAGAAGGGATAAGGCGGCCCTGGATCAACTGGCAGCCGCCGACATCCTGCAATGTTATCTTGATTCAAAGAAAATTGTATGACCAGAAAACGCCGGCGGCCAGCAAATTACCCGGGTGGTTATCCGGGACTTATTTCCGATATATTAGTATATATCGTAAGTTCGATATTCATTTTGCTCTGTGGATTGCTGAGGATTATAATAGAAGCGCCGATTATGACCTATCGACTCATTACCGCCAAAGGTAAGAACATAATGCTCCTTGGCTTTGTGGCGGTCATAATCGCAATGGGGGGATATTATTATGTTACCTCGATGCCTGCTGGCGGCTTGAACGCCTGCCGGGATGCATCTTTGACAATAAAGAATGGACAGACCTTGGCATCAGCGGCAGATGAGCTTGAGGAAAAAGCTATCATCGGCAACCGCTCTCTACTGGTACAGCTGGTCTCCTTAATCGGCTCAGCCAATAATGTGAAAGCCGGCCATTATGATTTTACTAATAATCGCAGTTATGTCGCCATCGCGAGGCTTCTTTTGCAAGGGAGCAATGCGCCTATAAAGGTTACCTTTCCCGAGGGCCTAAACTATCGCCAGATGGCGGGACTTGCACAGAGGGAGCTAGCAGTTGACTCATTTGAGTTTTCGCAGGCCTGCAGGGATAAGTCTATCATCGCCGCCCACGATATTAAATCGGAGGATCTGGAGGGTTATCTCTTTCCTGACACTTATTATTTCTATTTCGGCGCTGATGCGAAATTGATCATCAATGCAATGGTGGACCGCTTTTTTGATATTTTTGATGACTCAATGAAAGCCAAAGCTCGGAAGGTGAATTTCTCGATCCATCAAGTTGTGACTCTGGCATCTTTGATTGAAAAGGAAACGGCGTTGATGGATGAACGGTATTTGATAAGCGCAGTTTTTCAGAATCGTCTAAAACTCGGTATGCCCCTGCAATGTGATCCAACAGTGATATATGCGCTCCCGCCACTAAGCCGTCCCTTGTTAATGAAGGACCTGGAATTAAAATCACCCTATAATACTTATCTGAATTATTCTCTACCGCCAGGGCCGATCGCTAATCCGGGGAAAAGCTCGTTGGATGCGGCGTTAAATCCGGCGAAAGTTCCTTATCTTTATTTTGTGGCCTCGGGGGAGGGAGGGCATCTCTTTGCGATGACTAATGAGGAGCAAAATGAAAATCGCGCCAGAGCGAAGCAAAAATCAAAGCCTCGCTGAGAGAGGAATCAGCTCTTCAATTTCACTACGGTCACGCCAGCCCCACCCTCGTTGTAATTGCCTAATTGTGTGGTTTCAACCCAATGATGGGAACGAAGATATTCCGTAACTTTCTGGCGAAGCGCTCCAGTGCCTTTGCCATGGATAATTCTGACTAAGCCCAAACCGGCCAGATAGGCGTCTTCAAGATAACGCTCCAATTTGGGTTGGGCTTCATCAAAGGTTAGTCCCCGCAAATCAAGTTCCGGATTTATGGATTCTACTGGTTCATATTTTACACCCATGGATTTGACATCATTGCCGGCGGATTCAACTTTCGAGAGATCGGAGAGTTTGGCTTCGATAATCAGATTTCCGGCACGAATCTTAAGGCGCCCCCGCCCATCAGGCATTGTCAAAACCTCAGCCTCGGTTTTCATATTTCCCAGCAAAACCCTCATTCCGGGGAAGACTGCTGATAGAGCCGAAACCGGTTTCTCGTGGAGTTTCTCTGTTTTCTTCTGAATCGCCTGTTTTTTTTCTTGGATGCGGCGACGGGCCATTCTGGTCACCTCACGATCGGCATTGCTCTTTTTAATAGAGGCCACCAGGTCCTCGATCTCTTTCTCCCCCTCTGAAACGGTGGCTTCCAATTTTTTCAATGCCAACCGCTCGGAGTCTTTCTCCCATTTTTTCATTTTGTCCATTTTGCCAAGATATAACTCCTCGAGGTCGGCGGTGGCGCGTCTGCTCCGAGCCAATTCATCCCTTTCCTTCTGAACTCTGGCCAGGTTTTCCTCGATCTGTGTTATTAATCTTGTCAAATCCCGATGTCCGGAATGCACCAACTCTTTCGCTCGTTTCAAAACATCCTTAGATATCCCCAGTTTTTCGGCTACTTCAATCGCGTAAGAAGAACCTGGCAGGTCGGGTCGGAAACGATAGGTTGGGGACAGATTTTGGCGGTCAAATTCCATTGAGGCGTTGCGGATTCGATGGTCCTCGCCCGCCAATGTCTTTAGCGCTCCCAGATGGGTGGTAATCACTGCCAGCGTTCCGTTCCTGACGAGGCATTCAATGATTGCTTCGCCTAAGGCGGCGCCCTCTACTGGATCGGTGCCGCTTCCCAGTTCATCCAGCAAAACCAAAGTGCCTATACCCGCAGACTCCAGAGCAGTACAAATCTGTTTCATATGTCCGGAAAATGTGGAAAGGCTCATCGCAATCGACTGTTCATCGCCAATGTCGGCGAAAACATTTCTAAAAATACCCAAACGCGCATATTGAGCGGGGACCTGCAATCCCGACTGCGCCAATAAAACAGCCATGCCCACAGTCTTCAAAGCTACGGTTTTGCCTCCGGTATTGGGACCAGTGACAATCACCATAATCGCAGTTTCTCCAAGCTGAAAATCCAATGGCACCACATTCTCTAATGGCACTGCCCCGTCAATGAAAAGCAATGGATGACGCGCTCCTCTGAGCTTGATTACGGCATCATCGGCCAATTCAGGAGTAACACCATCATATTGCGTGGAAAGCAAAGCCCGGGCGTGGATGAAATCCAATTTGGATAAAGCATCTTGCGACTGGATTAGCGAATCATTCTTTTCGCGGATTTTGTCGCATAATGCGATCATTATACGTTCGATCTCCCGTTTCTCTTCGGCATACAACTCGCGAAGTTGGTTATTCATCGGCAATAGCTCCAGGGGTTCCATAAATACAGTTGCGCCTGATGACGACCGGTCATGCACAATTCCTTTGACTGAGGACTTATGTGAGTCCTTGACCGGAATCACATATCTCCCATCCCGCAAAGTAATGAGTCGATCCGACAAATAATCCGAGGCTGATTTTGAAGAGATCATCTTCTCCAATTTATCTGTAATCCGGAGACGTGTCTGTTCTATCTGATGTCGAATTTTCACTAGGTCTCGCGAGGCATTGTCAGATACTTCGCCATCCGGAGTTATTATGCGGTTCAATTCCGCAAGCAATGCCGTGAAATCGCAAAGGGTCGCCGCAATCCGCCAGATGGCAGGATATTTGACCCGATTGGAGGAAATGGAACGATAAACTCTTGTGGAAACTAATGCCAGCTCTGCAATTTTCAGAATGTCCTTTCCCGATAGAAAAGTGCCCTCTGCTTGGATTGAAGCAAGAAAAGACAGGATATCGTCAAATCTCTCCAGCGCCGCCCCTCCATCATACTTGTTAATTTCACAGAATTCCAGGGTCTCTCTATGCCAATGCTCCACAGTTGACCGATCGATAGATGGCATCAAAGCCTCGGCATAAGCGGCGCCGGTGGATGAATAACAGCGGCCTTTCAGGATCTCCTTTATCCGCTGATACTCTAATGTCTTTAATGATCTCGCATCCATAGAGTGTTGTTTACCGAAGAAACCTATCTTTTATAATTGAATTCAATCCGGGAAGCAAGGAGTCTTTAAGGGATTGAATATCCCTTTAGGATAATTCCGAATTGCACCTCCATCATACAATTTCTAAATCAGGATGTTGCCCTTCTTTTGAATATAAGCGGCAAAAAACCCGAGCCCGTATGGGCTCGGGTTTTATATTGTCCATTGATAATTTGGCTATGATTATTTTTCCTCTTGAACTTCGTTGGCCGCAATCTCGTGAGAAATGATCGTGGGAGTGACAAATATCACCAGGTCGCGGCTTTTGACTTCCTTCTTGGTATAGCGGAACAAAGCGCCTAAAAGCGGAATATCCTTGAGGAGGGGGACGCCTATTTCGATGTCGCGGTCTTCCTGCGATGTCAGACCGCCGATCACCACTGTCTGCCCATCATTTACAACGACATTGGTAGTGGCATTTTGGGTATTGATTATAATGCCATTCGCATCGAAGGAATAATCTGACCGCTCGGGTTCAAGATTCATCAGGATTCTATCTTGTGCGGTGATGTGAGGGGTAACCTTCAACTGGATACCCACATCGTAGAATTTGGTTACCACATTGCCCGCCTCGTCAAACTGCTTGATAGGGATTTTCTGTCCCATTTGGATTTTAGCTTGCAGGTTATCGACAGTGATAACTTCCGGATGTCCGAGGATTCGTCCTTTGTTGGAAGAGACAATGGCATCCACGATAGCGTCAACATTGAACTTGTCATTAACGATCTTGCTGATTTTGAATTTTGCGGTCGATTGGATGATGTTGTCAGTCGTAGTTTGCGAACCTTCCCCCTCTGGAGTATAAGAGTTGGTTGCGCCGCCATCCAATTCGATGTTAGGATGGTCAATAGAAGTACGGCTCATCATGGACCAGTCGAAACCGATTTCCCTGAAATAATGGCTTTCGACTTCCAACAATTGCGCCGATATTCTAACCTGCTTGGTCTCGGTATCAAGTTGCGCAATCAGGGATTCGGCGCGTTCGATATATTCTGGAATATCACGGATGATTAGGGAATTTGTTCTTTGATCAGTATCAATGTTTCCCCGCTCCGATAGCATGGTCTTTACCGGTTTTTCCAGGTCTTTGGCCGAAGCATATCTGATATTTACGACCTTAGTGCCGACATCCTTCCGCAGGCGGCGATCAAACTGGAACTGATCTTCCTGCGCCAATTTCTTCTGATATTCGGCGGTTGGCAGGACAGTGATATGGTCGGCGCTTTCCACGGCTGTGTACCCATAGGTCTCCATAATAATATCGAGGGCCTGCCGCCAGGTGACGTCACGGATTTTCATGGTGATATTTCCGTCCACCGTTGGGGCGGCAATAATATTTTTGCCCCCATAATCGCCAATATAAGTCAGAACCGCCTGGATATTGGCATTGGAAAGAGACAAGGATTCAATGATGCGGTCGCCACCGTTTTTAGATTGACTGCTAGCCAATTCGGCGACCATAAGAGAAGCAATCGCGAGAAACAGCATCGTGCCGCCGAATAGGGTTATTATTTTTCTGTTTCTCATCATATTTATCACCTCATTCGGTTATTGTATTTTGCAGTCTGATGCCGACGGTTCGGGTCCACCCGAATTCGGATACTCTAAAGTAAGCGGTTTCCTTCGTGACTTCTGAAACCCAACCGTTCTTTATTTTGTCGCCGGGCTTGAACATAAATCCGTTACCATGACCGTCCTGGCAAAGGGCGATATTGACATCGTCTCCCTGGAGTACGCCTACTAGGATTAACTCCTCCACCGCGGGCAGAACAGTTTCACCAAATGCTTTGCCTGCTTTTTTGGTTTCAATCAGGGAGGCAAATGGGTCACGAGTCTCGCCACTCCTGTAGGCAATCAGCTCGCGCTGATACGCTGTTTCCAACTCGATCCATTTGCTGCTTATAGAAGGTGTGGGAGTTGCCAATTTTTCCACTTGATCCGACGCTTCCTCTGCTGTTGGCTCTGGAGCTGGCTTACCTTCCTTCCTGACCACCCTCTTGATTTCCGTCTTTCGTTCAGCGGTATCAGCCGGGGCTTTTGCGTGCCGCTCGATCATCGGAACCGTCGCCGCCCATGGAGAAAATTCCGGATCATTGGGAGTAGGAAAACTTAAAACCAGCTTGTCACCTTCATCTCTCACTGTATAAGTTATCGGTTTCCCGATATCAAAGACAACCCTCGTGATCAGGGGATCCAGAGAGAATTGACTGGTACGGATCGATTTCAGGGTGGCCGAAGGGAGCGAGAAATAATCCTTATTAGGAAGCGCATGCCGGGCATTTCTGAAATCCACAACGACCCTGATTGGAGCTTCACTGATGATTTTATGGGTGAAATCGATTTTGCCATCCGCATATATGGTGGCTATGGTCATATTCCCGATCTTCGATAGATCGATGTTCTTTATCTCGTACGCCCCTGTGTAGGAAGCCCAGATGAGGATCACTAAGAAAACAGCGCCAATTATTTTGGGAATCTTATTCATACCATCAATTCTGCGGGTTTGCCGGTTTCACGTTCACATTTGCCGATGGCTTGGCAGTATAGGCGGTCAGCACGAATTCTGTTATCATACTTTTTTCCTTGACCTTAGGAGCCTTTGGCAAATCCTCATAGGTTTTAGAGATTACCTTAGAGACATTGACGATAAATGGAAAATTGGCAACCTCGGCCAAAAAGCTGCCCATATCATGGAAGGTAGTTGCCATTTTGACTGCGTAGAAGACTGAGTTATAATATTCCTTCTGCTCCTCACCTTTGGGAGTAATCTCGAACACAATCGATCTATTATTCTGCGCCGCTACGTGAAGCTGATTAAGGAGAGTTGAGAATTCTAACGAATCAGGGAGTAGCTGCTTCATTGGCCTGTAGGAAATCAATAAATCATTATATTCGGCTTTCAATGCCTCAAGGCTTTTAGCCTTCTGTTCCACCTGGCTCAACTTTGCAAGCAGTCCTTCATATTCGGAATTGAATTGATTAATTTCATCCTGGCTTTTTGTGCAAAATTGAGAATACCAGCCATAGGCGATCAGCAAAAATCCAATGATGACCAGGATAAGTTTTTGATT
>Ga0100387_10005540_pt1 | contig 10237 bp, 3 predicted proteins | sample CryGeymeta201511_FD_81547 | JGI IMG/M metagenome (GOLD analysis project Ga0100387, IMG submission 81547) | Groundwater microbial communities from Crystal Geyser aquifers in Utah, USA - Crystal Geyser metaG 2015-11 | ecosystem: Environmental > Aquatic > Deep subsurface > Groundwater | place: USA... | reverse complement strand
GGGTAGATCGGTGCGTGTGATCTGGTCGCCCAGGCTCAAGATCGAGGCGCGCTCCACGGCCGCTCCCAGCTGACGCACGTTGCCGGGCCAGTCGTAGGCGGCGAGGGCGACGAGGGCGTCCTCCGTGAAGCCGTGCGGCGTGGCCTGGGGATCCACGGCCGCGCGCTTGCCGAGGAAGTGATGGGCGAGGAGCTCGATGTCCTCGCGCCGGTCGCGCAGGGGCGGCACGCGGATCGTGGCCACGTTCAGCCGGTACCAGAGGTCTTCGCGGAAGGAGCCCTTCTCGACCATCTTCATCAGCTCGCGGTGCGTGGCCGCCACGATGCGCGTGTCCACCGGGCGCTCCGTCGATTCGCCGACGCGACGGATCGCGCGCTCCTCGAGCACACGCGTCAGCTTGGCCTGGAGCGAGAGGCGCATGTCGCCCAGCTCGTCCAGGAAGAGCGTGCCCTTGTCGGCCTCCTCGAAGAGCCCCGCCCGGTCACGCGCGGCGCCGGTGAAGGAGCCCTTGGTGTAGCCGAACAGCTCGCTCTCGAGCAGCTCGCCGGGGATGGCCGCGCAGTTCACGGCGACGAAGCGCTCTTCGCCGCGACGACCGAGCGAGTGCACGGCGCGCGCGATGCGCTCCTTGCCCGTGCCCGTCTCGCCCAGGATCAACACGGTGGCGTCCGTGGGCGCGATACGTCGGACGATGGCACCGAGCTCGCGCATGCTCGCGCAGGCGGCGACCATGCCCGGCAGCACCTCCTGACCGACGCGGCCTGGATCCGCGGACTTCCACTGCGCGCGCGCCAACGCCGCCGCCACCACATCACGCGCCTGCTCCGGCTCGAAGGGCTTGGTCAGGTAGTCGTAGGCGCCGAGGCGCATGGCCGTCAGCGCCGTCGCCACCGTGCCGTGCGCCGTCATCAACACGAACTCGGCGTTGGGCCTGAGCTCCTTGACCGCGCGCAGCACCTCGATGCCGTCCACCTCGGGCATCTTCAGATCCGAGAGCACGACGTCCACGGGCTCCCGCTTCAACAGCTCGATGGCCTCACGCCCGCCGCTGGCCACCAGCACCTCGGCCTGCGCCTTCAGCACCTTCTGCATCAGCCGCAGCATGTTCGGGTGATCGTCCACCACCAGCACGCGAGGTCGCGCCGTCAACGCTTCATCCATGTTCATGCGGCGACCTCCTCGTGCTCGAGCGGATCGGGCGCCGAAGGCAGGTCGATCTGGAAGACGGCGCCTCCGCCTCGTGCGTCTTCGATGCTGATCGTCCCGCCGTGGGCCAGCACGATGCCACGGCAGACGGCCAGGCCGAGGCCGGTGCCGCCGGGGCGCTTGCTGTGGAAGGGCTCGAAGACGAGCTCGCGTTCGTCCAGGGGCACGCCCGGTCCGTGGTCGCGAATGCGGATCCGATAACCCGCCTGCGTGGGCGCGCCCGTGATCTCGATGGAGCCGTCCTCGGCCGAGACCTGCGCTGCGTTGTGCAGGAGGTTCGCCAGCACCTGGCGCACGCGCACGGCGTCGAGAGACAGGAAGTGGGCGCTCGCCTCCACCTTCACCGCGTGGCCCACGCCCAGCTCCGAGGCCATGAAACGCGTGGCGGCGTCCTCCAGCAGCGGCGCGACGTCGACCTCGCTCCGATGCAGCGCGGGCGCTCGCGCGAAGGTCTTCAGATCCTCCACGATGCGCTGGCAGTCGCGCGCCTCCTGCTCGAGGATCTTCAACTCCTCGCGCAGCTCCACGCTCTCCGCTTCCGGGATCATCGTCTTCAGGTAGCCGAGGATCACGCCAATGGGGTTGTTGATCTCGTGCGCCACACCGGTCGCGAGCTCGCCGATGGCCGCCAGGCGTTCCCTGTCCAGGAGCTGCCGCTCGCGCTCACGCAGCTGCTCCGCCATCTGGTCGAAGGCGCGCGCCATCGTCTGGAGCTCGCCCGTGCCCAGCTCGCCCAGAGGCTCCATGGCCTCGCCTGCGCCCAATCGTCGCGCGGCTCGTTCCAGGGTCGTGAGTGGTCCGAGGATGGCGCGCCGCAGCTCGAGGGAGTGCAGGATGGCCAGGCCGAGCACGAGCAGCACGCCGCAGGCGCCGACCAGCACGGCGGCGAGGGACGCACGTTGCGTCCCCTGTTCCGTCTCTCGCATGCGCGCGCGCAGGCCCTCGACCAGAGCGTCGGTCTCCTCGATCACTCTCATGGAGACGTCGAGCAGCGTCGCGTGCGCGGTGCGCATGGCGTCCATGTCGTCCGCCTCCATGGCCGGCATGGCGTCGTGCAAGAAGACCACGTTCATGCGCTGGCTCATGGCCTCGATGCGCTCCACTCGTTGGCGGTTGCTCGCCGGCAAGCGCCGCTTCAACGCGGTCGCCTGAGCCTGGACTCGGCGCACGGTCTCGGCGTGGTGTCCGAGGTGGGAGCTCGTGCGCTCGATCAGCGAGTGGGCCTCGTGCATGTATTGCTCGCGCACGGCCAGCGCCAACACCAGACCCTCGCTCGACAGCTCGGCGTCGGAGCGGATCTGGTCCACCGACGCGTTCAGCCGCAGGAGCATCACGATCAGCACCAGGCAGACGAGGGTGGTGACGCCCGCGATGCTGCCCAGAGCCGAGGCCAGACGTTGGCGCAGAGTTCGGGTTGTCCGGGCGGAGGGCATGGCGAGGCTCTGAGTACGCAAGGGCTGCGCCAGGGGGCGAAGAGGCTCGAAGACGAGGAAAGGGCCTCCAGGCGAAACCCAGTGAGTCACACTGTAACCTAATCGGTCACAATCGGGGACCTCCCGGGGCATCTCGCCAAGATCCGCCCCTAAGGCGCGTCAGGGGAGCGGGCGGGCCCTGTCAGCGCGCATGGGCGCGAGGCGGAGGAGCGGGAGGCCACTCGGGACGTGACCTCGTCGGTCACAAAACGCGCCGGATTCCGGTGTTTTCCGCGGAACGTCCCTAGGCTAGCGCCTGGCTCGGCGCTTGCTTGAGCCAGGGCGGGCGCTCTCCTTCGGCGCTCGCCGAGGAGCTGACTTTCCGCATGGCCCGACCTCATCATCCCACCCTCTGGCTTCTCCCGTTGCTGCTGCTCGCCGCTTGCGCGACGGCGACGGAGCGCACGAGTCGGGACGCCTTCGACGAGCTCAGCCGCGAGCGTCGAGATGCGCCCGAGGTCGAGCTCGACGGCAGCTATCAGGCCTACGTGCGCTACGCGATGGCCCACAGCCCCGAGCTGCGCGGCGACTTCGAGCGCTTTCGCGCGGCGACCTTGGCCGTGCGTCCGGCGCGCACGCTGCCCGACCCCATGGTCAGCTACGGCGTGTTCCTGCGCACCCCGGAGACGCGCGTCGGGCCACAGCGACAGCGCGTGAGCTTGCAGCAGATGATCCCCTGGCCGACGCGTCTGACCCACGCCGCCAACGCCGCCGCCCACGCAGCCGACAGCGCCGAGCGACGCTTCGACGCGCGCGCCGTCGAGATCCGGCGCCGCGTGGCCGAGGCCTACTGGAACCTCTGGTTCGTGCACCAGGCCAAGGTGGTGGAGCGTGAAGAGCGCGAGATCCTCTCCGGGCTCGAGCAGACCCTGCGCGCCCGCGTCGAGGTGGGGCAGGCGGACTTCGCCCAGCTCTCGCAGATCGGGCTGCACATCTCGCGCCTCGACGACAGCATCGCCGGCCTGGACGAGACCGAGCGTCAGCTCTCCGCGCATCTGCTCGCGGCCGTCGGCGCGCCGGGCGCGGAGCACGCGCCGATGTCGGACAACGAGCCCATGGTGGCTCCGCCCGCGCAGAGCCTGGCCTCCCTGCTCGCGGCCGCGGCCGAACACCCGAGGGCGCGCGCCATGCTGGCCATGGCCGACGCCGCGGAGGAGCGCTCTCAGGCCGAGAACGCGCGCCATTTTCCGAGCTTCACCATCGGCCTCGATTGGGTCGAGACGGGTCCCGCGCGCATGCCCGACGTCGCCGACAGCGGCAAGGATCCGGTGATGATCGGAGTCGGCGTCACCTTGCCCATCTGGCTCGGCTCCTACCGCGATCGCGAAGAAGGCGCTCTGGCCGAGGCCTCCGCCAGCCGCGCCGACGCAGACGCCATCACCCTCGCCGTGCAGTCCGAGGTGCGCGCCAGCCTGGCCGCTCTGCACGACTCGGCGCGCCGCGTGCGCCTCTACCGGCTCACGCTGATCCCCCAGGCGCGCGCCACGTACGAGTCGGTGCTCGGCTCCTACCAGGCTGGCCGCGCCGGCGTCGCCGACATCCTCCTGGCCGACAAGGATCTGCTCGAGCTCAGCCTCGCTCGAGCGCGCGCTCGCGCCGATCACGCCATCGCCTGGGCCGCGCTCGAGGCGGCGACGGGTCGACCGATCGAAGCGCGTGCACCAGCCGAAGAAGCTCCGGCGGTCGCCGTCACGCCTCCCGCGGACGCGCCTGCCGCCACCATCCCACCGACGAGGGCCACCGAGCCCGGGAGCGATTCCCATGAGTGACAATCTCGACAAGGCGAAGCGCTTCGCGCGCTTCGGCTGGATCGTCGCGGGCGGCGCGCTGCTTTTCTGGTTGGGCATGCAGTTCGCCGGCCCGGCTGTGGATGGTGACGCAGGCGCGGAGCACGCCGGGCACGATCACGGAGACACGGCGGCCGAGGCGGAGACCATCTGGACCTGCTCCATGCATCCGCAGATTCGCATGAACCACCCTGGGAAATGCCCCATCTGCGGCATGGATCTGGTGCCCGCCGACTCCATCGAGGGCGGCGCTGACTCGGACGCGCGGGTCGTGCTCTCGGAGCGCGCGCGCACCCTGGCTCGCATCCAGACGGTCACCGTGCAGCGCCTCGGTACGGGCGACGTGGACAGGCGCCTGATGGGTCAGGTCGAGCCGGACGAGACGCGCCTGCACGTGGTCACGGCCTGGACCGGGGGCCGCATCGATCGTCTGCGCGTGGGCACAACGGGTGAGCATGTGCGTCGCGGCCAGACCATCGCCACGCTCTACAGCCCCGAGGTCTACGCGGCCCATCAGGATCTGATCACGGCTCAGCGCCAGGTGACGACTCTGGCCGGCGGCACGCCGTTGGCGCGCACGTCGGCACAGGGCGCGCTTTTGTCGGCGGCGCAGCGTCTCGCGCTCCTCGGCGTGCCCGACGCCGAGATCGAACGCATGAAGACCGCGACGCGGCCCGTGCAGCAGGTGCCGATCCGTTCGCCCTTCTCCGGCACGGTGATCGAGCGCCTCACGACCGAAGGCGCCTACGTGCAGACCGGGACCGGCCTCTACCGCATCGCGGATCTGTCGCAGGTCTGGGTTCAGCTCCAGGCGTACGAGTCGGACCTCCCGCTGCTGGCGGTCGGTCAGGCCGTGGACCTCACCGTCGAGGGCATGCCCGGGCGCACCTTCTCGGGCCAGATCGCCTTCATCGATCCCGTGCTCGACGCGCGGCGTCGCACGTCGCGCGTGCGCATCGAGGTGGACAATGCTGGGGGTGATCTCCGCCCCGGCATGTTCGCGGAGGCGATCGTGCAGGCACAGGCACAGGGTCTGGGCGACACGGCGCTGGCCGTGCCCGCCACCGCGCCCCTCTTCACCGGACGTCGCTCGGTGGTCTACGTCGAGGTGCAAGGCGAGGGGCGTCCCACCTACGAGGCGCGCACCGTGAGGCTCGGCCCCAAGCTCGGCTCGATCTATCCCGTGCTCGAAGGCTTGAACGAAGGAGACCACGTCGTGGTCGAGGGCGCGTTCGCGCTCGACGCCGACCTTCAGCTTCGCGGCGGTCGCTCCATGATGATGCGCCCGGATGATCGCGAGACCGAGGCCAGCGCGCCCGTCGCCACGAGTGCGGTCCTGAAGGCACAGCTCGCGACCTTGGTCACGGCCTACCTCGATGGTGTCACGGCGTTGGCGCAAGACGACCTCGAAGGCGCGAAGGCTGCCGCGACCCGTGTTCGCGAAGCCGCAGCCGGCGTCCACCCCGAGGGCCCAGCCTCCGCGCCCTGGACACGTCTCGGGCCGCACTTCGAGATGCACGGACGCCAAGCCGCGGAGGCGACTGACATCACGACGGCGCGTCAGGGCTATCACATGCTCTCGGACAAGATGACGGAGCTGCTGACCGTCTTCGGCAACCCGCTCGACGGCGCCGTTCGCATGGCGCACTGCCCCATGGCCTTCGGCAGCGGCGCCGACTGGGTGCAGCGCGGCGAGGACGTGCGCAATCCCTACTACGGCAGTGAGATGCTCACCTGCGGCGACGTCACCGCGACCCTGCCAGCGGGAGGTCATCTCGGTGACGCGGCTGAAGCGAGCCCCGAGCCCGCTCCGTCGTCCCCCGCAGATGCGACCCGGGACCACGGCACGACAGCGCCGAGCACGACAGCGCCGAGCACGACCGCGCCGGGCACGACAGCCGCCGAGACCCCGACCGAGGCAGCGGAGGCCGTCTTCCGGCGCGAGCTCGCGGCGGTGATGACGCGCTACCTGCGAGCGCAGCGCGCCATGGCCTCCGACGACGTGGACGCTGCCAAGGTTGCGGCTCGGGGCATGTCGGCCGCCATTCGACGCGTGTCTCCTCCGCCCTCGAAGCAGGCGGCGTGGGCTTCCCATCGCTCCGGGCTCGCTTCGGGTGCGGGCGGCGTCGCCGGCGCGGCGGATCTGGCCGCCGCACAGCGCGCGTTCATTCCCCTGGGCGCCGCCGTCACTCGACTCGTGCGCGACCTCGGGAACCCGCTCACCTCCACCGTGCGGGTCGCGCATTGCCCCATGCGCGACGCGGACTGGGTGCAGACGAGCCCGACCATTCAGAACCCCTTCTTCGGCAGTCGCATGCCGACGTGCGGCTCCGTGACGTCCACCGTGGCGCCCATGGGTGACGCGCGATGAGCGACCACGACCACACGGACGCGGCCGAGCCGCCCGTGGACGACGCGAACATTGAAGGCATCGACGACGCGAAGCCTGTCGAGCTCGAGGATCCGCCCGAGGTGATCTCCAAGGCGTGGGCGAACTTCATCGGTTACTTCATCGAGGGCAAGCTCGTCGTCTTCATCCTGGTCGCCATGCTCATCGGCGCGGGCTTCTACGTCTTGCCCTTCCAGGTCGACAGCCACGGCATCGATCGGGATCCCGTGCCCGTCGACGCCATCCCCGACATCGGAGAGAACCAGCAGATCGTCTTCACGGAGTGGATGGGGCGCTCGCCCCGCGACGTGGAAGATCAGGTCACCTACCCGCTCACGACGGCGCTGCTGGGCATCCCGGGCGTGAAGACCGTGCGCTCCTTCTCGGCCTTCGGCTTCTCCAGCATCTACGTCATCTTCGACGAGGGCATCGACTTCTACTGGTCGCGCTCGCGCGTGCTCGAGAAGCTCTCGTCACTGCCCTCGGGGACCGTGCCGGAGGGCGTGTCGCCCCGGCTCGGTCCCGACGCCACCGCGCTCGGGCAGGTGTATTGGTACACGCTCGAGGGACACGACGCCGACGGCAACGTGGTCGGCGGCTTCTCGCAGGAGCAGCTGCGCTCCATCCAGGATTGGACCGTGCGCTACGCCTTGATGGGCGTGAACGGTGTCTCCGAGGTCGCGTCGGTTGGCGGCTACGTCCAAGAGTATCAGGTCGACGTCGACCCCGAGGCGATGCGCGCGCAGGGGGTCGGCTTGGCGCAGATCGCCCACGCCGTGCGCAGCTCCAACCTCGACACGGGTGCGCGCACCATCGAGATCAACCGCGCCGAGTACATCGTCCGCGCTCGCGGCTTCATCGAAGAGCCCGAGGATATCGAGCAAGCCGTCGTCGCGCTGCGCGAGGATCACACGCCCATTCGCGTGCGAGACGTGGCCCATGTGCAGCTCGGCCCGGCCCTGCGTCGTGGCGCTCTGGACGACGCCGGTGCGGACGCCGTGGGAGGCGTGGTCGTCGCGCGCTACGGGGAGAACCCACTCGCGACCATCGATCGCGTGAAGGCGCGCATCGCCCAGATCGCGCCTGGCCTGCCACGCACGACCCTGGAGGACGGCACCGTCTCGCAGGTCACCATCGTGCCCTTCTACGATCGCACGGGGCTGATCCTCGACACGCTGAACACGCTGAAGACCTCGCTCACGGAGGAGATCATCATCGTGATCATCGTCGTGTTGGTCTTCCTCGGCGAGCTGCGCACCTCGCTCCTCATAAGCTCGATGCTGCCGCTGGGCGTGTTGCTCGCGTTCGTGCTGATGAAGCTCACGGGGGTCGATGCCAACGTGATGGCGTTGGGAGGGATCGCGATCGCGATCGGGACGATGGTCGACATGGGCATCGTGTTCACGGAGAACATCGTCGCCCACGTGGAGGCGACACCCCCAGGGGGTGATCGCGCGGCGGCTGTGCGCATTGGCGCCGCCGAGGTCGCGCCCGCGATCCTCACCTCGGTGGCCACCACCGTCTGCAGCTTCCTGCCCATCTTCGCGCTCACCGCGAGCGAGGGGAAACTCTTCCGCCCGCTCGCCTTCACCAAGACCTTCGCCATGACGGGCGCGCTGCTGCTCTCCATGGTCGTGTTGCCCGCGCTGGCGCACGTGATCCTGCGGCCGAAGGTCGGAGCCGCACCGGGGCATCTCCGCGGCATGCGCCGCGTGTTCGGATCCATTCTGAGGCCCGGCCATCTTCGTCACTGGACGCTGTTCGCGCTGGGTGCGTGGTTGCTGCCCAATGTGCCGCTGCTGGGCCTGTTCGTGCTGCTCGTGTCATCGGCGCGCTTGGCGGGTCCGCTGCTGTCGCCGCGCGTGGTGCGCTACCTGACGCGTGCGGAGATCGTGGTCGCGCTCTTCGCGGTGGCCTACCTGCTGGCGGACTATTGGGCGCCGCTGGGCGTGGATCAGCCGAGCATCTTCAACCTGCTCTTCGTGGGCGCCGTGCTGCTCATCGTGATCGGCAGCTTCCTCGTCTTCCAGCGCCTCTACGCGCCCATTCTTCGTTGGGCTCTGGTGCACAAGGCGGCCTTCCTCACGCTCCCCGTCGCGGTCGTGCTGGTGGGTCTGATGGCCTGGCAGGGCTTCCTCGGCGTCTTCGGTTGGCTGCCCGATAGCCTCACCGCGAGCGCGCCAGCTCAGGCCATGGCGAGGGCCTTCCCCGGCTTCGGTCGCGAGTTCATGCCTCCCTTCGACGAGGGGGCGTTCCTCTTCATGCCGACCACCATGCCCCACGCATCCTTCGGTGAGGCGCAGGACATGCTGCGCCAGATGGACGCCGCCATCGCGGCCATCCCCGAGGTCGAACGCGTCGTGGGCAAGCTCGGACGCGCCGACACGCCGCTCGATCCAGCGCCCATCTCGATGTTCGAGACCATCATCAGCTACAAGCCCGAGTACCGCGTCGACGCTGACGGAACGCGCGTGCGTCAGTGGCGCGACGAGATCCACAGCCCGCAGGACATCTTCGCGGAGATAGCTCGCGTCGCGCGTGCGCCCGGGCTCACCGCGGCGCCCGTCCTGATGCCCATCGCGGCTCGCATCGTGATGCTCCAGAGCGGCATGCGCGCGCCCATGGGCATCAAGGTGCAGGGGCCGGATCTGGAGACGATCCAGGACTTTGGCTTCCAGCTCGAGCAGCTCTTGAAGCAGGTGCCGAGCGTCGTGCCCGAGGCGGTCATCGCGGATCGAGTCGTGGGCAAGCCCTACATCGAGATCGACTTGGATCGACCCGCCATCGCTCGCTACGGGCTGAGCATCGATCAGGTGCAGCAGGTCGTGCAGGTCGGACTCGGCGGAATGAGTCTGACGCGCACGGTCGAAGGGCGGGAGCGCTACGCCGTGCGCGTGCGCTACATGCGCGAAGATCGCGACAGCGTGGAGGCGCTGCACCGCCTGACCGTCACCGCACCCGGTGGCGAGCAGCTCCCGCTGGAGCAGCTCGCGCACATCTCCTACGTGCGTGGACCTCAGATGATCAAGGCGGAGGACACCTTCCTCACCAGCTACGTCCTCTTCGATCGTCAGCCCGACGTCGCCGAGGTGGACGTGGTGGAGCAGGCGCAGGCTTTCATCCAGTCCAAGATAGATTCGGGTGAGCTCGTGGTGCCGGCAGGCGTCAGCTACCACTTCTCCGGGAGCTACGAGAACCAGCTGCGCAGCAGCAAGCGGCTGATGATCTTGATCCCGATCGCCCTCGGCTTCATCTTCTTGCTGCTCTACCTGCAGTTCAAGAAGACGACGACCTCGCTCATCATCTACTCCGGCGTGCTGATCGGCGTGGGCGCGGGCTTCATCCTGCTGTGGCTCTACGGTCAGCCCTGGTTCCTCGACTTC
>Ga0100387_10005538_pt1 | contig 10238 bp, 13 predicted proteins | sample CryGeymeta201511_FD_81547 | JGI IMG/M metagenome (GOLD analysis project Ga0100387, IMG submission 81547) | Groundwater microbial communities from Crystal Geyser aquifers in Utah, USA - Crystal Geyser metaG 2015-11 | ecosystem: Environmental > Aquatic > Deep subsurface > Groundwater | place... | reverse complement strand
TCATCCATCGGTAAGATAAAAAATCCATAACGACTAATGCCTTTTTTATCACCCAAAGCTTGTAAAAAGGTTTGTCCTAAGACAATTCCAATATCTTCAACCGTGTGGTGTTCATCAATATACATATCACCTTTGGCTTTAATATTAAGGTCAAATAGTCCCTGTTTAGAAAATAGATCCAACATGTGGTTAAGAAAACCCACAGGAGTATTTATCGATCTTTTTCCAATACCGTCGATATTAAGATCAATGGCTATTTCCGTCTCATTTGTTTTTCTGACTATTTTAGAAATCCTTTTCATAATAAATAGTTAATAACTTGTAATATTGATTGGAATTTAATTGTTCCAATATTTTGGTTACCAACATAAATGCTAGATATATTTGCTTTCTCTGATGCAATTACATCATTAGGACTATCGCCTATATAAACTGTATTCTTCAACTTTAATTTTCTTATTACAGCCAATAACATATCAGGTTCAGGTTTGCCTTTTGAAACATCTTCCATTGAGATGATACAGTCGAATATTCCCTGTAATTTATTTTTTTTGATTACATAATTTGCTTCTGCTTTTGGTCTACCTGTGGCAATTCCCAATTTTTTATACCGTTTTTTTAATAATTGTAATTTTTGTTTTGATACAAATAGTTTTTCATTATTGATTAAACCACCTAAATATATTTTTTGAAAATAATCCTTTACTATTTCATAATTAATTTCTTGTTTATTTATAAGAGCATAACTGGCATCCCAATCGTTATTCATTCCAACTTTACTTTTTATTTCATCAACTTCGGCCATTAGAACATTTCTTTTCAAAAAATATCCCGCAGTTTGTCTAATAGCTTCTCGATAAGATTGAGATACATCGACCAAGATGCCATCCATATCAAAAATTAATCCGTCATATTTTGTGTTCATAATATTTTTTTTAAACTGTTAACCAAAATATTATTTTGTTTTTGATTTCGAATAGTAATTCGAACGCACCCTTCTAAATATTTTTTATTACTTCTGTCTCTGACCAAAATATTGTTTTCTTTAAGTTTTTTGCATATCTCACTAGCGTTTTTACCAAAATTAACCAAAATAAAATTTGCCTGGGTAGGGTAAACAAAAAAACCAAGCCTCTCAAGCAATTGAGAAAGTCTTTCTCTTTCATTTTTAATCATTTCCGTTTGTTCTTTAATCCAATTTTGATCTAGTTCAAGAAGAATCTCTGCCAATTTACAGGAAAAATAACTGACTCCAAGCGGAAATCGAATAGCATCAAATACTTGACTCAATTTTTTGTTGGCAAGCAAATAGCCAACTCTGGCTCCGGCCATTGCTCCGAATTTTGAAAAGCTACGTAGAATAACAAGATTGTCATATTTGGCGAGCAGAGGCATACAGGTAACACCATAAAATTCCCTGTAGGCTTCATCAACCAAAACAATCCCCGATGTATTTTTTAAAATCAATTCAATTTCTTCGAGTTTTGTAATAGTGCCAGTAGGATTGTTAGGATTGCAAACAAATATTATTTTAATGGGAGTATTTTTTAATACCTTTATAACATTTTTAATGTCAGATTTAAAATTTTTCTTCAATAGGGGAATTTCAATTGCTTTCCCTCGATTAATTTCACATTGTGATTTGAATATTTCATAAGTAGGTGGCTGAATTAAAAAATAATCGCCGTTATTTAAAAAGGCTTTCCCAATAATATCAAGAGCTTCATCACCACTATTGGTGACCGTAATTGTATTTTCAGGGGTATTCTCGTATTTTGAAATTAATTTTTTTAATTTTGCATACGAAGGATCTCCATATTCGTTAATCGGGCAATTATTTATTAAATCTTTTAAAAATTTGTTAACACATGGTGGAGGATTAGGTAAGGTATTAGTATCAAATCTTAATACTTCCGATCCAACATTTTTAGCCCATTGATATGGCGTAATTTTTTCTGCCATTTCTGACAATATTTTATTTTTCATAAATATTTTTTAACTTTTAAATCTAATTGAAACCGAATTTTTGTGAGCCGGTAATTGCTCAACATTGGCCATAACTTCAATCGTTTTTTTAATTTTTTTTAATCCCACCTTTGTGCATTCCTGGATTTGCATCCATTTGCCATAGGAATCAACTCCAAGAGGTGCGTACATTTTTGCCATTCCACCCGTCGGCAATACGTGATTAGCGCCGGTTGCATAATCGCCACTTGATTTAGATGTCCAACCACCTAAGAACACTGATCCGGCATCAGAAATTTTTTTAACTAATTTTTCAGAATTTTTGGTCATTATTTCTAAGTGTTCCGGCGCATACTCATTTGTAAAATTAATAATTTCATCCATAGTTTTAGCTACGGCAAATAATCCATATCTTTTTAGAGACTCTCTTGCTCTATTTTGGGTTTCAAGTTTTACCAATTGTTTTTCAATTTCAATTATTGTCATTTGGGCTATTTTTTCTGACGTTGTTAATAAAACACAGGCAGAATCTTCACCGTGTTCACCATCAGCCAATAAATCAGCCGCAATAAAAATTGGATTTGCTGTTTCATCAGCAATGATAAAAACTTCCGAAGGTCCGGCTGGCATATCTATACTTATTTTTTCAATAGCTAACATTTTTGCAACAGTCACATAGGAATTTCCGGCTCCAAAGATTTTATAAGCATTCGGTATTGTTTCTGTTCCATAAGTCATAGCGGCTATCGCTTCGGCACCACCTACTTTGAATATTTTTTGCAGTCCGATCATGCTTGCGGCAACTAAAGTGACCGCTGGAATTTGTCCCTCTCGTCCCGGGGGAGAACACATAATTATTTCTTGACAACCAGCAATTTGAGCCGGAATGGCCGTCATTAAAACTGATGAGGGGTAAATAGCTTTTCCTCCTGGTATGTATAAACCAACTTTTCTAATTGGTCGCCATTCTCTCCAAACTCTAATTCCTTTCTCGGATCGAACAACAGTATCCTTTTTAGTCGGTAATTGAGCTTTCTGTACTAGAGTAATATTCTTTATCATTTGTTTTAAAGCTCTTATTGTTTTTATATCTACATTTTTATATGCATTTTTAATCTCGTCTTTTGTTACCTGAATAGTTTTATATTTATCGGCACCATAACGCGATTGATATTTTTCAAGAATTACCTTATCACCAATATTTTTTACATCATTCATAATCTTTCGAACAACAGGCGTAATTATTTCATTACTTCCAGATGATCGATTAATAATCCTTAAATAATCCTGTTTGGATAAATCCTTTAGTTTTATTACTTTCATATGATTAACTTTTCAACTGGTAATACTAAAATATCCGAAGCACCGAGTTTTTTAAGTTTTTCAATTGTTTGCCAGAATACATCTTCTTTGATCACTGTTTGAATCGATATCCACCCGGGATTCGTTAGAGGTGAAATAGTCGGGGATTTTAATCCTGGTAAGGTTTTCTTAATTTTTGGTAGTATTTTTTCCGGAGCGTTCATCATTACATATTTATAATTTTTCGCTGACAATACACCTTTAAATCTAATAAGAAGTTTGTCAATAATTTTTATTTTCTTTTCGTTTTTTAATGATGATGGATTAGCTAAAAGAACTGCTTCCGAGTCATAAAGTTTTTCAATAATTCTAAGATCGTTTAAAGCTAAAGTGCTACCTGTTGATACTAAATCAACAATTGCCGAAGCAATACCTAAAATCGGGGTAATTTCGACCGAACCTTTGATTTTTATAATATTCACTTTAATATTGTTTTTTTTGAAAAAATATTCAGTTGAGATCGGATAAGAAGTTGCAATAGTTGTATCTTTTAGATCAATAACTGATTTAATTGGCGATTCTTTAGGAACGGCTAAGGACAATGAACAAAAACCATATCTAAGGTTTAATAGTTTTTTTACCACAGGCCTTGTTTCATTAATCAGATTTTGTCCAACAACTCCAAGATCGACTGCCCCTGACTCAACATAGTCTGGAATATCATCGTCACGAACATAGACGATTTCCAATGAAAAATTTCGACAGGTTGAAAATAAACGTTGTCTATAGCTTTCAAATTCCAATCCAGAAGACCTTAAGAAATTTACTGTTTCCTCGGTCAGTCTTCCATTTTTTTGAATCGCTAATTTTAGATTTTTAGATTTCATAATTTTTATAAAATAATTAATTGAACCACGGTCACCAAAAAATAAACCCCGTGTGGCGGGGTAGGGAAATTGTACAGTTAATTAATTAACTAGACATCATAAGGCGACCCCGCCTGAGGCAGGGTATGATGTACGAGAGAGTTTATAAAGTCTATAAAGTCCATAATATTAAAAAAAATAAATATTAACGTGTTACTATGATAATACAGAGATATCGATTTGTCAAGAGATTAATATTCATACATCATCGTTGACTTTTGTCTATATATTTCTATGATATAATTTAGATATGAAAAAATATGTTGATATGACTGCAATTCAAAAAAAATATAAGGGCTCTTGGATTGCTCTAAATGATAAATTAGATAGTGTTATTTCATATGGGAGTGACGCTAATTCTGTTTTAGAAAAAGCTACTAAAAAAGGATACAAATCGCCTACCTTATTTAAGGTTCCAAGAGAGATTGTTCCTTATTTTGGAGCTTCTTTTCTATGAAGCATCGATTTAAATATGCTAAATTTGGATCTTATTTTAGACCTGTTGTTCAAGTTACCTTAAGACATAACTATAAAGAGTTTAAATATTTAGCGCTTATTGATTCAGGTGCTGATCTAAATATTTTTCATGCAAATCTTGCTTTTATTTTGGGAATAGATATTAGTAAATTAAAGACTCATTCATTTGAAGGAATAAAAAAAGAAGCTTCAGCTTTAGGTTATTTAAGTGTCATAGAAATTGGAATAGACAATACCTTCTTTGATACGCCAGTAGTATTTTCAAGTGATATTTCAGATAGCGGATACGGAATATTAGGTCAACAAGGTTTTTTTAACCATTTTCGTGTAAAGATGGATTATAAAGGAAAAGATATTGAGTTAAAATCAAATAAATAATAATATGTCAACTTTTCAACCGTATAAACCAAAAAATGAAAAAGAGAAGGCATTATCAAGTGCCTTCTTAAAATTAAAAACTGAGCAGGAAGTGGCAAATTTTTTAAGAGATTTACTCACCATAAAAGAGATGGAGGAATTTTCTAACCGTTTGGAAATGGCGAAATTATTAAAAGAAGGAATGTCATACAAAGCGATTGCTAAAAAACTTAAGGTATCTACGACTACTGTTACCCGTACCGCCCACTGGCTATTTCATGGGTGCGGAGGCTACGAAAAAGTGATAAAATAGTATATGGAAATCAATCAGGAAGAAAAAAAACTACTTGAAAAGATAGTGAATAGAGATGAAAAGGCGCTTTTTGATGTGTATAAAAAATATCAGCCTTCTATTTTTAAATATGTAAGGTCACAGATAAATAATTATCAAACATCTGAAGAAATAACACAGGATATTTTTTTAGACTTCATTGAGGCTCTTCGCGATTTTCGTTTTCAGTCCTCTCTAAAAACTTTTATATTTTCAATTGCCCGGCATAAAGTAATTGATCAGATTAGAAAGAAAAAAATTAAAAGTGTTCTGTTTTCGCATTTACCGTCTTTTATAGTCGAAGGTTTAAAGGTTGTTTTTATTGATGAAGAGATTGACAAAAAAGAATTACAAGAAAAAATAACCAAAATAATAAATTCACTTCCGAATGATTATCAACTAATACTACGACTAAAGTATATTGAAGGAGTAAAAATTAAGGAGATTTCTGAAAAATTAAAAATGAATTTTAAAGCAACTGAGAGTTTATTGTTCCGAGCTAGAAAAAGTTTTATTAAAGTATTTAATAATGAACTATGAAGACAATTAATTTACGATTAAAACAAAAAATGAATGAAGTTTTTTCGATCGAACCAAATGATTTGGGGGCTGGTTTTTTGACAATTTATTTTAGAAAAATTACTGCCTACCTAAAAATAATGCCTTTTATTTATATAATTCCATTAACTTTATTTATTTCAATATTTTTGTATTTTATATTGGGAAGATTTTTGATTAAGTTAGTCACAGTTCTCCAATATGGATTTTAAAAAAACATTGATTGATTTTTTAATTTCATTTTTGATTATCTGCAATAGATTAATTGGTTTAGTCTTGGATCCTTATAAGACAATGCGTAAAATATCTTTGGAGAAAGATTATTGGCAACTATCGATAATAATAGGCATAATTTTCATTTATTTTAAGTTTATTTATTATTTAAGGGAGAAAATATATCCGGCCACATTGGTTTATTCTTTATTTATTTTTAATTTCTTATTGACAGTCGCTTTTTTTTATTTTTTATCAAAAATATTTTCTAAAAACAAAAAAGAAATAAATCTTCTAAGCTTCATTTTTACTTTTGTTTATTCCTTATTTCCTACTTTAATATGGTTTTTATCAACTTCGATTTTATATATTTTTTTACCTCCGCCAAGAACATTTTCTTTAATGGGGAAAGGCTTCAGTATTTTTTTTATTGCTTATTCATTAAGCTTATTAATTTGGAAATTTATTCTTGTTTACTTAGCAGTTAGATTTTCCTCAAAGCAGAATTTTTTTAAAATTATTTTAATGATTTTTTTATATCTAATTTGGTTTATTCCTTATTCAATATTGCTATATCAACTTAAATTCTTTCGAATACCGTTTATATAATCATTTTTAGTATCTCATTAATCCAGGGAGCGAAATGTTTAGGTTGTAGGTTGTAGTTTGTAGTTAGTAGTTCCTTTTTTTCGATCAATTTAAAACCGTAAGCAAAATCGGGATTTGGATTGGGGAGATTTTTCAATTCGGCAATATAGATATAATCAATTTCATGTTCAGTAAAGATGCTATTTGGGTCTTTAGCTTTATAATAAAATTTACCTAAATATTTCGGGATACTTTTAATTCCCGAAGCATCAATGTTCCATTCGCGTTTTAACGTTCCGTTAATCGCATCTTCGTCAGTCTGCAAAACATCATAAAAATAAATTTGATGGGAAGAAAATGTCAGATCAAAATATCCATCAAAAGCCAAATGCTTTCGGTGTTGGAGAATAATTTTACCCTTATAGGTTAAAATCATTGTAAATCCGCGATGAAGAACTCCTTTTTTATGGGCGTCCCATCGTTCAATTTTACTAAGAATATTATCATCCTTATCAACCTCAGCAAGAAATAATTGTTTTTTATAGTAATCCATTAGGTAATTATATAGTAGTGGTTGTGATATTTGATGAATGATTTCCAAATTAAACTCGACTAATAAATACATGACCCTTAAAGATTTTAAAACTACAAAAGAGCGCCGGGAATATATCGAAAAAACTCTAAAAATCAAACTTGAAAAAATCGCCCAAATTGAAACCGACGAAGAAAATATTCACTGTGAAAATTTAATCGGATCAACAACGTTACCTTTAGGTGTGGCTGGCTCCCTAAAAATTCAGAATTCAGAATTCAAAATTCAGAATTATTTTATTCCGTTAGCTACGACGGAGGGAGCATTGGTAGCATCAGTGAGTCGAGGTTGTAAGGCGATTAATTTATCAGGTGGATCAACTTCCTACGTTGAAGAAGTTGGGGTCACTCGCGGACCAGTTTTTGTAACTTCAGGACTTAAAGAGAGTTTTGAATTCAAAAAATGGCTTGATGATAATTTTAATCTTCTGAAAGTTGAAGCCGAAAAAACCTCATCACATTTAAAACTAAAAAAATTAGGAACCAGAATTGCCGGAAACTATGTCTATATTAGATTTTATTTTGCTACTGGGAACGCGATGGGAATGAATATGGTGACAATCGCCACGGATTCAATTAGTCGATTGGTAGAGTTAGAAACAAAAGTTAAATGTATAGCATTGAGCGGAAATTTTTGTATTGATAAAAAACCGGCCTGGTTAAATTTTATTAGTGGCCGAGGAAAACGAGTTTGGTCAGAAGTTATTTTAAAAAAAGAAATTGTGACCGATGTACTAAAAACGACTCCGGAAAAGTTTTTCGAAGTATGGTTGTCCAAATGTATGATTGGGTCGGCGATGAGCGGGTCTTTAGGATTCAATGCCCATTTTGCCAATATTGTCAGTGCTTTTTACGGGGCAACCGGTCAGGACTTAGCTCATATAGTCGAAGGAAGTATAGGGATGACAATTACTAAGGTTTTAGAAAACGGTGATTTAAGTGTCTCGGTTTATTTACCGTCGGTGATGCTTGGGACGGTTGGAGGCGGTACAAAACTTAAGATTAAGCAGGAAGCGTTATCAATTATTGGAGCAAAAAATTCAGTTGAACTCGCAGAAGTTTTGGGAGGAGCGGTATTGGCGGGAGAGATATCGCTTCTATCATCACTTGCGGAAGGAACACTATCATGTGCGCACTCGAAGTTAGGAAGATAAAATTAATAATAACCAAGGTACAATAACCAAGTATTCCAAATAATAACCAATTATCAATAATCAATATTAAAACTGTTTGGGTATTGATAATTGAATATTGATTCGCCAGCTGGCGAATTGTTTGTTTCTTGTAATTTGGTTATTGGTTATTAATATATATATTTTTTATGGTAGGCATAGTTTCATACGGTTTTTACGTTCCCAAATATCGAATTAGGACAGAGGAAATAGCCAATGTTTGGGGGAAAAATCCCGAAGATGTAAAAAAATCTTTATTAATTACGGAAAAAGCAATCGCCGGAGTAGACGAAGATTCTCTAACAATGGCTTTTGAGTCGGCCTCAAGCGCTCTATCTGATGTAAAAGTTGATCGAAATAAAATTAAAGTTGTCCTATTTGGATCGGAGACCCATCCTTATGCCGTTAATCCGGCTTCAACAATACTTGCCGAATTTTTGGGGATAGAAAAAAATTATCTTGCTTATGATACTGAATTTGCCTGTAAAGCGGCCACCGGGGCAATAATTTCTGCCCAGGCGCTAATAAAATCGGGTTACAGCGATTATGCTTTAATCTCAGGATCGGATAAAGGAATGGGAAAAACTCATGATACTTTAGAGTATACGGCTTCTTCAGGTTCCGTCTCTTTGCTATTAGGTAAAGATGATTTAATTTTGGAGCTGATTGATTTTGAATCTTTTTCATCTGACACACCGGATTTTTGGCGTCGAGAAGGAATCCGTTACCCATCACACGGTGGTCGGTTTAGCGGAAAACCTTCATATTTTTACCACATCGAAGAATCAAGCAAATCTTTACTTAAAAAAACAGGATTAAAACCTGAAGATTTTGCTTATGGAGTTTTCCATATGCCCAACGGCAAATTTCCAGTTCAAGTAGCCAAATCGTTGGGCTTTTCTTTCGGGCAAATTAAAGATTCTTTGACGGTTAATTATTTAGGAAATTCCTATACTGCTTCAGCCCTGATGGGTTTGACGGCCGTTTTGGAAAAAGCAAAAACAGGTGACTTAATATTTATGTGTTCTTATGGAAGTGGGGCCGGATCAGACAGTTTTGTTTTAAAAGTTACCAAGAATTTAGATAAAAGAAGAAAACAATTTTTAAAAACAGTTGAAAATAAAAAATATATAAACTATCCAACATATCTTAAATTTATAGAAATGATATGAATTATATAACCGGATATTACACAACTAAATTTGGTGAACTTTGGGATAAATCACTCTTTGATTTGGTGGAAGAGGCTATCAACGGTGTTTTAAAATCAACAAATTTAGAAAGAAAAAAAATTGATGCGGTTTTTTTTGGTAATATGTTGGCAGGAGTTTTGGGAAATAATCTTCATTCAACATCAAAATTATCAGAAATTTTGGATGTTAATATTCCTGTTTTTAGAACCGAAGCGGCTTGTGCTTCAGGCGGAACTGCTTTTAATTTAGCCAAAACTTATCTTGACGCAAATAGTAATAAAAATGTTTTGGTAATTGGTGCAGAAAAAATGACTGATTATTCGCCTGAAGAAGTAATTACGGCTCTTTCGGCAGCCGCATCGGGCGAGGAACAGGAAGCAGGGCTGACTTTTTCAGGGCTCTACGCGATGATGGCAAATTTTTATTTGGAAAAATATCATTACACCGAAAAAAATCTTGCCTACGTTTCTGTAAAAAATCATTATCACGGGACACTTAATGACAAAGCTCATTTTAGGAGAAAAATTTCCATAGACGATGTTTTAGAAAGTGCTTATGTTTCCTA
>Ga0100387_10005536_pt1 | contig 10245 bp, 9 predicted proteins | sample CryGeymeta201511_FD_81547 | JGI IMG/M metagenome (GOLD analysis project Ga0100387, IMG submission 81547) | Groundwater microbial communities from Crystal Geyser aquifers in Utah, USA - Crystal Geyser metaG 2015-11 | ecosystem: Environmental > Aquatic > Deep subsurface > Groundwater | place: USA... | reverse complement strand
GGGCAGGAGGTCGTCAGATCCCGATCGAGGGCAGCCAGGTGGCAAGCTGTGGCACCATGATGACCGCCGTGGCGGCAACAAGGATCATGATCCAGTAGGGCACCGCACCGCGGAAGATCGTGCTCAGCTTGACATCCGGGTCGGGGATCGCACCCTTGACCGTGTAGACCAGCAGACCGAAGGGGGGCGTCAGCAGCCCCGCCTCGATGACGAGAATCCCGAAGATCGCGAAAGCCACCGGGTCGACCCCCAGCGACGCGGCGATGGGTGCGAAGATCGGCACCGTCAGCAGGATGATAGAGACCGAATCGATAATCATCCCCAGAAGCATCCAGACCAGCATCATCAGCGCGACGACCACCACGACCCCGCCGCCAATGCCAAGGAAAAAGTCCTGAATGGTGTTGATTACCCCACCGAAGGCCAGCAACCTTGAATACATCGAGGCCGTGATCAGCAGGATCATGATCGGCGCCGTGGTGCGTCCGGCAGCATAGATCGCCTGCATCAGCGCCCGGCCCCGCATGCCCTTCAGGACACCGATCGCCAGCGCGAAGACAGCGCCGAAGCCAGCCGCCTCGGTCGGGTTGAAAACGCCGCCCCAAAGCCCGCCGATGACCAGCAACACAAGCGCGAGGATGCCAAGCCCGCCGAGGATTTCCGACCGCGTGTAGCGCGGCCCCTCTCCGTGCGGGGCGGGTGTCGGGGCGTCCTCGGGCTTCAGGATTGCGATGCCGACGCAATAGGCGGAAAACAGCACCGCCAGCAGGACACCCGGCACCACCCCGGCAAGGAACAGCGCGCCCACCGACATCTCGGTCAGCACGGCCCAGACGATCAGCAACACCGAGGGCGGGATCAGCATGCCAAGGCAGGCGCTGCCCGCCACGGTTCCGACGGCCAGTTCCTTTCGGTAGCCCAGCTTGCGCATTTCCGGGTAGGCAATGCGCGAGAACGCCGCCGCCGAAGCGACCGATACGCCGGTGACGGCGGCGAAGATCGCGTTGCCCGCGACCGTGGCAACGGCAAGCCGCCCCGGCAATCGACGCAGCGCCTTGTTGCAGATCTGGTAGAGATCACCCGCCGCACCGCATCGGGACACGAATTCCCCCATCAGCACGAAAAGCGGAATGACGATGAAGGTCTGGCTGCGGATCGCCTCGTAGCTGACCTGTTCCAGAAGCGATATGGCGATGCCGAAATTGCCCAGCATCAGCCAGATGCCAAGCGCGCTTGTCAGCGCAAGTCCAACCGCGATGTGGATGCCGAAGATCACCATCAGCACCAGAAGCGCCATCATGTAAAGAACGATAGCTGTGGCCATGTCAGCGCCCCCCCTGTTGGCGGGGGGCAGGGTCGGCGAAGCTGAGCGCGCCGGGGTAATGGCTTTCGGCTTCCAACTGGCCGGTCCAGTCCAGCCAGATCATCCCCAGATAGGCAATGGCGGTGTAGATCGAGGTGCCGATCAGCACGAAGCGCACGGGCCATGTCGGAACCCGCAACGCGCCTTCGCCCTCGTATTCGCCGATATTGTAGGCGGTCACGGCCGAGTCCCATGATGACCATGCGATCAGGCCAAACAGGACGGCGCCGAGAACGAAGGCCAATGCGCGCATCAGCCTGCGTGCCGTCACCCCGACTGCGGCCGACATCAGATCGGTGCGCAGCATGGAGCCTGAAAAGATCGCCAGCGGCAATTGCATGAAGGTGATCGCAACCACCGAATTGCGGATCACCTCGGACGTGCCACGGATTGGGCTGGACAGAACTGCCCGGCCCAGAACATCGCCCACGATCCAGAAGGCAAGTATCAGCACCCAGAGCGCGGACAGCACATGCAACCCACGCGCCAGGGACACAAGGACCCTGAACACCATCTCGCCTATCTCCTCCCTCTTGGCGACATTGTGCGGCCCTTCCCGCTGTCGCCCGTTCGCTTATGTCAGGCCGCGCGATGCGACCGCTCACTCCCCGGTTTTTGCCTGTCCCCGCCTTGGGTGGGGGCAGGCCATTGCGCCACCGCGATCAGACCTCTTTCAGATCGCCGGTGGAGTCGACCGTCATCCGCGTTTCCTTCGAAGCTTGCAGGATCTGCGGCGCGCAGACCATCCGCCCGCCGTCGCAAGTCGCCTCTTTCGAGACGATGATCGCCATCCCGTTCGCGTGACTGTCGCCGGTGTTGCGAAAATCCGCGACAGATGTTCCTGTCCGATACTCCAAACGCCGCCGTCGTGCAGGCCGCCGTCGTGCAGGCCGCCGTCGTGCAGTGCACCGCGCCGGTCGTAGCCATCTCCACAGGCTGTGTGAAAAGCATGTGCCGACCCCACCAGCCGTATCCGATTACTGAACGATCAAGCATGTCACGCCGTTCGATCCCTCCGCCCTGTTTCGCGGGCCGTATGATGCGACCGTTGACAGGATGCCAATTATCAGTTGATAAACAAAGTCACGCGACGGGGCAACACCCCACTCGGATCGCGAGTGTCATCAACCTGGGGAGGAGCATGACGACATGACCAAGAAACACCATTCAGGCCGGGCCGGTTCGGCAGCGGCGCTTGGCGCGGTAGCGGGGCTTGCGCTTGCATTCCCGGCCATGGCGGACAATTTCACCTTTCGCATCGGGTCCGGGCACCCGTCGGGACCGGCGGTTTACGTCGGTCTGGTCGAAACGGTCTTTGTGCCCGAGGTGACCCGCCGGGTGGCCGAGGAGACCGAACACACGGTCAACTTCATCGAGGCCTATGGCGGCGCCATCGCCGGTGTGGCCGACACGCTGGAGGCGGTCGAATCGGGCCTTCTCGATTTCGGGGCCTATTGCTTCTGTTTCGAACCGGCCAAGCTGTTCCTGCACAATTTCCCGTATTACGCCCCCTTCGGTCCGCAGGGGTCGGCCACGGCGATGGAGATCACCCGCACCGTCTATGACGAGAACCCGTGGCTGACCGAAACCTTCGAACGCGACTACGGCCAGACGCTTCTGGGCCTGTCGGGCTGGGACAACTACCACCTTGGCACGACCGATCCGTGGACCTCGGTCGAAGACCTTCAGGGCGTGCGCGTGGGCGGTGCCGGGCCGAACCTGCCGTGGCTGGAATATGCCGGTGCGGTGCCGGTGCAGTCGACCCTGCCCGACGGCTACATGAGCCTTCAGACCGGCATCTATAACGGCTGGCTGATGTTCCCGTCCTCCTATCTCGGCTTCCGCTTCTACGAGCCGGCGCCCTATTACACACTGATCGGGTTCGGCCCGATGATGGTCAACGGGCTGACCGCCAACATGAACACCATGGCCCGTCTGCCCGAGGATGTGCAGCAGATCATCCGTGAGGTCGGCGCCGAGTATGAACGGCGGTCCGGTGTCGAACTGGATGCAGCGCAGGTTCGGGGCCTTGCCGGTCTGCGCGAGGCCGGGGCGATCTTGACCGAACTGCCCGCAGAGTCGCGGCAGCAATGGGCCGAATCGCTGGCTGAATTCCCTGGTGTTCAGGCGCGTGACGCCGACGGCCGGGGCATGCCGGGAACCGATGTGCTGAACAGCTACCTTCAGGCCGTTGCCGCCACGGGCTATGACTGGCCGCACGCCTACAGCCTCGAATGATCCCGAAGCCGGGCGGCGCGACGGGTGCCGCCCGGTTCTGCCGATACGCAAAACGCGCGCGATCCGCGCCGGTCACAAGATATGCGATGACGGCCACGAGTCCGTCGCGGATTTTCGTGCAAAGAGCCTGCGCTGACTCATAAGCGCCTGCGCTGAGTCAAAGCTGCGCCCCGCCATGAATCGTCATGCCCGAGGCGTGCGGGACGAATGCGTCAGGGGGCGCCATCAACAGGCGCCCACCCGCGTCCGCTTACAGGCTGGCGCTCAACTTGGCGACGATGGCATCGCCCATTTCGCCGGTAGAAACGGGGGTCACGCCCTCTTCGCCCAGAAGGTCGGCGGTGCGCACACCGTCACCCAGCACGCCCTCCACGGCCTTTTCCAGCCGGTCGGCCTCCGCCCCCATGTCGAAGGAATAGCGCAGCGCCATGGCAAAGCTGAGGATGCTGGCGATCGGGTTGGCCTTGCCCTGCCCGGCGATATCTGGGGCCGAGCCGTGGACCGGTTCATAGAGCGCCTTGGGTCGGCCGTTGGCCATCGGCGAACCGAGCGAGGCCGAGGGCAGCATGCCGAGCGAGCCGGTCAGCATCGCGGCGGCATCCGACAGCAGGTCGCCAAAGAGGTTGTCGGTCACGATCACGTCGAACTGCTTGGGCCAGCGGCACAGCTGCATGGCGCCGGCATCGGCATACATGTGTGACAGCTCCACGTCCGGGTATTCCGCAGCGTGCACCTCCGTCACCACGTCGCGCCACAGGATGCCCGATTCCATCACATTGGCCTTTTCCATCGAGCAGACCTTGTTTCCGCGCTTGCGGGCAAGCTCGAAGGCCGACCGGGCGACGCGGGCGATCTCGGATTCGGTGTAGCGCTGGGTGTTGATGCCGACGCGTTCATTACCCTCCTCAAAGATACCACGCGGTTCGCCGTAATAGATGCCGGAGGTCAGTTCGCGCACGATCATGATGTCGAGCCCGGCAACCACATCCTTTTTCAGCGACGAGAAATCGGCCAGTGCATCGAAACACTGCGCCGGGCGCAGGTTGGCGAAGAGGTCCATCTCCTTGCGCAGACGCAGAAGGCCGCGCTCCGGCTTGACGCTGAAATCCAGATCGTCGTATTTCGGCCCGCCCACGGCCCCCAGCAAGACGGCATCGACCGCCTGTGCCTTGTCCATCGTGGCGTCAGCCAGCGGTGTGCCATGCACATCATAGGCCGCACCGCCGACGAGATCCTCGCTTACATCGAAGGCAATGCCACGGCTGGTGCGATACCAGTCGATGATCTTGCGCACCTCGGCCATGACCTCGGGGCCGATGCCGTCGCCGGGCAGGATAAGAAGCGATGGGTTGCTCATGAGGGGATCCGTCCTTGTGATGGGGTTGTCTTCGCCTAGCCCCTGCGCGCTTGAGGGTCAAGAAAGGAGCGGTGCCAGCCTCGGTAATCGCCATGCCCCGGTGCAGTCTGTTTGCCCGTTTGCCGCGCCCGAGGTCGCCCGCCAGCGTTAAACGACGATTTATCCGCACGATGAGGGTCGGTTGATCGGGCCTGGCGGGGTGATGCTCGACAAGGCGCCGGCCAGCGAGAATTCCGCCACCCAGTCGGGCCGCGTGGCGATCCAGAAATGCCCCTTGGCGCGGACGATATTCGGCATCGTGCCCTGCAACACAATCGGACCGGGACACAAGCGCGCACGTGACCTGCCCGGTACGGCCCGTCGGCCGTGGCGCTGCGACGTGCGAATGGTCCAGGTGAAAACGAAAAACGCCCGCTCGGGGACCGGGCGGGCGTTCGGGACGTTTGGTTGCTGCGCTTAGCGGCGGATGCCGAGACGCTTGATGAGGTCGCGGTAGCGGCCTTCATCCTTGCCCTTGAGGTAGTCCAGCAGCTTGCGGCGCAGTGCCACCATTTTCAGAAGGCCACGGCGGCCGTGGTTGTCCTTCTTGTGGATCTTGAAATGTTCGGAAAGCGTGGCGATCCGGCTGGTCAGGATCGCAACCTGAACCTCTGGCGAACCGGTGTCGCCTTCTTTTGTGGCGAATTCCGCAATGAGGCGGTTTTTCTCTTCGGCAGTGATCGACATCGGGGTCTCCTTTACAAGTTGGAGGAATGGCACAAGCCGGGATGTCGTCCAGCAGGGCCCATGGAGAGCTGTCGCCCATAACAGGCGACCCGGTGGCTATAGGATAGAATCCGCTCCGTGAAAAGCCCTGAATCTGGCTCGGATTGTGGCAAATCGGACAGCAGTGGGGCGACCGGTTGTTAACCATATGGTAACGAATTCATTGAGCTTTTCCTAAAATCCGTCGAAAGTATTCCTCGGAATTCGGGGGGCCATACACCATCCGGAAACAGCGCCACATTTATTCCACAGGAAAACCTTGTGGCGGTCGGTAAAAGACCCGATGGTCGGTGCAAGGTCATCCGCAGATCGTTTTGAAGGTCCTCACCCCGGGGCCGAACGTGGAAATGTAGAGGGAAGCTAATGTTTGCAGCGGGTGGCGTATTGTTGCTGATGCTCGTCGGGTTCGCGCTCGAAGGGGTGTTCTCGGGCAACGAGGAGGAATCCGGCTCCGGTGATGGCAGTGACGCGTCGTCGAATGGGCGCGACTCCGCTGAATACGACGCCTCCGTCTATACCTCCGATCTGCACGACCTGCTTTTCGGCGACGATGGCATGGGCAATCCCGGCGATCCGGCGAGCGATGATCGGGGGTCCAGCGGCAGTATCCTCGATGACCTCGACATGTCAGACGGTGATGCCGAAGACGCAGCTGCCGGGAATGACGGGGAAGACACCCAGGATAACACCGACCCCTCGGATGATGACGGGCCGTTGATCCTGGACGATTCGGTGGCCATCGACCCTGCCGACGATACCGAAGACTCCTTCACGGAGGAGGGTCGCATCGTCTTCGGAACCGCCGCCGCCGACGCCCTTGAAGGCGGGGCAGGGGATGACGCGCTGTTCGGCGATGACGGTGACGATATCCTGTTCGGTGGGGCCGGCGAAGACACGCTAGAAGGGGACGAAGGCGCCGATACGCTGGACGGCGGTGACGGCGACGACACCCTGATCCTTGGCGACGGGGACGAAGCGGCGGGTGGCGACGGTGCTGACCTGTTCAGCATCCGCGATGACATCCCCGAAGATGTGCCCATCCTGACCGACTTCATGCCGGGCATCGATTCGATTCTCGTGCGCTATGAAGGCGAGACGCCGCCCGAGATCACCTTTGAAACCGATGACGAAACCGAAAGCACCGCCGTCTTTTCCGATGGCGCGCAGATCCTGCAACTCGATGGCACAACCGGCCTGACGCTTGATGACGTGGTGCTGGAACAGGACGTGGCAGACCCGACCGACGGCAATGATGTGCTGACCGGCAGCGGCGATGACGACACGATCGCCGGCGGCGCCGGCGACGATCGGATCGACGGGCTGGACGGCGACGACCTGCTGAACGGTGGCACCGGCGACGATATCCTGCGCGGACGCGCCGGGATGGACGAACTGTTCGGCCAGCAAGGCAATGACGCACTGACCGGAGGCTATGGCGACGATCTTGTTTCCGGCGGCAGCGAAAATGACCTCGCCTTCGGCAACGAGGGTAATGATACCGTGATCGGTGGCGACGGGAATGACGAACTTTACGGTGATAGTGGCGATGATACGGTCGCGGGCAATGACGGGCACGACCTGCTGCATGGCGGCGAGGGTCACGATTCACTCGATGGCGGCGAAGGGGATGATCTGCTCTACGGTGCCGAAGGGGATGACAGGCTGAGCGGTGGCGCGGGCGACGACTACCTGATCGGCGGCCTCGGGTCCGACGAAATGGCGGGCGGTGAGGGCCACGACACGCTCGACGGAACCTTTACCGGCGGCGACGATGCCTTCGGTCCCTACGATGAGGATGAGTCGGACACCCTGTCTGGCGGCGATGGGGACGATCACCTGTTCCTCGGGCAGGGCGATGTGGGCATCGGCGGCGCGGGCACGGATACCTTCGAATCCGGCAGCTACATTGTAGATGCGGCCAATGCCCCCGTCGTCACCGATTTCGATCCGGTAGAAGACCGTGTGCAGATCAGCGTCGATCTTCAGGCAACCCCCGACCCCGAGATTGCGGTTGTCGATTTTGCCGATGGCACCGGCGCCGATGTTGTCGTGGACGGCACTGTCGTTCTCAGGATCAGCGGCGCGCAGGGGCTGGACCCGGATTCCATTCTGGTGCGCGACATGCGTCTCGACGATCTCGCCGAAACCGGCTGAGCTCGTCAGTCGCCCGCCAGAAAATGCGCGCGCAGCCCTGCCAATATCGCCTCGGGCGCCTCTTCCGGGGCGAAATGGCCGGTTCCGTGCAATTCCTGCCCGGTCACCTCGCCTGTGCACCAAGCTTGCCACAGGGCTTTGGGGTCGCCGGTCTTGGCCGGAAATCCGGCACTCGCCCACAGGAAACACAGCGGTGCGGCGATCCTGTTTCCGGCCAGCCGGTCGGCCTCGTCCAACGCCCGGTCCACGGTTGCCCCCGCCCGGTAATCGGCACACATCGCGTGCACCCGGTCCGGGTCCGCCCATTGTCGCCGATAGCTTTCCAACCCGGCAATCGAGAACGGCGACAGGTCGCGGCATTGCGTCCAGCAGCCCAGCGTCCATTCGAAAAAGGCCAGCGGATCGGCGTTGATCATGCGTTCCGGCACCGGCGCGGGTTGCGCGAGGAAGGTCCAGTGATAGGCCTTCATCGCCAGTTCCGCGTCCCAAGCAGCCCAGAAATCTGCTGTCGGAACCACCTCGATGATGCCGAGCCGATCGACGCGGTCGGGATGGTCGAGCGCCAGCCGGTAGGCGACCCGCGCGCCTCGGTCATGGCCGACGACATGCGCGCGCGCCAGCCCCATGAAATCCATCAGCCCGACGACATCGCCAGCCATCGCGCGCTTGGAATAGACGTGGTGATCGGCATCGTCTTGCGGTGCGTCGCTGTCGCCGTAGCCGCGCAGGTCGGGGATGATGACGTGAAAATTGCGCGCGAGGGCGGGCGCGACCCGTTCCCAGCACATGTGGTTTTGTGGAAATCCGTGCATCAGGATCACTGGTCGTCCCTCGCCGCCCCGATGGACCGAGAGGCGCAGGCCGCCAACCTCGATGAAACTCTGCGTGAACCCCTCAATATCCGACATGTCCGGCCCTCCTGCCGGTCAGACTGCGCCGGTGTCGCCGCTTGGTCAACCGGCAGCCCAGACCTGCGGCGGCGTGGTATGGGCGACATACAGCGGATGGCGCGGATGCCCCGCCTTGCTGAGGCCGAGGTGATGCAGGGTTGCCCCCGCCCCGCGCAGCATCGCCGCCACCTGCGGACCCCGGTTCCGGTGTGCCCCATGCACACCCCAGCCCGCTATGACGCAATCAACCCATGGCAGCGCGTCCAGCAGCAGCCGGTCGTTGTCTGGTCCGATGGGGTGGGCGGCGGCGCGCAGGCGTTTCGGGTCGGTCTCTCGCCAGGCAAAGATGTTCATGACCCGCAACGCACCGAACCCCAGCCGCCGCGCCCTGCGTTCGCAGCGTTCGACGGTGGGGTCGTTCTGAATTTCCGTCGCTTTCGACGGATTGAGCATGATGAACAGCACGTGCGGCGCATCCGCATCCCAGATTCGAGTGAGAGCATAGCGATAAAGCTCGCAACCGGAATAGACCGCCTCGCTTTCGGTGTCGCCTTGCCGGTGCCTGCGCGTGATCATAAGCCGCTTTTGACGCGGGGCCGATCAGGGTGCAAGCCGTGCGTCAGGCGACGGCGCGACGATAGAAATGCCAGCTTGCATGGCCCAGCACCGGCATCACGAGGATCAGGCCCAGCAGGAAGGGCACCGCCGCCAGAGCCAGCGACACGGCGACGATCGCGCCCCAGACGCCAACGGTGACCGGGTTGCGCCGCACCAGCGCCAGCGAGGTGCCGATCGCCGCCGCAAGGCCGATATCGCGGTCAAGCAACAGTGGCACCGTCACGATCCCGATGGCCAGCGCGATGGCGGCAAAGACACCGCCGACCGGAACCCCGATGGCGATCATCGTCAGCCCCTCTTGCGTGGTCAGGACGTTGCGGAAGAACTCGACCGGGCTGCCCGTATCAATCGCGCCCATGGTCTGCGCGTGGATGATTCCGGCGACCGCCAGCCAGAGACCGAAGATCACCAGCAGCAAAGCCCCGAAGACAAGCATCGCGCCGACCGAGGGTGCGCGCAGCACCGCAAGCGCATCGGACCAAGAGGCGTCCTGCCCGGCCTCGCGCCGGCGGCTCATCTCGTAGAGGCCAACCGCCGCGATCGGCCCGAGAATGGCAAAACCCGACAGCAGCGGGAAGGCGAAGGGCGCCATGTCGGCGCGGAAGCTGATCGCCACCAGAAGCAGCCCGATCACCGGGTAAAGCAGGCACAGGATCATCACGTCGCTGCGGAACGCGCCAAGATCCTCGACGCCTTTTCGCACGGCATAGTGGATATCCTCGATGCCGATCTTGTTGACCACGGGCAGTTCTTTCGACCGGTCGCTGCCGACATGTTGGGTCAGTTCGACTGCTTTTTCACCGCCGCTGATCGCTGTTTTCGCGGCCCAGGACAGCGGATTTCCGATTGTATTGACCATG
>Ga0100387_10005534_pt1 | contig 10249 bp, 9 predicted proteins | sample CryGeymeta201511_FD_81547 | JGI IMG/M metagenome (GOLD analysis project Ga0100387, IMG submission 81547) | Groundwater microbial communities from Crystal Geyser aquifers in Utah, USA - Crystal Geyser metaG 2015-11 | ecosystem: Environmental > Aquatic > Deep subsurface > Groundwater | place: USA... | reverse complement strand
TTGCACGTCACGCTGCGCATTTGCATCGGCGAGCTGCGCAGTCAGCGCGGCAACTTGCACGTCACGCTGCGCATTTGCATCGGCGAGCTGCGCAGTCAGCGCGGCAACTTGTACGTCACGCTGCGCATTTGCTGCGGCAACCTGTGCGTCGCACTGTGCCTGCCGTTGCGTTTGCGCGGCCAGCGCATCGGCCAAACGCTGCGCGTTCAAACCCGCCTCGCGGCGTTGCGCTTCCACCTGACGTATCAGCTCAACCAGCACCTCGCCACTTTGTTCGGCCTTGGTAAAGGTCGCGTGGCTTTGCGTCTGTGCCGCGCGTATCAATGCATTCTGCTCGGCCAGCAAATGCGGCTTGATCAGCCCCTGCACCACTACCGCTTCGGCGGCCAGGGCGCGCACTTCCTTTTGCTGTTGTGCGATCGTCAACTCGTCAAGACACGGGCCGTATAGCGATGCCGCCTGTTGGACTTCCGCTGCCAGTGCGGCCAGTTCGCTCCACCCCTTTGCATCCACACCCACCTTGCGGCTGGCCTCGAACATGCGCTGGACCAGCAGCGGCGGCACTGCGCCGCCATCCACCGGTGTCTTGGCGGCATCGTGATGGCGCAATTGGGGCGACAGGAACAACGCGATCTCATCGTGTGTGTCGCCAGCGGATTGCGGCCATGAATAGCCCAGTTGGCTGGCCATCGCGGTGGTTACGGCGCGCCAATCGGCCAACAGATCGTCGTATTGCACGATCATGCGCGGCATGCCACGGCTGGCGCGTTCGGCTTCCAGCAAGTGCTGCGCCCACAACAAAAACGCGTGACCATAGGCCATGCCGTCGCGTCGCGCCAGCGATGCTGCCACTTCCAGCGGATTACGCACCATGATCACGGCGGTCAATCGCACCGGCAGTCCGCTGAGCGCTTGCGGCCACAACGGCAGCAACCGGCAAAGACGTGGCTCCTTTACCGCCCACAGTGGTTCGCCGGCCAGCTCATCGGCAACAAAACGGCGGATCGAATTGGCACATTGCTGCGCTTGTGGATGCGCGATCCAGTCCACCGGCATCTCGCGAAAATCATCCCAACGCCGACCCAGCGCCGTCAGCAACTGCTCGTGCGCCTCGTAAACCGCGAGACTTTCCCAATGCCCCGATTCGTTGCCTTTGCCCGCTGGCATCAAGCGTTCGCCAAGGGCAGCACCCAACAGATTCACCACCCGCGCCAGCGCCGAAGTGCCACTGCGGTGCATGCCGAGGATCAGGATACCGGTGCTGTCGGTCTTGGCCCTCGCATTGGCCTTGGCCTTGGTCTCGGCTTTGGTTTCGGCTGCAACGCGCCGACGGGTTCTTTTTTGGGCCATAACCGCCAAGTCTACGTTCTATTCGCTGCGTTTCGGCGCAAGTCGGTCAACCCAACGCGGCTTCCAACTCGGCGCGCAGGTCGGCCACGTCTTCCACGCCAACGCTCAGACGTACCAGATTATCGGTGATGCCGAGCTTGGCGCGGGTTTCGGCCGGTACCGAGGCATGGGTCATGATCGCCGGGTGGTTGACCAAACTCTCGACGCCGCCGAGCGATTCGGCGCAGGCGAACAGTTCGGTGCGTTCCATGAACGCGCGCGCGGCCGGCAGCCCGCCCTTGAGCCAGACGCTGACCATGCCGCCAAAACCATCCATCTGCCGTTTGGCGAGTGCATGCTGCGGATGCGAGGCGAGCCCCGGATAGGCAACCTTTTCCACCGCCGGATGCCGCTCCCGCCACTGCGCCAGCTCCAGTGCGTTGGCGCAATGCGCCTTCATGCGCAGGTGCAGGGTCTTCAGGCCGCGCAGGGCGAGGAAGCTGTCGAACGGGCCTTGGATTCCGCCCACTGCGTTTTGCAAAAAGGTGATCTGCTCGGCCAGTTCGGCATCATCGCCCACCACCAGCAAGCCGCCGACGATATCGGAATGGCCGTTGATGTACTTGGTCGCCGAGTGCATCACCAGGTGCGCGCCGAGCTCGAGTGGCCGCTGCAACGCCGGCGAGCTGAAGGTGTTGTCCACCGCCAGGCGGATGCCGCGCTTGCGCGCGAACTCGGCCAGCCGCGCGATATCGACGATCTTCAACAGCGGATTGGTCGGCGTCTCGCACCAGATCAACCGCGTGTTGGGTTGCACCGCCGCTTCCAATGCTGCGATGTCGCCCAGATCGACGAAGCTGAAATCGAGCCCGGCCGAACGCCGCCGCACCCGCTCGAACAGGCGATAGGTACCGCCGTAGACATCGTCCATGCAGATGACATGGCTGCCGCTATCGAGCGCGTCGAGCACGGTGGCGGTGGCGGCCAGCCCCGAAGCAAACGCATAACCGCGCGTGCCACCTTCCAGCGAAGCCACGCAACGCTCGTAGGCAAAGCGCGTGGGGTTGTGGCTGCGCGAGTATTCAAAGCCCTGATGCACGCCCGGGCTTTGTTGCGCGTACGTCGAGGTGGCGTAGATCGGTGTCATCACCGCGCCGGTGCTCGGGTCGGGCGATTGCCCGGCATGGATGGCGCGGGTGGCGAAGCCGAGTGTGGATTTTTTGCTCATGGTGCGATGCCCAAGTATTTGCGAATGTGTTTGGCCAGCGCATCGTCGATTTCGCGATGGCGCGGGACCGGTTACTTCTGGCCTGTGCCAGGGTTTGAGAAGATGTCGTGCCGTCCACCATGCCGTAACAGCACACACCCAGCAGCCATCGGTTGCCGGATCAATTCATCGCACTTCACATCGCGATGTCCTTGATCGTGTAGGTCCCCGGTACGTCCTCCAGCAGCAACTCGCGCCATGCGTCGCGCAAGTTCTCTTCCAATTCCGCGACGCTCCCGCCCTGGCTCATGATTTCCGGGTGATCCAGCACACGCCCCAGCCAGAAGTGCTCGCCCCGCCAGTAAACGATCTTCACGACGCGCCCATCCCAAAACTCCTTTGACCACCACCTGCACCGAACCGAATTCTACGCCACCCGCCGGCGCAGATAATTGAGCAGGTCGATGCGGGTGATCAGCCCGAGGAAACGCTCGCCGTCGGTGACGATGGCGACATGACCACGATCGAAGATCGGCAACAAGGTGTCGATTGACGACTTCACATCGAGACTCTGCAAACGGGTCGCCATCGCGGTGGATACGGGGTCGAGAAAGCGCTTCTCATCGGCAAACACATGCAGCAGCAAATCGCTTTCATCGAGAATGCCGACGATGCGCTCGCCATCCATCACCGGCAACTGGCTGACATCGTACAGCTTCATGCGCTGATACGCGGTGGTCAGCAAATCGCCGGGGCCAACCACCACGGTATCGCGCTGCGCGTACGGGCGCACGATCAGATCGCGCAAATCGCCAAACTGCTCACGCGCGATGAAGCCGTTGTCGAGCATCCAGTAATCGTTGTACATCTTCGACAGGTACTTGTTGCCGGTATCACAGACGAACACGACCACACGCTTGGGCGTGGTTTGCTCGCGGCAATAACGCAGCGCGGCAGCGACCAGGGTGCCGGTCGAGGAGCCGCCGAGAATGCCCTCGCGCGCCAGCAGCTCGCGGCCGGTGAGAAAGCTGTCCTTGTCGCTCACCGCATACGCTTTTTTGACGCGGCTGAAATCCGAGATCGATGGCAGAAAATCCTCACCGATCCCCTCCACCAGCCACGAGCCGGATTTTTCCGATAGCGTACCCTCGTTGATGTACTGCGCCAGGATCGATCCGACCGGGTCGGCCAGGATCAGTTCAACCTGCGGAGCCACGCGCGCGAAAAACCGCGACAACCCGGTCATGGTGCCGGACGAGCCACAGCCAAACACGATGGCATCCATGCGCCCTTGCATCTGCGCCCAGATTTCCGGCCCGGTATCCTGTTCGTGTGCCAGCGGGTTGTCGGGATTGCCGAACTGGTTGATGAAGTAGGCGCCCGGCGTCTCATCGGCAATGCGCGCGGCCAGATCCTGGTAATACTCGGGGTGCCCCTTGGCCACGTCCGAGCGCGTCAGGATCACCTCGGCGCCCATCGCCTTGAGGTTGAAGATTTTCTCGCGGCTCATCTTGTCGGGCACCACCAGCTTCAGGCGGTAGCCTTTTTGCTGCGCCACCAGCGCCAGGCCGATGCCGGTATTGCCGGCGGTGCCCTCCACCAGGGTGTCGCCGGGCTTGATCCGGCCTGCCTTTTCCGCCGCCGCGATCATCTTCAGGCCGATACGGTCCTTGATCGATCCGCCCGGATTGGCAGCCTCCAGCTTGAAGAACAACTCGCAACACCCGCTATCCAGATGCTGCGCCTTGACCATCGGGGTGTTGCCAATCAGTTCCAGAACGCTGTGGTTGATGGTCATGTTTGTCTCGGCACGCGCGAATGACCGCACACGGCTGGCGGTGCGGAGCAAGAAAGGGATTCTATCAGGGAGCAACAATCATGGTGGCGGTATGAGCACCCGCGTCAGCGATCGCTGTGGCGGGTCGCTACCAAGGTGATTCAAGGCATTTTGCAGGATCTCACCCAGTGCTCGGCCGCAATGCCGGGCTCACCCGGCCGACCACAGGGCGGGTTCCTGAAAGGATGCCCCGCGGCGCCGTTGTGGAAGCGCGCCTGTGCGCGAAGCGCCTCACCAAATCGTTCGCGGGCAAGGCCCGCTCCCACACAGGCACTCACTGGCACCAGCGGGCAACACCGCTGCTTCTACAGGCGAGCGCTGCCGCCTCGTTGTCGCAGCTCAGCCCGACAGACTCCTGGAAGCTGCGAGCGGCAGCGGCCGACGAGGAGGCCAACACCGCTCACAGCGGGACGTTGCTGTCATCGCCAGCGCCAGCACATGGCGCCGGCGGCGCTCAGTTGGCGGCGTGTTGCGCCACCCACTGGGTCAAGCGATCCTTGGTCTGCAACTTTTCCTTTTTCATCAGCGCCAACCGGACATCGTCCAGCGGCAACACGCCCAACTCCGCGTCGAGCACTTGTTTGTCGAGTTGCTTGTGACGGTTGTAGAGACGGCGGAACTCGACATTGCTGCTCATCAGCACGTCGACAGCGGCGCTGGATTGACCTTCAAACATCGGTAATCTCCTTCGGGCAGATACACGAACGCCCCGTTCGGACGAGGCGGGGCGTTGGCGTGTGGGGGTGCGCTGCAACAGCGCGGACTCCCGGCGTGCGGGCACGCTGCTGCACTGACAAGACGGCAGGTTCCAGACGGTGTGGATGATGCGTCATGGGCCGATCCGGGGAATCCGGCGGGAATGCCGCCAAGCCCGACACTACGCCGCCAAAAACACCTCTGCAAGTGACTCGGCAAGCCCTTGTATCGACGGAATTTTCTGCGCACAGTGGCGCACCCGAGGTCGGCAAGGAATCACGCCGTCAACGCTATCCACCTGTTTTTCATGATTTTTTAACGCGGCGCTTGCGACCCCGACAGCAATACCACGTCCACCCGCCGGTTACGTGCCCGGCCTTGCTCGCTGGCGTTGTCGGTAACCGGTTGGTTCTCGCCCAAGCCAACCGCTTGCAGGCGCGCACCATCGACGCCTTCCGCGATCAGGGCATCACGTACCGCCTCGGCGCGCCGTTGCGACAACACCTGATTGAGGTTGTCGCTGCCGCGGCTATCGGTGTGGCCTTCGATCCGCACCGCGGTGGTCGGCTCGCTCTGCACGAACGCCACCACCCGCGCCAGATTGGCACGCGCCTCGGGGCGCAACGCGGCCTGCCCGGGAGCGAACACATCGCCCGACAGAGTCATCACCTCACCACGCGCATCGCGCCGTGCGCTCAGCGAATCCAGTTGCAGACGCAGGCTATCGGCCGCAGAAAACGCCAGTTCAGCCTCCTGCTTGGCGAGGCTCGCTTCCAGCGCGCGTGCGCTGGCCAGTTGCCGCGATTGCTCGGCTTCGGCCAGTGCGGCCTGCGCCGCCGCTGCCGACTGCTCGCTCAACGACTGCGCCCGCTGCGTTTCCTCGACCCGCGCCAGGTTCTGCAAGCGCAGGCGCTCGGCCTCCTGGCGCGCCTGTTCGGCATCGCGGCGGCTGGCCTCCAGCAATATCTGGTCGCGTTCGCGCTCCAGCGCCAGCACCTGTGCGCGCAAGGCGGCTGCCCGGATTGCCGACTCGGCAACTTCGGCGCGCTGCTCGGCAATGAACCGCAGATGGGCGCGATCCTTGGCCTTGGGGTTGCTGGCAACGAACGCGGCAATCGCCTGTTGCGCCTGCAAGCGTTCCCGGCCTGCGGCGCCGGTGCTGGCCGCATCGCGCTCGATGACCTGCAAGCGCTCCTGCAAGCGCACCACGTTCGGATCGGGCGCCTTCTCGACGGCCAGTGCCAGCGTGCTGATCAGCACCGCCGGCAGCAGCCACCCCAGACGCAAACGCGTGGCCCGGTTCATTGCCCACCCCGCAAACCCAACTGCCGCCGCAACTGGCGGTTTTCCTCGGTCTTGCCGCGCACCTGCGCACGCAGTGCGGCCTCGCCGGCCCGGGCAAGTGCCAGATCCCCCTGCACCAGTGCTGCGCTCGCCTGCTGCTGCGCCAGCGCGAAATCCTTGCGATCCATCGCCTCGCGCGCGGCGAGCAATGCCGCCTCCGCCGCATCGAGGTCGGCCGGCGCATAACGCGCGGCACGCTGCTCACGCGCCATCGCGATGCGCGCCTCGGCGTCGGCCAATGCCGCCGTCGGCGGTGGCAGGCTGGCACAGGCCGTCAACAGCACAGTGGCAGCGCATAGCAGTTTTCGGCGCAAAACGGTCATGAGCGGCACCTTTGATGAGCCTCCTGGAGGACGCCAGTTGCAGCAATCGGGATGCGCTGCAGGTTTCGCGCGGTTCCCTGTAGCGAGCAACGTGGACATTGGGCTATTGTGGGTCAGCGCCGCTCGCATCCGCAAGCGGTAGACTGTACGCCAATCGATGAATCGGGTTGAGGGGGTTTTGCATGGACATCGGCTATTTCCTGAAGCTGATGACGGAGAAGAATGCATCGGACATGTTCCTGACTACAGGCGCACCGGTGCACATCAAGGTTGAGGGCAAACTGTATCCGCTGGGCTCCACCGGGCTGCCGGCCGGTATGGTCAAGAAGATTGCCTATTCGCTGATGGACGAAGGCCAAGTGCCGGCGTTCGAGCGCGACCTCGAGTTCAACATGGCCGTCGCCATCAAGGACGCTGGCCGTTTCCGCATCAATGTGTTCAAGCAGCGCGGCGAAGTGGGCATGGTGATCCGCGCGATCAACAGCAACATCCCGTCCATCGAGCAGCTCAAGCTGCCCAATATCCTCAAGGATATCGTGATGGAGGCGCGCGGCCTGGTGCTGGTGGTCGGCTCAACCGGTTCGGGCAAGTCCACCACGCTGGCGGGCATGATCAACCACCGCAACTCCAACACCACCGGCCACATCCTCACCATCGAGGACCCGATCGAGTTTTTGCACCAGCACAAAAAATCGATCGTCAACCAGCGCGAAGTGGGGCTGGATACGCATGCCTTCCACAACGCGCTGAAAAACGCGATGCGCGAAGCGCCCGATGTCATCCTGATCGGTGAAATCCTCGACGCCACCACCATGGAGGCGGCAATCGCGTTCGCCGAAACCGGCCATTTGTGCCTGGCCACGCTGCATTCCAACAACGCCGATCAAACGCTCGAGCGTATCCTCAATTTCTTCCCGGAATCGGCACACAAGAACGTACTGATGAACCTATCGCTCAACCTCAAGTCGGTGGTGTCACAGCGGCTGGTGGTGGGCAAGGATGGCAAGCGCTTGCCGGCAGTGGAAATCCTGATCAACACGCCGGTGATCCGCGACCTGATCCGCCGCGGCGAAGTGCATTCGGTCAAGGATGCGATGGACAAATCGTTGCAGGACGGCATGCAAACCTTCGATCAATCGCTGTACCGCCTGTTCAAGGAAGGCAAGATCGATCTCGAAGAAGCGCTACGCAAGGCCGATTCGCGCGATGGTCTGGCGCTCAAGATTCGTCTGTCAGAAGGTAGCAAGGGCGAGCACGATCCGTACTCGGATGTGTTCGAAGGCGAAGGCGGGCTGAACAGCTACTGACGGCCACACGCCTGCACGGCACTGGCGGCACCCCGGAACGGCTTGCCGCTTGTGGTGGTGGCGCTTTCAAACGGCGGCGGGCGCGTCGGGCTGGGCCTCGGGGCGCGCCAGATCGAACTCCGGCAATTGCAGACACGTTGCGTTGATCCGCTCGATGGTCGGCAAGGCGCTCATGTCCAGACCATAGCGGTGTGCGTTGTAGACCTGCGGAATCAGGCAACAGTCGGCCAACGAGGGCATATCGCCTTCACAGTAGGCACCGGTGGACGGGCTCTGCGCCAGCAACAACTCCAGCGCCTGAAAGCCCTCGCGTATCCAGTGCCGAATCCACTCGTCGCGCTCTGGCCGCGGCACCGCCCAGACGGTTTCGAGAAAACGCAGCACGCTCACGTTGCTCAGCGGATGGATATCGCAGGCAATCAGTTGCGCTATGGCACGCACCCGTGCGCGATCGCGCAAACTCATCGGCATCAGCGGCGGCGTGGGCCAGGTTTCATCCAGATACTCGATGATCGCCAACGATTGCGCAAAGATCCGGTTGCCGTGCATCAGCACCGGCACCCGCGATTGCGGATTGAGCTGGGCAAACTCGGCGCTGAATTGCTCGCCACCGTCGCGCACCAAATGCACCGGCACGCTGTCGTAAGTCAACCCTTTGAGATTGAGCGCGATGCGCACCCGATAGGCGGCACTGGAACGCCAATAACCATAAAGCCTGAGCACGTCCGCCACAGCTCACCTCCCATGCATGGCTTGCATATCGCAGGCTACCGCCGCCGCTGCGCTGTGTGAAGCATTTTTGTCACCTTCGCGCCCCGAGTCTAGCGGGCTTGCACGATTTGCTGTTCAATGGCACCAAAAATGCTCTGCCCAGCGGCGTCGCGCATCTCGATCCGCAGCCGATCGCCAAAGCGCAGAAAGGCGGTGCTCGGCTTGCCGTCGCGGATGATTTCCAGCATGCGTTTTTCCGCCAGGCACGACGCTCCGCGTGCTTCGTCCTGATTGGCCACCGTACCCGAGCCAACGATAGTTCCGGCACAAAGCGGCCGGGTTTTGGCGGCATGGGCGATCAATTGCGCAAAATCGAACTGCATGTCCTCACCCGCCTGCGGCGAGCCGAACCACGCGCCGTTGATATAGCTGTGCAACGGCAGGTGTACTTTGCACGCGTGCCAGGCGTCGCCCAGTTCGTCGGGCGTCACCAGCACCGGGCTCAGCGCCGACCGCGGCTTGGATTGCACAAACCCGAACCCCTTGGCCAGCTCATCGGGGATCAGGTTGCGCAGCGAGACATCGTTGATCAGCCCGAGCAACTGGATATGATCCGCCGCCGCCGCCGCGGTAACCGCCATCGGCACGTCGTCGGTGACCACCACCACTTCGGCTTCCAGGTCGATGCCATAGTCTTCCGAGCTCGCGGGCACCGGGTCGTGCGGGCCGAGAAAACCGGCACTGACCGCCTGATACATCAGCGGATCGCTGTAGAACGACTCGGGGATGCTGGCACCGCGCGCACGCCGCACCCGCTCGACGTGCGGCAGATAAGCCGAGCCATCGACAAACTCGTAAGCGCGCGGCAGCGGCGATGCCAGCGCGGCGATGTCGAGCGCAAACGCACCGGCAGCGGCGTTGCCCTGCAACTGCGCGTACAACGCATTCAAGCGCGGCGCGGCACGCTGCCAGTCGTCCAGCGCCTGTTGCAGCGTGGCGGCAATGGGTTCGGCACCCACCGCGCGCGACAGATCGCGCGAAACCACGATCAGGCTGCCATCACGGCCGCCGGCTTTCAACGATGCCAGTTTCATTGCCTTCCTCGCTTGGAACTCGCTTGACGCGCCATTGTAACGGAGCCGTTGCCAGCGCAGGCAGCACTCAATCGTGCTCGTCGCCATCGCTTGCGCACGGGGCATCGATGCTGCGTGCGGCCTGCAACGCCAGCTTCATTTCCTCGCGCAGCGCACGTTTTTCCGGCTCATCGAGCGGCCGTCCAAGACGGATCTTGCCGGTGCGCAGCAGCAGCGCATCGAGTGGTCGCGGCAGGGCACCGTGCGGCAACAGGGTGGCCACTTCATCCACCGGAATCTGCGCGAAGGCCGCGGCCGCGATCTCGGCCAGCGGCACCTCCGCCAGCAGCGCCGCGTGCGCTTCGGCGTCCACCGGCTCTGGCTCGGCGAACCCCGGTGCCCGCGCGCTGGCGAACGCCTGC
>Ga0100387_10005524_pt1 | contig 10261 bp, 9 predicted proteins | sample CryGeymeta201511_FD_81547 | JGI IMG/M metagenome (GOLD analysis project Ga0100387, IMG submission 81547) | Groundwater microbial communities from Crystal Geyser aquifers in Utah, USA - Crystal Geyser metaG 2015-11 | ecosystem: Environmental > Aquatic > Deep subsurface > Groundwater | place: USA... | reverse complement strand
GCTGATTCCGTTGCTGCCATGGAACATGTGCGCGCCCTGCTCACCCATATCGGCGAAGACCCGACACGCGAGGGCTTGGTGGAAACACCCAAGCGCGTGATTGCCGCTTTCGAGGAATATTTCTCCGGCTACAGCGAAGACCCTCGCGAGCATCTGCAGAAAACCTTCGAAGAGGTCGAGGGCTACGATGAAATGGTGCTGGTCTCCGATATCGATGTGCACAGCCACTGCGAACATCATATGGCGCCATTTGTCGGCAAGGCGCATGTTGCCTACATTCCCGATGGCCGTGTGGTTGGCCTGTCCAAGCTGGCTCGCGTGGTTGATGTCTATGCCCGCCGCTTGCAGGTGCAGGAAAAGCTGACCATGCAGATCGCACAGGCCATTGAAGAGGTGCTGCAACCCAAGGGTGTAGCCGTCATCATCCAGTGCCGTCATTTCTGCATGTGCCATCGCGGCGTGCGCAAGCCCTATGCCTGGACCACAACCTCCAAGCTATCCGGAGCCTTTCGCAACAACCCGTCTTCCCGCCTTGAACTCTTCAAACTCATCAGCATGGATAAGGACTGAACCCATGGCCAAAGAAACACCTGTCGGCATTCTGTTAACCAATCTCGGCACGCCCGATACACCCAACTGCCCCGGCCTGCGCCGTTATCTGGGCGAATTCCTGTGGGATCGCCGGGTGGTGGATGTGCCGCGTCCGATATGGTGGCTGATTCTCAATCTTATTATCGTGAACTTCCGCTCACCGCGCTCTGCCGCCCTGTACCGCAAGGTCTGGACAGAAGAAGGTTCTCCGCTGCTGGCTATCGGACGCAGGCAGCAGAAGGCCTTGCAGATGACATTGGATGCCTCGCATCCGGGTGGTTTCAAGATTGAACTGGCCATGCGCTACGGCAACCCGTCGATTGCCGCCGGCATGCAGGCGCTGGAGAAGGCAGGCTGCAACCGCGTGCTGGTGCTTCCGCTGTATCCACAATACTCGTCAAGCACCACTGCCTCCACCTTCGATGCTGTTGCCGAGACGTTTAAGACAGGGCGCAATATGCCGGAGCTGCGCTTTGTGCGGCAGTACTATCAGGATCCGGCCTATATCAAGGCGCTGGCCGCCAGCATCCGCGAAGACATCATCGAAAATGGGCAGCCGGATAAATTGCTGTTTTCCTTCCATGGCATTCCGCAGCGTTATCACGCCACGGGCGATCCGTATCCCGACGAGTGCCATGCCACAGCAACACTGCTTGCGGACGAACTGAACATCCCCGATGACGCCTGGATGCTCACCTTCCAGTCACGCTTCGGACGCGAACCGTGGATGCAACCGTATACCGACAAAACACTGGAAGCCCTGCCTGACGAGGGCGTGAAAAGCGTGGCCATTGCATGCCCGGGAGTCACCGCCGACTGTCTGGAAACGCTGGAAGAGATCGCCATGGAAAACAGGCATGTTTTCACTGAGCACGGAGGCAAGTCCTATCGTTACATTCCGGCCCTGAACGATCGCGATGATCACATTCAGGCGCTGGCCGGTATCGTCCGGCATCATTGCCAGGGCTGGCTCAGCAACTCATAAAAAAGGAATTTAAACTTCTGGTTTTGGGTCCCGATTGTAGCTGTGCCGGGACATGTGCTTGTGAAACGGAAACTGCGCAAAAATTTGCGCCCGTTTCGTAAGTGCATGGCACGGAGTTTTCACAGCTACGCCGGGCGCTTTTGATTCGGACCATCCATAGTCCTCAGGGCTACGCCCCGCCCTTTGGGCGCCCAATTCAGCAAGCCTGCCGAATTGTCTTGGTTCGTTCTTTGTGCGCACAAAGAACGAACGAAATCCCTTACCTCAAAGCCCCTCTGGGTAGCCGTCAGGCCGATTCGCGCAGGTAGCGCGGTGGTTTCAATCCGGCCTTTCGTTTCTCCTCGAGCTTGGCATGCCTCTGCGCTTCGATATTCATCCCGATGTGCTCGCGGTGGTGGGCCTCGGCCAGTTCCGTCTGCCTCTGCCGCTCGCGCAGCCGGGATTTTTTCTCCTCGGTCAGCTCACTAATACAGTGCGGACAGCTCACGCCTTCCTCATACTCCGGCACCTGTCGCTCGGCAGCAGTCAGCGGAAAACGGCAGCCGCGACACATGGTGTAATCGCCCGGAATCAAACCGTGGCCCACACTCACCCGCTCATCAAACACAAAGCATTCACCTTCCCACATGCTTTCCTCAGCTGGCACCAGTTCCAGATATTTGAGGATGCCTCCCTTGAGGTGATACACCGAATCAAACCCGTGCTGCAGCATGTAGGCGGAGGCTTTTTCGCAGCGAATACCGCCGGTGCAAAACATCGCCACGCGTTTGTGTTGTTCGGGATTGTAATGGCTCTGCACAAACTCAGGGAATTCGCGGAACGTCTTGGTGTCGGGATTCACCGCACCCTTGAAGGTGCCAACCTCGTATTCGTAATCGTTGCGTGTATCCAGCAACAGCACTTCGGGATCTGAAATCAGTGCATTCCAGTCCTGTGGCTCGATGTATTGCCCGACACACACATTCGGATCGGCCTCGGGAGCACCGAGGGTGACAATCTCCTTCTTCAGTTTCACCTTCATGCGATAAAACGGCATGGCATCAGTGAACGATTCCTTGTGCTCCAGCTGCGCCAGCCGGGCATCGGCATGCAGGTGGGCAAGCAATGCATCAATACCCTCGCGGCTTCCGGCCACCGTGCCATTAATCCCCTCAGCCGCCAGCAGCAGGGAGCCCTTGATCCCCGCCGCATCGCACACGCCCTGAATGATTCCGCGCATGTCACGGAAATTCTCCAGCCTGGCAAAATGATAAAGTGCTGCGACAACAATTTGACTACCCATTCGTAATGCTCCGTTAACCCTTATTTCGCAAGGGGCGGAATCATGCCAAAAGCAACAGGCTTTCACCACACAGCGTACGAGATAAGGCGACATCCCATCCGGATGCTGAAAAAGTGCGCAATATAGCCTGTAATCATCGCTCCGGGGGTTTTGCCTCCCTTGAGCTTTCCTGTTTTCGACTTTCTCTGCGAAAATCCAGATCCGGTCTTTCTCCGCAAGGTCCTCAAATGGCACTGAAATTGCTGCCCTGCTACGCACAACCAACTTCGCAACACTGAACAGCCGGCGCACAGGAGGTGCGATGTCCACACCCGTAAGCAAACTGCCATCGCACACGACAGATGCTTTCCCTCAATTGAATGATGTGCCCGGCGGGGCATTTGCGCGCATCCTGTTGCAGGAAAACATCATCGGTGAGCGCGAACTGGACAAGGCCTGCCGGGTCCAGAAACGCCTCGGCGACAATAAACTTCTGTCATCCATTTTACTTGAACTGAATCTGATCAGCGAAGATGACCACCGGCGACTTCTGCGCAAGCACGGCAGGAACTTCCGCTTCGGCGATCTGCAATGCGAAATGGGCCACATCACCCTGGAACAGCTGCGCAAAGCCATCGCCATCATGAAGCAGAAACCAGGCAAACGCATTGGCGAGATACTTCTGGCGTGCGAGTTCATCAACGAACGGGAGCTGGCGCAGGCGCTTTCCGATCAGCTCGGCCTGCCGCTGATGCATATCGATCTGGAAATGGTTAATCCGGAAGTGGTGAAGAAACTTGGTAACTCTTTCCTGAAAAAAAACCTGATTATCCCTTACGAGGAAAGCGGGGGCGCCGTTTCCGTCATCTGCTCCGACCCGCTGAACAGCGCGGCCATCCGCGAAATTGAGGAGCGCACGGAAAAGAAAGCGGTGATCGCCATCGGCGTGCGCTCGGTGATCGAAACCCTGATTAACCGCTTGGCACAGGGTGCCGCATCGCGCACTACGAGTGACAATCATGACAGTGTTTTGGACATCGTGGATGCAATCTTTCTCTCCGCCATCCGCAACCGGGCAAGTGACATCCACATCGAACCACTTTCCGACAGGGTCCGGGTTCGCCTGCGCATGGATGGCGTCCTGATTCACCATACCGACATGCATCCCGATCTTGCCCATCGCGTGACCTCGGCCATCAAGGTGATGGCCGAAATGGATATCGCTGATACCCGCCGACATCAGGACGGGCGCATGTATCGCGAGATCGGTCATGTACATGTCGATTTCCGTGTTTCCACCTATGTGACCCTGTATGGCGAGAATCTGGTGATGCGTATTTTGCGCCGCGACGGCGGCCTGAAATCTCTGGAACAGCTGCAAATGAACAAGGCCATGCTGAACCGCTTCAAACACGAAGCGCTGGATGTGCCCACCGGAGTCATCATCATCACCGGCCCCACCGGCAGCGGAAAAACCACCACGCTGTATGCCGGTGTCGACTATCTCAATCAACCCAACACCAAGATCATCACCCTCGAAGATCCTGTGGAGTTTGCCATCGATGGCATCATGCAGTGTTCAGTGGATGTGAAAGCCGGGCGGGACTTCCCCGCCTCACTCAAGGCTGTGATGCGGCAGGACCCGGACATCATCGTGTTGGGCGAGATTCGCGACAAACTCTCCGCAGAAGTATCGGTGCAGGCCGCACTCACCGGCCACAAGGTGCTAACGACCTTCCATACCGAGGATACCATTGGCGGCCTGCTTCGCCTCATCGACATGGGTATCGAAACCTTCCTGATTTCCTCCACGGTGGTCAGCATTCTGGCCCAGCGTCTGGCGCGCACCATTTGCCCGGACTGCCGTCAGGCCTACCTGCCGGATCCGCGTATCGCCCGCATGATCGGGCTGGATAAAGAGACCCTGAGCAACCACACCTTCCATCGCGGCGTCGGCTGCGCCAGCTGCAACGGCACCGGCTATTTTGGTCGAACCGCACTATTCGAGCTGCTCGTGCTCAACGATCCGGTGCGAGAGGCTATTCTGGAGCGCAAAACCTCGCACGAGGTGCGCGATATAAGCTGCGACACAACCAAACTGCTGTCGCTGATGGAAAATGGTATGTACAAGGTGATGGGGGGCTTAACTACCGTGGAAGAGGTGTATCGCATCACGCCGCGTTCGAATTCAAACCGAACGGTCAGCGAAGTTGTCCGGCTTATTGAGGAAGATGAATCATGAGCATGTCCCATGAAGAACTGGCTCAGGATATCAGGAAGAAGCTGAACGGGAATAATACCAAACTCCCCTCGCTACCCGATACTGTTATCAAGATACAGCAACTGATGGCCAGCGAAGATTATTCAATCGCCGAAATATCGAACATCCTGTCCCAGGACAGTGCTTTTGCCACGATAGTGATGCGTCTGGCTAACAGCACTCACTTCAACAGCACCGGACGCGAAATTCGCAGCATGAATATGGCCATCCAGCGCATCGGTACCACCTCCATATTGAAGCTGCTGATCAGTGTGGCCAGCCGAATGCTTTTCAATGTCAGCCAGCCCGAACTGCGCAAAATCATCAAGAACAACCAGGAACGTTCGCTTCTTGCAGCGGCTGCTGCAGAGCAGGTCGCACATGTCACGAAGGCGACCAATTCATCCGACACATTCATGGCCGCCTTGTTGCATGATCAGGGAAACGATGTGCTGGTAGTGATTGCCGCCGATGAATTACAGAAGTCCCCCTCTGCGGAGCGCGAAGAACTCATCGCCATGTTTCACCGCGAAATGGGTGCGCGCCTGCTGCATAAGTGGGAACTGCCGGAAGAGTTTGTGCTTGTGGCGCAGCATCATGGGATTGGATCGCCGGACCGACCACGATTGAGTATGCTCGACTGCGTTGATGTCGCCGATGCCATTGTGAACAGCTTTGAAAATGAATCAGATGTTGGCATAATCGAACACCCTGCTGCACAGCGGCTGCGGCTGAGCCAGGCCCAGTTGACCGGCATTGCCATCGAGGTCGAAGACCAGATCGAAGCCTTGCGGCAAGCCTTTGCCGCATGAGGTTGTGAGATGAGTCTAAGTTCAGAAGAAATCGCCGCCCGAATTCGACAGAAATTCAATGCCGGAGAGGCCCGCCTGCCTGTATTGCCGGATGCACTGTTCAAGGTGCGCAACATCATCGCCGACGACAGCAAGGGAAGCATCGACATCGCTCGGGCTATCGCCGAGAACCCTGCATTCTCCGCCGCCGTGTTGCGCATCGCCAATAGCGCCCGATTCAATCCCTCGCGCCACGAGATACGCAATCTTCCCATGGCCATTCAGCGCATCGGCTCCCGTCAGGTACTGCAATTATTGCTGGCGATTAGCAGTCGCCTGTATATGCAGGTGAAACAGCCCGAATTGCAGGATGCCATCCGCCGAAATTTCAACCATTCGCTGGCCGTCGCCGTCGCCGCCCAGCATCTGGCCCAGATGATTCCGCAGGTTTCCCCGGAAGATGCTTTTATCACCGGCTTGTTGCACAAAATCGGCGTGCCGACTGTCATCTGTGCGGTACCCGACGAGATGATGGCCTGCGATGCGGGCCGCCGCATTGAGATATTGCAGAAGCTGCACCGCGAAATGGGCGCGCGCCTGTTCCACTATTGGAATCTTCCCGACATCTTCACCAAGGTCATCCTGCATCAAGGCGTCGAATCGGATGATCGGCCACGCGATAAGCTGATCGATTTTGTCGATGCCGGTAGCTATATCACCCAGCATCTGGGCCATGAGCCGCTGCTTGATCACGCGCCTGAGCATGTCGATCCGCTGCAATGCCTTGCCATCAAGCGCCTGGGAGTCAGCGAATCGCATGTCGCGGCCATCGAAATCGAACTGGACGACAGTCTCGAGGAAATGCAGCGGGCCTTTAACGGCGGTTGAAACACGCAGACAACAACTGCCGCAAAGGAGAACAGGAATGAGATCATGGATAGCCGCAGCAATGCGCGGCCAAAAGGGGAGCGCTGCGCATCAGCCTTTCGACCTCCCGCTGGGCGAGGGGGAAGGTATGGCAGCTCCCTGCATCAGGCCCATGCCAGCCAGCAAGGAAACCCTTGAGCGCCTGCATCAAAGCATTGCCACGATGCCAAAGCCATCATGGGTCTGGCATGAAATACAGGCAGCTTTTGCCGAACACGCATCACTGCAGGGCATCGGCCGTATCATCGCCCAGGACACAGCTCTCTCCGCAGTAATCATCCGCGCAGCCAATTCGCCCGCCTACGGGCTGCTTAAACCGATTGTTGATGTGGAACGGGCCGTGACCCATCTGGGCAGCAATCTGGTACGCAGCGTTGCTACCCGCCATTGTCTGGATGTCGGCGGATTTCAAAGGCCGGCATTTTTCGACCAGCAGGGACTCTGGCGACATGCCATGGCCGTCTCGGCACTGGCTGAAATTATCGCCAAAGATGTGCCGCGCTGTCATGTAGGTGAAGCCGCAACACTTGGTCTTCTGCACGATTTGGGGAGGATGCTGCTTAACCATGTGCTCAACGCATCCGAGCCCGAGCCCTCCACGGAGCGACTCCATCAGCATGGCTTTCTTCAGTGGGAGTCCGAAGTAGCAGGCTGCTCCCACATCGAAGCCGGTATGATGCTGGCTCAGGCATGGGAGCTTCCCGAACAACTGATGCAGGCCATTCGCCACCATCATGACCCGGCCTTTGACGAGGCAGAAAACGTGCCTGAGGCGGTTCGCAGCGAGGTGTTTGCCGTCTATCTCGCCGACCTGCTGGCCATCCATCTAAAGTTTCCCGGTGGCAACCCCTGCAAGAGCCTGCCGCATGCCTCCTGGGAATATCTACTGCCCAAGACCACGCTAAGCGGACTCAGTGACAATCAGAAGGTGGGCAAAGCCTTATGGCGGGTCTATGCCACGGACATGTAGGCGGTACATCCTGTGACAGATGGATACAGATCAATTTGATCAACAACTGATCTGCTTGATTTGACTATCTGTTGGCGGGATCGATGATGTGCAGCGGAAGATCTTCTTCATCCACCCCACCTTCGGGAATGCATCGCCCCTGCATCGAAACCCCCGCCCGATGCACCGACTCCGCGTCTCCGGTCAGCAGCGGATGCCAGCTGAACAGAGGCTTACCCTCATGTCGCAGGCGGTAGGCGCAGGTATCGGGCAGCCATCCATACTGCTCATCCGTGAAAGCACGGATATTCATGCATTCGGGAACCTGCTTAATCCTTTGCGCATAATTCGTACATCGGCAGGTATCGGCATCGAATAGCCGGCAGGCGACATCGGTATACAGCACCTCGCCGCTGTCCTCATCCTCGAACTTGTGCATGCAACACAGCCCGCATCCGTCACAAAGCTGCTCCCACTCATCATCGCTCAGTTCATCAAGCTTCTTTTCCCGGAAATTCACAGGCCAATCCCGGCGCAGAGAATATGCCTCAGGGGGACCGTGTTCACGGAGACGGTATAGAAGGTCGACAAGGCCTTATTTTCCTGTCTTCATTCATGTGTTGTAGCGCTGATAGAAAGACATCCATAACGGCCTTAACCCTTTGGCAGCATCAGCGGTCTGTTGCGCCGAATCATCTTGCGGATGCTCTTCACATAGACAGCACCGAGTTCCGAGTATGAGATAAGCCCGTTGGCCAGCTGCATGGCATCCAATTTCTGGCCGCTACGACGCAGATGCAGGCGAATGCTGCGTAAACGGCTGTATGCCCGGCCAGTGTTAAGATTATGAATATAGGAGCGCACCGATGCGGCAGCCGAGGCGAAGACCTTTACCTCATGGGCTGCTCCTTCATTACGTCGCGACGGAACCATGCCGCAACCCTCGCTGTAGCACCATTGGCCGAAAAAATTATTGCCCTGCCGGGCAAAACGTGACGTCCCCCAGGCGGATTCATTGGCTGCCTGGGCCAGAGCCAGTGGTACAGGAACTGCATCCACCCTCTTAAGCAAACGCGACCAGAAAGATGCATTTGGCTTGCCCGATAGTGGTACGCGGTACTTCACAGCCAGGGAATGGAGCATCTCCAATTGATCCGGACTGTAGACGGATGTCTGCTGACTCAACTCCAGCACCTTGCTGCGCAAGGCCAGAATGCGCTTGTTTTCAGCCTGCACCACCGGCCGTAACTTGGCGAAAAAGCGCATTTTTTTGGTCTGGACGTCCACCACGCCAATCGGAGCAACAACCTTTTTCTCCGGAACAGCCACCTCGACCGGTCTCTCCATGGCCTTCTCGGCCGGGGCATGCATCGCTGCCTTGGGCGCACAGGCGGACAGGATTACGACCGGGAGCAGGGCAATGGGAAACCGTACTAAAGAAAACAATTGCATAGGCCGCATAGTAGCGGCATTTGCACGCAGCCGCACATGCAGATGGATGTTAATGGGCAAAACGAAGTTGTTTCGCGCCTCGCAGCAGGGTCTGGAAATCGGTGCCGCCAACCCGAATCAGTTCCACATGATCGCCCGCTTCAAAATAGATATCGGGCTCATCGCATAGCCGGGTGTCGAGCACCACCTCGATCTCGTAGGCAACGCCAATGGGAGGAATGGCGCCCGTATCGCAATCAGGAAAAAGTTGGACAATGTCCTCTTCCTTCACCAGTTCAAGATCCCGATCAGACAGCGCATTGAGTGTATCAAGCTCAATATGCAGAGGGGAAGGCAGGACTGCCAGCAGGTATCCAATCCCATCGCGTAAAAGCACACCCTTGGCAAGGCGCAGACCGGAAACATGCGCTACCTGTGCGATTTTTTGACTGGATGTAGAGAAGGGATGTTTAACGGTTTCGTAAGCGATACCGGAACTGTCGAGATAACGCCTGAGTGTATTGGAAATTGCCATGACAATCCTCCTGTATGCACTAGTCCATTATAGCAAAAATTCGCCGCACCTGTTTCGGGCCGGAGAAGACACCCGCTTAAGGATGCTCTGAGAAACTCAGAGTATCCGTGCGGCCCATGGACGGGCCGCCAAAATCATGCGCGTAAGTGCTTGATTTTGTGCGCCAGGGCAAAACCGCGCTTTTGCCCTGGCGTACTGAATAAGTGCAGGGATGCACTTATTCAGACCTTCCTTAAAGCGCCGCATGCATCGTCAGGCCGCGGCCATGGATTCCTGTTTGGCCTCCAACGCTTCCCAACGGGCATAGCCGGTGCTCAGCTCTGCCTGCAGCTCGGCGAGGCGCTGCTGGTCGCGCTGAAAAGCTGTCGGATTCGTTGTGAAATAATTGCTGTCGCAAAAGTTGGCCTCGATCGTCGACTTTTCTTCCTCCAGCTTTTCGATCATCGCAGGCAGGCCATCGAGCTCGCGCTGTTCCTTGTAACTCAGCTTGGTGGCTATTTTAGCGGGCTTTGCGTCGATGGATGCGGCCTT
>Ga0100387_10005512_pt1 | contig 10270 bp, 10 predicted proteins | sample CryGeymeta201511_FD_81547 | JGI IMG/M metagenome (GOLD analysis project Ga0100387, IMG submission 81547) | Groundwater microbial communities from Crystal Geyser aquifers in Utah, USA - Crystal Geyser metaG 2015-11 | ecosystem: Environmental > Aquatic > Deep subsurface > Groundwater | place... | reverse complement strand
TGGTGTCTCATGTTTCCGTGCATCTTTCCGAAGAGATCCTCAAGGCATTGGAATTCAAGCTTGCCATCCGTTTAAAATCATGGAAGATCCCAATTTTGAAAACCTTCAACCGCGGCGATGTTGATATGGGTCCGGTCATGTCATTTGAGAAATTTGATCGGAATACAGGGGATGAGACGGGAATCGGACAGAGAATCCGTCTTTTTCATCAGGTTCATCTCGTTTGCCTTCGATTCGCTTGAGCTTAGAATCAAAATGATGCTATGAGAAAGAAGATGTTCAAAAGATCATTGTTTTCCCAAACAATTTGACCCCACAGAGGAGGAAACCATGGCAATCTGCAAGAATGAGATTTACGCAACATCCAAAACGCAATTGAAGGATAAAAGCGTTTCCCTGTCGATCGGATCCCCAACCAATCAATTGTCCGTAGGCGATATCCTGTTTCATAAAAAATCTTCAGAGGAAGATCGGGCGGTGATGAAAGCCTATTTGATGAAGCATCCAAAATCCGCCGTGGTGGATATGTTTCTGGATCTTGTCATCCATGCTCACGCGCCAAGAACTCGGAAGAAATGCTGAAAATAGATCTGACCAATAAAATAAGCATGGATCCGGAGGTCTGACGGTTTTTTTTGAAATCGGGAAAAATGCGCTTTAAAGGCATCGTCTTCGACCTGGACGGCACCCTGCTTGACACCCTTGAAGACATCGGGGATGCCGTCAACCGGACACTGGACGGGCAAGGGTTTCCGGTTCATGAAACGGATGCTTACCGATTTTTCATCGGCGATGGATTTCTCAAGCTGATGACCAGGGCTTTACCGGAACATGAACGCGCATCGGAAACTATTGATCGATGCATGGAGATCTTCCGGTCCGACTACGGGCAGCACTGGGCTCGGAAAACCAGGCTTTATCCTGGGATCGCCGACATGCTCGATGGTCTTATCGATCGCGGCCTGAAACTGGCTGTGCTGTCCAACAAAGCCCATGATCTCACCCGAACGGTTGTGGCCAAACTCTTGCCGCATTGGAAGTTTCACGCCGTATTGGGGCAAAGATCGGGTATCCCTCCAAAGCCCGATCCTTACGGGGCTCTTGAAATCGCGCGAAATCTTGATTTGGCGCCTTCCGACTTTCTTTACCTTGGCGACAGCGCCGTCGATATGAAAACCGCTGTTGCCGCCGGCATGTTTCCCGTCGGAGCCTGCTGGGGATTCCGTCCGGCAGAGGAACTTAAGGAAAGCGGATCCAAAGTCTTGATAGACAAACCGATGGAGATTTTCGATCTTCTGGATTGACATCTGGGCCTTGAAAATACAGGATTGATGTCCTTCAGTTAACATCATTTTGTATGAAAAGGAGGATTTGATGGGAGTCAAAATCGTCAGCAAGAGAATTGTGACCCCAGAAAAAGAGTCATCGGTCATTCCTCTGATTCTTCAATTGAGAAAGATGGCCATGGTTCAACCGGGCTTCGAATACGAAGAAACATGGAGGCATCTTGATCGTCCGGAAGAATATCTTGTTGTTCGGGCATGGGATACAGAGGAAGATTGGAATAATTGGCACTCAAACCGGCAAAGAATCGAGATTCAGGGAAAAGTAGAGACGCTGCTTGGCAGAAAAACCGAGTACAGCCCATATGCTATCATCGACCGAATAGAAAGAAGGCCGGACAAGCCGGGTTTGATAGACGATGAACAGTGAAGAACCTCAGTCTGTCATAGCTTCCGTAGCTCCAATCTGCCTCAGGTCGGTCGGCGTATTTTTGCAATCTCTTTTCCATAGCCCTGAATGATGGATGATATGGCCGGGAGCAACCTCATGAAAAAATGTTCGGTGATATGGGGGGATGCGTCCCTTCGATCAGTCCCGCGTAAATGCAGCCGGCATTCGATCCGTCTGAAGGGATATGATTATTCTCAGACCGGAGCCTATTTTGTCACCATCTGCACCCGTAATCGTGTTTGTCTTTTCGGAAAGATCGAAAATGGCAAAATGCTGTTGAATGCAGCGAGACGGATTGCAGAAAAATGCTGGTTGGATATTCCGTGTCATTTCCCCGATATTCGGTTGGATGCGTTTGTGATCATGCCCAATCATATACACGGGGTAATTATCATCCCAGACAATGCGAATTCGAACAAAACCGTAGGGGCGAAACCTCTTTCGCCCCTGTATGAATTCGAGAAGCCGATGCCGAAAGCGAAATCAGACGACAAAATCGAAATGCAGTACCGGAATCTGACAAACCTTTTGCAGAAGATGGGACGGGTGCTTGTCGCCTTTTCCGGAGGTGTGGACAGCACCTTTTTGCTGCATGCCGCCGTAGAGACCTTGTCCAGAGCGAACGTTCTGGCGGTCACCGCGATCTCTGAGATTTTGCCGCAACGCGAAAAGGAGGCGGCCATCCGGATCGCTAGGGAAATCGGCGTCGAACATCTGCTCGTGAAAAGCCATGAAATGGAAAATCCGCGTTTCACGGCCAATCCCCCTGACAAATGTTACTGGTGCAAGAAAAATCGCTTTAAAAGCCTGGTGGACCTTGCCGCCTTTCGAGGATTTCATTTTGTCCTGGATGGTGAAAATGCCGATGACTCTAAAGATTATCGTCCCGGATCCATCGCCGCCCGGGAACTGGGAGTGAGAAGTGTCCTAAATGAGGCCGGGCTCACCAAGGCCCGGATCCGAAGCCTGTCCAAAAAATTCGGGCTTTCCACCTGGAACAAGCCGTCCGGCGCCTGTCTGGCCTCACGCATTCCCTACGATCAACCCATAACCCCGGAAAAACTTGAGCAGATCGACCGGGGGGAAAACTTTTTACTGAAATCAAACATCTCGGGACAGGTCCGGGTCCGGCATTATGGGGATATCGCACGAATCGAAGTCCCACCCAAGGATATGACCAAACTCCTTAAAAAAGAAATGAGAGCGCGTGTGACGGACTATTTCAAATCCATCGGTTTTTTGTTTGTAACCCTCGATCTTGAAGGGTATTCCACGGGGAGCCTCAACCGGGCTGTTACCGATAAAGAAAAAGGGTCGCCAAATGGATATCGAAAACCTTAAACAGATCCTGGATGGCGTTAGAACCGGCCGGATTACGGTGGAGGCCGCCATGGAGCAACTCAGGGGTCTGCCTTTTGAAGACATCGATTTTGCCAAGATCGATCTGCACCGATCCCTGCGCACCGGTTTTTCAGAGGTCATCTATTGCCCGGGGAAAACCATCGACCAGATCCGTGAGATCGCCAGAAGAATCATGCGGCATCATCACAACATCCTGGCCACGCGGGCTGAAAGAGTCGTTTACGAAGGCATCCGCGAGACTATTAAGGACTGCGAATATCACGAAACGGCCCGAATCGTCGTCATCAAACCCCGGGCCGTCCAAAGGATCGGCAACATTGTCGTGCTCTGTGCCGGAACGTCGGATATTCCGGTGGGAGAAGAGGCGGCCGTCACGGCCGAGGTCCTCGGAAATCGTGTTCAAAGAATTTACGATGTCGGAGTGGCCGGACTTCACCGCCTTCTCAGCGTTCAGGAAACGCTTTTCAAAGCCCGTGTAACGGTAGTCGTGGCCGGGATGGAGGGCGCCTTGGCCAGTGTGGTGGGAGGTTTGGTTTCGTGCCCGATCATCGCGGTACCGACCAGCGTCGGTTATGGTGCATCCTTCGGCGGCCTTGCCGCCCTCTTGGCCATGCTGAACAGTTGTGCTTCGGGAGTATCCGTCGTCAATATCGACAACGGTTTCGGCGCAGGGTTCCAGGCCGGTCTCATCAACCAGATGGGGCCGGCGGATTAGGCGGAAGACGAGGTGGCCCCCCTGCGATCTTTCCAACGGGTGTGAAAAAATTCACCCCGCGGCCTGTCGATCCTTTCATAGGTATGTGCCCCGAAATAATCCCGCTGCGCCTGTAAAAGGTTTGCGGGCAGCCTTGCGGCGCGGTAACCGTCATAATAGGCCAGTGCAGCGCTGATCGCCGGTATGGGAACGCCCCATTGCAGCGCCGCAGCCGCCGCACGCCGCCAACCCGGTTGTGCCTTTTCAACGGCCTGTTGAAAGAACGGAGCAAGCAAGAGATTCGAAAGGTCGAAATCGGCGGCGAAGGCTTCCCGGATCTCTTCAAGAAAGACCGAACGGATGATGCATCCTCCCCGCCAAAGCTGGGCGATCCCGCCGCAGTCTAATCTCCAGCCCTGTTCGGCCGCCATGGCACGCATGATTTGAAAACCCTGTGCATAGGAGACGATCCTGGAAGCGTAGAGCGCCTCCCCGAGATCCGCGATCATGGCCGTCCGGTCGCCGGTAAATACAGCCTCAGGGCCTCTCAGCAACCGGGACGCGGCCGCGCGTTCGTCTTTGAGTGCGGACAGGTATCGGGCGAAAACCGCCTCTCCGATCAGGGTCAGCGGCTGACCGAGATCCAGAGCCGAGGCGACTGTCCACTTGCCGGTCCCTTTCTGGCCTGCCGTGTCGAGTATTTTATCGATTACCGCTTCCCCCTGTTCATCCTTGTAACCGAGGATGTCGGCCGTGATTTCGATCAGGTAGGAATTCAGGGGGCCTTGATTCCACGCGGCAAAAACTTTTTGCATCTCTTCGTTGGAAAGACCGAGGCCGTCTTTTAACACATGATAGGTCTCACCGATGAGCTGCATGTCACCGTATTCGATGCCGTTGTGCACCATTTTCACGAAATGGCCCGAACCGCCCTCCCCCACCCAGTCGCAGCAAGGCTTGCCGTCGTCGGTGTAGGCGCAAATTTTCTGAAAGATCAGCCGGATCGCTTCCCATGCGGCCGCTGAACCGCCGGGCATGATGGACGGCCCCAGAAGGGCACCCTCTTCGCCGCCGGATATTCCGGCACCGACGTATAGAAGCCCTTTTCGCTGAGCTTCTTCCACACGGCGGATCGTGTCCTGAAAATGGGAGTTGCCGCCGTCGATGAGAATGTCTCCCGCCTCCAGGCAGGGTGTAACCGATGCGATAAAGGCATCCACGGCCGATCCTGCCTGGATCATGCACATGACCTTTCGTGGTCGGGTCAACGTCTGGATCAATGCATCGATGCTGTGACAGCCGATGATGTTTTTCCCCAAGGCACGCCCTTGGATAAACGCATCCATCTTGCTTATGGTGCGGTTATAACAGGCCACCGTAAAACCCCGGCTTTCCATGTTTAGGATCAGATTTTCTCCCATCACCGCCAGTCCGACGACCCCGATGTCCGCTCGTTTTTGCATGGTGTAATCCTTTTCTCTTCTATTTCACCAACCCCGGAATTCAATTGATCTGTCTTTGATTGTAAGGTATCTTTCCGATGAATCCAAACCGTTTTTTAGTTATTGAATCGGATGAGTGAAAAAATCGTCGAACTTTCGGGTATCGGTGCGGTGATGCTCCGGCGGAGCCTTCGAGCCAGGCGGATCCGCATCTTGGTGTGCGATCCGAATACGGTTCGGGTGACGGTGCCTTACGGTGAATCTTTCAGCCGGGCAAAAGGGTTTGTCGAATTAAAAAAAGGCTGGATCGCCAAACAACTGTCCCGACTGAGGCATACCCGGGTATTGGATTCCGCGGCTGTCTTGGATGAAAAATCGGCACGGAAACGCCTCCTGAATCGTCTCGATGCGCTTTCGTCTCTTCACGGGCTTGCTTATCATCGCGCATTTGTCCGCAACCAGAAAAGCCTGTGGGCAAGCTGCTCCGGAAAAAACAACATCAGCCTGAATATCCGCCTATCTTTGCTCCCGGAAAAACTTGTCGATTATGTGATATTGCACGAGTTGGTCCATACCCGGATCAAGAATCACGGCCTGCGCTTCTGGAAAATGCTCGAGGCAATTTCGAAGGATGCCAAGGTGCTGGATCAGGGTCTTCGTTGCTTCCGATTGTCGTGAAAGAGAGAGGAAATGCGCCGGTTTAAATCCGGCGGATTAGACATGGGAAGCACCATAAAAGTTTTCAGGGTGTGTTTTTGCTGAAGATTCGGATCATCAACCGGAGGTTCCGATATTTTCATGAAAAAAATCGTCATCGGCATTCATGGACTGGGGAACAAACCGCCCAGGAGACTTTTTAGGACCTGGTGGAAGCGCTCCCTCCGGGACGGGTTGAAAAAAATCGGGACCGGCGAAATTTTCCTCCCCTTCGAACTGGTATATTGGGCCGACATCCTGCACCCGATTCCCCTGGACCCTCGTCAAAAAGACACGGGTCATCCATTATATTTGGATGAAAAATACGTCAAGCCGCCCCGCGAAGAACCTAAACCCGTTTCAACCTTAAAGGGAAAATTCATCGAATCCATGGGGCGAACCCTGGATAAGATTTTTTGGAATGATGAGTTTAAGCCGAATTTCAGTTTCATCAGCGATCTGATCATCCGCCGGTATTTTTCAGAATTTGAGACCTATTATTCCAAAACAGTCCCCAAAAAAAACGGGGGAGACTGTCCGGTCAAAACCTTGATCCGACAACGGCTTTTGAGGGTACTGAAGCAACATCGGAACAAGGAGATCTTCCTTATCGCGCATTCCATGGGGTCTGTCATTGCCTTCGATGTGCTGCTTTCGGCATCTTCGGAAGTGACCGTCGATACCTTGGTAACGATCGGATCCCCGCTGGGATTACCTATGGTCGTCCATCGGATCTACACGGAACACTATGCCGGAAAAGGGCCTTTCGTTCCGGAAAGCATCCGGTGCCCGGACAGCATCCGGAAACACTGGTTCAATTTTTCGGACATCGAAGACAAAGTCGCATTAGACCACCGGCTGTTCGACGATTTTCAGCCCAACATCTATGGCGTGCGGCCCACGGACACCTATGTCCGAAACGATTATGCCATAGCGGGTGTAAAAAACCCCCATAAAGACTATGGCTATCTGCGCACCCCGAAGATGGCCCGGGTTCTGGAATCCTTTTTAAGGAATCCGTGAGACTTCATTTTTTTTCTTCAGCGCATCGCGCGATGGCTAAACGATCGCAATCGGATGAAAATGCAAAAAATCATGGATAGCTCAAATTATATGGAGAGGGAGACGGGGATTGCGCAGCTTAAGGAAAAAGCGAAGCGATGGGATCTCATCATCATCGGAGGCGGCGCAACCGGATTGGGAACGGCTGTGGATGCCGCAGCTCGGGGCTATGCCACGCTTCTTTTAGAGCAAGGGGATTTTGCCCAGGGGACCTCGAGCCGGAGCACGAAACTGATCCACGGCGGGGTGCGTTACCTCCAGCAGGGAAATCTCTCCCTCATCGTGGAGGCCCTGAAAGAGCGGGGGCGCCTTCTCCGCAATGCACCGCACCTGGTGTTTAACCTTCCCTTCGTGGTGCCCAATTATGACTGGTGGGAGGGACCGTTCTACGGCATCGGTCTGAAGATCTACGACATGCTGGCCGGAAAAGAGGGATTCGGCGGCTCCGAGATTTTATCCCGTAAAGAAACGCTGAAGCATATCCCGACGGTGGAAACGCTCGGCCTGAAATGCGGCGTGATCTACCACGACGGCCAATTCGATGACGCACGCCTGGCCATCAACCTCGCCCAGACCGCCTGGGAACAGGGTGCCGTCGTGGTCAACTACATGCGGGTCGAAGCCCTCCTAAAGAAAGACTACTTCATCGAAGGCGTCATTGCATGCGATGTCGAAACCGGAACGGAATATCCCCTCAAGGCGAAAGCGGTGATCAACGCCACAGGTCCTTTTTGCGACGGTATCCGCAGGATGGATGATCCGGCCTCACGCGCCATGATTCAGCCGAGCCAGGGCGTGCATATCGTCCTGGATAAATCGTTTCTGCCCGGGGACAGTGCCATCATGGTGCCGCATACGGACGACGGTCGGGTCCTGTTCGCCGTCCCTTGGCACGACAGGGTCATCGTCGGCACCACTGATACACCCCTTGAAAAGGTTAGCCTCGAGCCGATCCCTCTCTCGGAGGAGATCGATTTTCTGATCTCACACTCCTCCCGCTACCTCGCGAAGGATCCTGGGAAAGAGGATATCCGAAGCATGTTCGCCGGAATCCGCCCTCTGGTGGGACAACAAGGTCTCTCCGATACGGCCGCCCTTTCGAGAGACCATGTCCTTTCCATCTCCCGTTCCGGCCTGATCACCACCACCGGCGGCAAATGGACCACCTATCGTAAAATGGCCGAGGAAACAGTGGATCAGGCCGCCGTTATCGGCCAGCTTGATCCTAAGCCGTGCACCACACAGGATCTGAAAATCCACGGATACCACGAAGACCCTGCATCCTTTGGAAATCTTGCCATTTACGGCTCCGACGCCCTCAGGGTCCGGGATTGCATCAACCAAGACAATGCTTTACGGGAAAAGATCGACCCTGATCTGGATGTTTTTGCGGGAGAAGTCTTTTGGGCCGTCAAAAACGAGATGGTCCGGACCGTGGAAGACTTTCTATCCCGCAGGAGGCGCGTCTTAATCCGCGATGCGGCTGCCGGCATCCGTATGGCGCCCAGGGTAGCGGAAATTCTGTCCAAAGCCTTGGGAAGGGACGACTCCTGGCGCCTAGAACAGGTAAAACGCTTCACAAACCTGGCTCGCGGTTACTTGCCCTGATCTTTTAAAACTTTTGAGATATGATTGATGGCTTCGCAAAAAGTCGTCACCCCGTTGAAAAACGGGGTCCAGTGGTTTCATAAGTGCTTGAAAACACTGGATTTTGGCGCTTGTCCCGGACTCGATCCGGGATTCCCAGGAATGACGGAAAGAGAGCATTTTCGACTTTTTACGTGACCATCATGGTTTATTCAAGATAGAAAGGTTTTCTGTCCTATTGGGTCACAACTAACTGCTTTTAACAAGAAAACGAAGATCCTGATATATCTTTTATAAACGAGCGGAAGGGCTCTGCAGACAGGGGAAAGCCTCCATGCCGGATCTGAAAACGATACTGGAAATTGTCAAGAACAACGAAGAAACCGCCCGAAAATTTTTCGAGATAGAAAAGCGGATTCTGACCATCCTGGACTTTCCCAGTCTTGTCGAGCTCCTTTTAGCCGAGATCAGCAATCAATTCAAAATCCCTTATTCCTGGATATCGCTGATCGGAAAAAGCGACCTTGCCGGTTTCATCGAGAAGCTTGCCGCATCCGAAAAACACAAGAAGCATCTGAATATCGTGGATAAGAAAACCTTTGAGGATCTGACCGGAATGCGAAGCGAACCGGTTCTGGTCAACGGAGATTTGAGTCGGTTTATTCCCCTTTTCCCGGAAGGGCGGAGATTCCCGATACGCTCCATCGCCATCGCTCCTATTGCCCTAGACGGGAACATCATCGGCAGCATGAATCAGGGCGATCCTTCCCCTGACCGATTTCATCCCGACATTGACGGCAGCCTCCTGGAACAACTTGCCGTAAAGGTCTCGCTCTGCCTTTCCAACGTGATCGCCCATGAGAAAGTGCGGTTTCTCGCCTTCCACGATCCTTTGACCGGATTGCTCAATCGGCGCGTAATGGATTCCGTCCTGGAAAGGGAATATCTGCGGGCAAGACGCTACCGCACGAGTCTTTCACTGGTCTTTCTGGATCTGGACCGCTTCAAAGAAGTCAACGACATCCAAGGCCACGGCGTCGGCGACGAACTCCTGAAATACCTGGCCCAAAAACTTTCCGGGTTCTGCCGGAAGATCGACATAGTGGCCCGGTTTGCCGGGGATGAATTCCTCGTTCTTTTGCCGGAAACGAATAAAAAGAGCGCACAGCTTCTTATGGAGCGGATATGTGCCCATTTTACGGATCACCCCCTCCGGTCAGGGGGGAAGAGCACGCCCGTTTCTTTCAGTTACGGGGTCGCTTCGGTGGAAGATGCAGGAATCGGCGACTCCAGAACCCTTCTCAAAAAGGCCGACGAAGCGCTGTATGAAGCTAAAAAGGCCCGAAAAGCCGGAATTTCAATTGGAAGGGACCAAGCGAAGTTATAAGGTAACGGCTATGGATGCCCCGGAGAATTTGCCCTGGGTTCATTCTCTCCGGAAACGGGCTTTTTTCCGGGCCCGTTTCGCGGCGAACATGGCGTTGTCTGCTAGGATGAGCAGATCCTTTTCCGTCTCGGCATCTTCGGGATAAACCGCCATGCCGAAGGAGGCGGTAAGCGTCAGGTCCGGGGTCTCGGAAATCAGGTATCTCGATTCTTTGATACTCTGTGCGATGGAATCCATTTGTCGCACCGCCTCGGTCCGCCCTTTATCCCTGAATATCAGGACATATTCATCGCCGCCGTACTTGAT
>Ga0100387_10005506_pt1 | contig 10277 bp, 9 predicted proteins | sample CryGeymeta201511_FD_81547 | JGI IMG/M metagenome (GOLD analysis project Ga0100387, IMG submission 81547) | Groundwater microbial communities from Crystal Geyser aquifers in Utah, USA - Crystal Geyser metaG 2015-11 | ecosystem: Environmental > Aquatic > Deep subsurface > Groundwater | place: USA... | reverse complement strand
GTGGTTGCCGAGCACTACGTGGAGTACGGTTCGCACTACGGCGCCGGGGGCGCGGTGGAGCAGGAGGCGGCCGAGTGGTGGCGGGTCTGCGTGGCGTGTCTCGCGGAGGTGCGTCGAGCCGCGCCGCCGGCGGCGGTCTGCGCCCTGGGGCTGAGCGCGCAGGGGCATTCCTGGGTGCTGTTGGACGACCGACTGCGACCACTTCGGCCGGCGCTCTGCTGGCTCGACACTCGCTCTGCGCCGCACTGCGACGAAGTCCTCCGCCGCGTCGGCGCAGACCGTCTTGGCGCGTTGACCGGCAAGCTCCCCGGCGCGTGGCATCTCCTTCCGCAACTGCTCTTGCTGCGCGAACTGGACCCGGCAGCGGTTGCCGGCGCTAGTTGGTACGCTATGTGCCTGGACTTCGTCGCGGCGAAGCTCACGGGCAACTGCGTTACCGAACCGACCACCGCGGCGGGGTCGCTGCTGTTCGACATCGCGCGGCGGGAGTGGTCGGCTGAGCTGCTCAACCACTTCGACGTACCGGCCGACAAGCTGCCGCCGGTGGTGCCTTCCGGGTCGGTGGTCGGGGAGCTGTCGACTGACGCGGCGGCGGCGACCGGCCTGCCGGCTGGCGTCCCCGTGGTCCTCGGTGGGCAGGACCAGAAGTGCGCGGCACTGGGCGCCGGCATCCGCTCGGGCGTCGCCACTGCCTCGCTGGGGACCTCCACCGCAGTCACAGTGCTCGCCGACGCGCCCGGCTTCGATGCCGCCACCAAGATCCCCTGCTTCCCCTTCGTCCTCGACCGGGTCTGGGAGTGGGAGGCGCCCCTGGCCACCACCGGCGGCGCGCTCCGCTGGCTGCGCGACGTGCTGGCCCGCGACACCGACTACGCCGAGATGGACCGCTTGGCGGCGGAAAGCCCGCCCGGCGCCAACGGCGTCACCTTCCACCCCCACCTGGCCGGCGCCGCCTCGCCCCACTGGCAGCCGGAGCGGCGCGCCCGCTTCACCGGCCTGACGTTGGGCACATCGACAGCCGACGTCATCCGCGCAGTGATGGAGGGCGTCGCCTACGAGATCCGGCTGAACGTCGACGCCCTGGAGCGTCTGGTCGGCCGCCTCGACAGCGTCCACGTCTTCGGCGGCGGCGCGCGCAGCCGCGTCTGGTGCGAACTGATCGCCGCCGTTCTCGACCGCCCCGTTCAGACCGTGCAGCGGGTGGAGACCGCCGCCCTGGGCGCGGCGATGCTCGCGGCCGTGCACGGCTTCGGGAATGACCTCGCCGAAGCCCAGGCGGCGCTGCTGCCCCCTGGCGAAACCCTCGCACCCTCTCGCGCCGACGCCGCCGCGTACGACGCCCTCTTGCTGCGGTACCTCGCTGAGTAGCGCGCGCAGGCGTCGTCTTGGTCCCGCTACCCCGAACTCTCGCCCACCCGGCGTCCGCAACCGTTCGTCGGGTGTCGACACGGCTGACCGAGTGTGCAGTACAATCCCCTTGAGTTCCAGCGTGACGGAGGGTGACTGAGATGAGCGTACCCATCGAAACGGCCGTGAAGATGCTCCAATCGCTGCCGAATCAAGCCCAGGAGCGGGTCGTCGAGCAGTTGCGCGAACTGGTCGCAGAAGCCGACGCTGAAGCCCGGTGGAACGCGCTGCTACGAGACCGTCCAGAGCCAATGCGCTTGGGGGCGCGCGCGGCACGGGCTGCGCACCGGCGCGGCGAGACCGTGCCCCTCGACCTCGGGCGGATGGGGTGACGAAGAGGCGCTGGTGCAGCCCATGAAGTACGACACCGATCCCTCATTCTGGGACCACTACCACGGCCTGCCCGCCGAAGCCCGGTCTGCAGCACGCAAGGCATTTGCGCTTTGGGTCGAGTCGCCCTTCCACCCCTCGCTCCACTTCAAGTGCGTTGACAAGGGAGAGCGGATCTGGTCGCTCCGGGTAACCCGGCGTCACCGGGCGTTGGCCGCCGAGACAGAAGGGACGATGACCTGGTACTGGATCGGCAGCCACGACGCCTACGAGCGCATGATCGAGTGAGGGGACGGGGCAGTGTCTCTCCGTCCCCAAGTCTCCCTCACTCCGTCGGCGGCAGGATAGTCGACTCCGAACTGGCTGAGTGGGTGGTCGTCGGGATGCCGTCGATGACGCTGCGCTGCGGGCTGCCCTCGGGGAAGGAGGCGACGAGGATCTGGTAGAGCGCCTTGTTTTCCCTGTCCAGCATCGCGTCCGCGTCTTTGAGCGCGGCATTGGCGTTCCGCCACGCCACCAGGAGCGTTTCCTCCGCCTCTTCCGCGGCCAGCATCCCGTCGATTGCCGCTGCCAACTGAACGCTGGTCAGTCCCGTGGCGCTATAGTCGGCCGGAAACGCCGACAGGGCGGCGCGGGTCTGCTCGGCCCGTCGGCGGGCGTGCGCGGGGGGTGTAGCCCATGCTGGTATCAATCCCGGACAGACCCGCTCTGGCCTCGGCGGGCGCCGTCACCTTGGCCACGGCGTACCACGACCGCAGCTTCAGCCACAGCGCGCGCCACTGCTCGTCGTTTTGCGCCTGCTTCACGCGGTGGACCGTGTTCGCGGCGTCCGCAGCGGCTTGCTTCGTCCGGATGTCGGTCATCCTTTGCTCGTGCGCGGCCACCCGTTCCGCCGGAATGTCCGGCACCGGCCCCACTTCGGCGATTACGGCCTGGGTCACCATCGCTCGGTCGAGATGCACGGTGAATCGATCCGGCATTGTCTCTCTCCTCCTGTTGTCTGCACTCGCTTGCGCGCACGCGCGGCGTCCGCGCGTCGCGGCAACACCCGTCCGACGCCTGAGTACACCATTCGCCGTCCGAACGCCGCGAACCTCCCGCGGGCTACAGATCGCCTCCCTGGGGGTGACAGATCGTCTATAGGTTCGTTCCGACTGCCTGCCTGATCTCCCAAGTTGCCTCCCTCCTGTTTCAGACGGTCTACCCGCGCTCCAAACCGGCAGGCGGCCTCTGCGATATCGGCTCCCGCGTCCGGCAGACGGCCTACGGCCATTTTCAGCTCACCTCATGCCGCCGAGCCGTCTCCTCACGTCGCCGCGAAGCGGCCTGAGGCGGCCGGCAAGTGATCGGACGCCCCTACGAAGTCACTTGGCGCTCCCGCAAGGTCATCTGACGGCTTCGTAAAACGACTTGGCGGCCGCAATCGATCGTCTGAGCGATTGGGAAGATCATCTCCGCGGCGCAACCAGCGGCCTGAGCCTGTCAATGAGCCACTCAACCGGCACTCTCGGCGCCTGCACGCTTGGGCAGAGCAGGTCACGCCAAACGGAAGACAGACTGTGCGCCGCGCTAAGCGGGCGTCGGCATCGTAGACTGCAACTCACGGCAGCGGGGAGGGCAAGGGGTGAGCGAGTGAGGTCGGCTGCGGTGCCCTGAAGGAGACCGCCCCGGCAACTCCCTGGTGCCTCCACCTTGCGGAACCGGTGCAGCATCCGAACCACTGCTCACGAGCCCCGAGGCAGCCGTCAAGTGCGCTACTGCGGCTTGACCTTCCGGGTGATGGACGAGAAGTCCGTGTCGGTCGGCATCACGAATAGGCACCTTCCGTCACTGCGGGACTCCCACACGGCGCCCACAGACCGCTTCTCCTCGGCGTCAACTGCAGTGAAGCGATCCTTGCCTTTGTACTCCACCGCGAGCGTGCGACCGTCAACAAGTTGGCAGACGAAGTCGGGGTAGAACCAGTCTGTCGATGTTTGCAGGCGGAAGGAAGTCGCCTTGCGAGCGATGTTGCGCACCCAGAACTCCACTTCGGGAAGCGAGTCGAGGAACTGCGCACACCGAAACTCCTCCGTGAGGTTGCCGGCGGCCGTTAGCTCGAGCAACTCGCCCGGCTTCGGGCCGAAGTAGTGCTTCTTGAACTGGAAGCCGCCTTTGTACAGCCAGCTCGGCTCGTAGATCATGGTCCTGAAGTTCAGGGTGCGTGCCTCGCTCACCGTCAGCGCCGAATCGGGCAGCAGCAGCAACTGGAATGCCGCCTTCCGTTCGCTCTTTCGGTGTTCCTGGATACGCTCCTCGATGCGGTCGCGCAACCGGAAGCGGTCGAGGGCGAGCACACCGAGGTCGTCCAGCCCGAGGTTCGCCATGAGGCCCCGTACCGCCCTGCGCAGGAACTCAGCCGACTCACCCAGCGGGATGTCCTGATGCTCAATGTGTCGGTCAAGCCAAGCGACGAGACCTTCGAGTGTCCAGTCGCTCGGGCCCCCGAGTTGAAGCACTTGCTGGTGCAACGTCGCGACGAAATCGGAGCCTTCAGCTCTGTCACGCAGTTCCTCAGTCAAGACCTGGCCCTTGCCTCCGACGTCCACCCGACCGGACTTTCCCTTCGGCCGCTGTAAGGGGCTGTAGCTGTCCGGAAGCGACGCATCCTTCTCGCTCAACTTCCAGGGATGCTCAAGCAGGAAGGTGCCCTCGAACTCGAACAGGCTTCCACTCTCCTCGACACAGAGCAACGGCACCACGAAATCGAGGCGGCGCTCGTAGGGCGACGGTACGCGCGTTCTGCCGCTCCCGCCGAACGCCATGTCCGCCTCGCGCACCAGCTTGACGACCTCGGCCACCTTGGCTTTGGCTTCGGGCGTTTTCACGCAACTCGCGAGCGTCTCCGTCTCGTCGTCATCCAGCGGCACGAGGACTGTGATCTCGCCCTTCGCCGCATCGAGCTGCACCTTTCCCCAGAGAGCGGCGACCTGCACTTCCGCGACTCCCAAGTCGAGCTCCGTGCCCGGTTCGAAGCGAACCGTCTTGGGCTGAAAGCCCAAAGGCAGCGTGCCCTGCATTACGGGAATGATGATCCGATCTGCTTCTGCCGCGGTGAAGCCGTTGCTCTCAAGCGCCTCACGCAATTCGTTCAGCACCTCAGTAAGTGAGTCGGACACGGAGAATGCGTAGGCGCAGTTCAGGTCGGGATGCTGCTTCTCCTCAGCCTCCGGCAGCCGGAGAATGCGCCCCACGATCTGCTCGATGGCTGTCGCTGACCGCGTCTCCCGCAGGCTGCAAAGGACGTAGGCGAACGGGCAGTCCCAGCCTTCGCGGAGCTTCTGCACTGTGAGGATGATCCGCACCGGGCAGTTCGAGGCAGAGATGTCTTTCACGCTCTTCAGCTCGTCCAGCTTGCCCGTCGAGATGATGACCTCCTCCCTGGCGATCCCGAACTCGCTGACCAGCCGCTCACGCAAAGGCTCACACGCGTCCACCCTCTCGGCCTGAAGAAGCATGAGGGGCCGCAGGTACTTGCCCGTCTGCTGCGACTCCGCCACGGCAAGTCTTTCGAGATCAGAGCGCAGACTGATGGCGTCGGCGAGCAACTGGTCGCGCTGACTTGGGTCACGCCAGATGACACGAAGGGGCAGCTTCACCATGTGCGCTGCCTTCAACTCCGCCGCCGAGACGTGATGCAGCACATTGGAGGGGTGCTTCGCGCGCGCCGGGGTGGCAGTGAACTCAATAATGCACGACGGGAGCACGTTGCCGAGGGTGGCGAAGGACAGATCGGTCCGCGCGTTGTGGGCTTCGTCGACGAGGACGATGGGGCGGTGCAGCCGCAGCATGTTGACCAGCGAAGGCTTCGGTTTCCCATCAGCGCCCGGCAGCAGGTCGGGCAACCGGTTGCTCGGAACGTTCAGCAGATGCTCCGAGAAGCAACCGTTCTGGTCGTAGACCTTGCGTCCAGTCGTGTCCTCAACACGGAAGCATTGGATCGTTGCGACGATGACCACCGTCTGCCCTGCCACGGTCGCCCGAGAGAGCCGGAGGGCTTCCTCGATGGTCACGACCTCCACCGCACCACACGCCATCTCCAAGGCGCGGCGATAGGGGTGTCGCAGGTCACGCAGCGCCTCGGCGGTCTGATCGAGGATCGTGTTGCTGGGGACAAGCCAAAGCACCACCGCGCGCTCCGCGTGCAGCAGTTCGCCCACCGCAATGCCAGCGGCATGGCAGGCGAGCAGCGTCTTGCCCCCGCCGGTCGGTACGCGGAGGCAGACGTAGGGCATGCCGGGCTTCAGTCCTGCCGCCGCCACGGAGAGGTAAGGCGTTGGTGTGCGGTCGATACGAAGCTGCGCATTCTGGAAAGCGCTTTCGGGGTGGCCATCCCGCGAACACTGCCGCAGGAAATCGCGCAGCGAGTCAAGCACTCGTTCCTGGTAGTCTTTGAGGGTGATCATGAGACCTTGATCTCGTAAGGCGCCTGTCGAATGATGATCCGCTCGGATTGGAGGCGTTCGCGCCCCAACAGGCAACCCGCGCAGTAGATGACCTTGGGCCCGTCGAACGTCGGGAGTTGGCCGAGCACCGCGCGGGTCAGGATGTTGCCGCCGTTCGCGCGCTTGTCCCGCAGGATACCGTTGTAGAGCAGGTAGATGCCGACGCCGCGGCAGGCGCCGAGGAACGGCGATTTCGTCACTCGTTCGCGTGGCAATGGTTCGCCCGTCTCGGTGAAGTAGACGTGCCGGGCGAGGTCGGCGAAGCTCACCGTTTCCCGAATTCTCCCGTCCGCGTCGAAGAGCGACTCGCCCAACACGCAGTAGCGGAAGCTGCCGCCAACGCTGGCCACGCTTCCACCCTTTGCGTTCGTGTACCCTTCGGCCACGCGGCGCACGCGCTCGGCAGTGACCTCGCGGGCGATCGTCGGCTCGATCTCGACAAGGATGAACCGGCGCGGCTCCCTGTCCGGTGCGGCTTGGTTAAGCTTCAATACGGCGTGCCCGGTCGTTCCCGACCCGGCGAAGGAATCGAGGACCAGGTCGCCGGGATCCGTCGCAATCTGCAGCACGCGCTCCAGCAGACGCGACGGCTTTGGCGTAGTGTTGAACGCCGTGCCGCCTGGGAACAAACTAAGCAGTTCCTTACTGGCTTCGTCCGTGTGTCCAACGTCTTCGTGTGGCCACCAAGTCCAAGGGACAACGCCCTCCACTTCCGAGAGATAGCGAATGGTGGTCGGCTGGCTGTTGTTGGCTTTCCCGAAGTAGATCCTCCCCTCACTTCGCAGCTTCTCGAACGCTTCTCTGGAGTACCGCCAGCAGTTGCCCGGTGGAGGGTTGAACTCCTTTCCATTCGGCGCTGTGATCGTGTAAAACTGAGCCTTTGTCGCGTGTCCTGCCTGCGCGGTTATCGGGATAGTCCTCCAAGGGCCTTTCGGGTCGTTGTTCGGGTTCTTGTAGACCTTCGCCTGTTGCTCTGTCAGCGGCACCTTGTTCCTGGTAGCTGTGAACCGCTCAGGATCCATCGCATAGACGAGCAGGTACTCGTGAACATCGCCGATGGCTTCGCGGTTCTCCCGCGAATAGCGTTTCTGCCAGACGTTGCAGGCGATGAACCGCTCGCGTCCGAAGATCTCATCCATCAACACGCGGAGCAGCGCGATCTCTGAGTCGTCCATTGAGATCCAGATTGACCCGTCTGGACGAAGGAATCGCTTCAGCAGGAGGAGCCGCGGGTACATCATGCACAGCCAGCGATCGTGCCGGTCGAGCGTCTCCCCTTCGCCGCCGACGGCTTTGCCCAACCACTCGCGGATCACGGGGCTGTTGACGTTGTCGTTGTAGACCCAACCCTCGTTGCCCGTGTTGTACGGCGGGTCGATGTAGACGCACTTGACCTGACCAGCGTAGTACGGAAGCAGAGCCTTGAGGGCGACGAGGTTGTCACCCTCGACGATGAGATTGCCGTCGCCCGGCTGGCCGCAACCGAGTTCGGGCACGTCCTTGAGCAAGTGAAAGGGAACCTGCAGGTGGTGGTTCACCACCGCTTCCTTCCCGATCCAGTTCAGGGTGGGCATGAGCCCGGGGCCTCCTGTGGGGTGGAGCGCTGAGGAGAGTCTAAACGAACCCCCGCCGCTGTGCAAACGGTCCGCGAGGCACCGGCCGCCTCACGCCACGTCCGAGGCCAGATGCCGCCCGCGCTCCTGACCTCACGCCGCGAATCGGCACCTGCAAGCCTATGCTGCCTGTGCGACAGTTGGGAGCTGCTTCTCGAACTCTTCGAGCGAGTTGGCGGTCACCGCGATCTGCAACAGGCCCATGAGTCTGGCGGGGTCGTCAAGCTGGCGGATGCGCGCTTGCAGAGCGGCCGGCGTGCGCTCAAACCGCGCCTGCAGGGCGCCCATGACGGCACTTTGACTGGCCTCCAACCGCCCTTCCACCCGGCCTTCGCGGCGGCCTTTCGACATGGCTTTTCGTTCGTAGCTTGATAGGAACGCCATCTTCTGTTCCTCCTGTAGCTTATCCAGGTACTCCTGGAACTCGCCCTCCAAGTCCGGAGGCAGTGTCATCACCAGATCCAGGAACCGGAATACGTCGACGATCTCGTCGTTGGAGCATCCCTGCTCGGCCAGGCCGTGCATGACGCGCTTCTTCCACTGAAGCCGGGTCTCGGAATCGGGGCGAGTGGCCAATGTCTTCAGGTGAGCCAAGACGACTTTGGCCCACAGGTTGCTGCTCTGCTCCAGTTCCGCCACGCGGTCCTCGTAGTCGAGCAGCTTGACGACGTTGAACCTGAAGTCGATCTCACAGCCACACGCGGCGCGCGCAAAGCGGTTCGGTCGCCAGTGGCGTTGGGTGTCGCCCAAGATGCCCAGGCTGACGACGTGTTGCCGGTGGCGGATAGAGAGCAAGGCGTTGCACCCGAACAGGCGTTCCTCGAAGTCCGGGTCTCGCTGGTTCTGCACTTCCACGAGGAGGAAGATCCAAACCTGCGCGCCGCGCTTCAGTCTCACCTTCGCCAGCAAGTCCACCGTGCGCTTGCCGCGACCGGCGTGACGGACGGCGTATTGCAGTTCCTTGTCGTGGAACGAGGGCCGCTTGCGCCAGTCGATCTCGCTGTGCACCGCGGGGAAGAAGAATGCGATTGCGGCCTCGAAGTGCCGCTGCAGAAGCTCCTTCCAGGCAGTGTCGAAATCGCTCTTGGGTGCCCGTTTGGTCAAGGGCAGTACCTCGCTCGGCCTTTCAGTGAGTATGCCTGCCGGGCAGCATCCGAGCAGGCGATCTTGCGCACCATAGCTATCGCCTCCTCAGCTCACGCAACGCCGCAACATCCTCCTCCAGTTCCGCCACGCCGTAGTGCACGGGGATCTGCCGCGACCCGAGCAACTGGCGGAACTGCCACAGGGCCATACCGGCGAGCTCCCGCGCCTTGCCGACGGAAAGGCGCCCTTGGCCGTATAGGAAGACGGCCAACTCGGTCCTCAAGTCGCCCAAGCTGACCCGGGCGGAGTCCCGGATGTCTTGTGGGATCTCCAAGGTTGCGACGGCGCTCATGACGATGGCTCCTGTTGGTGCCTCGCGGCACGGCTTCGACAGTTGACAGGGTAGCACACTTGCCCAAGTGGCTCAAGCCAGCGCCGCGGACATCCGCTGGCTTGGTTTACGCGGCGCCCCGGCAGCACGGGGCGCTCCGCAGGGCAGCCGCCTTCGGCCAGGCACTCGATCACAATCGGGTAGAGCTGCGTCTTGCGCTTCCTCAAACGGATTGCCTCCTCTGGTGGCGCACTCGACCTCCAGCTCCCTGGGCAGCCTCAGGCCGGGCGCTGCCTTCCAGCAGCACACGGCGGTGACGAACCCCCCAAGCATATCAGCTCGGGTGGTACGTCGGAAGGCAGCGACGCCGGGGCCACCTGCTCGTGGGACCCGTTAGGCCGCTGACGCGCTCCTTCGCAGCCGGATGTCCTGTTCGGCACCGGGGCGTCCGCGCAGCGCGCGCCGGTCACAAGCTCCCAGCCAGCACCTCTTCGGGCGATACGGAGACCATCCCGCTGTAGCGCTTGAAGTCCGCCGGGTTCAGTGTCAGCAGATGATTGAGCCCGTGCGCCTGCATCACCGCCACCAGGCGAGCATCATGGGCTGGGCGGCCCCGTACCGCGTGTTGGTTGACCAGCGCGCGCCACCTGTGGACGAGGTCGGGAGGTTCCCGAAGCCAGACGTAGGCCCGAGCGAAGTCCGTGAGATCCTCTTCGGCCTCCGCCGTGGTCAGCCCCAATCCGTTGACTTCGAGCGGGCGAGTGGCGACGACCCAGTACTCGATCAGCACTTGGGCGCATCCGCACGGCAGGTGTTCCCCTTGCTGCAAGAGACGAGCGGTCTGAGCGCACACGGTATGCCGGGGATGGTCGGCGTCGCGCAGGCGCACCAAGAAGTTCGTGTCCAGCAGGATCCTCACAGCCGTTCCCGGTACAGGCTCTCGCGCCGCAGTGCCTCGTCGGGGATCGAGACGCGGCGGACGCCCCGCGCAAGCAGACGCTCCAGCGCCGCCCGCCGGTCGGGAGG
>Ga0100387_10005502_pt1 | contig 10283 bp, 9 predicted proteins | sample CryGeymeta201511_FD_81547 | JGI IMG/M metagenome (GOLD analysis project Ga0100387, IMG submission 81547) | Groundwater microbial communities from Crystal Geyser aquifers in Utah, USA - Crystal Geyser metaG 2015-11 | ecosystem: Environmental > Aquatic > Deep subsurface > Groundwater | place: USA... | reverse complement strand
AAGCAGCCGTCCAATACCATCCAGACAAGTGAGGAGATAAGAAAAAATTCCAGGAAGCTAATGAAGCGTACCAGGTACTTTGAGACGAAAAGAAAAAAGGCCAATACGATGCTATGAGAAAAGGCGGATACAGTGGATGAGGAGCCGGATGATTCGATTTTTGAGGATTTGGATGAGACGGAGGTGTGGATTTCGGCGACATCGATTTATGAGATATCATGGGTAATTTTTTCTGATGAGGATTCGATGGATGAGGAAGATGACGCAGAAAGAGCACTGTCGGAAAAGATGTAAAAGTTGCTATCAATATCACCTTCGAAGAATGATACCTCGGTACAAGCAAAAAAGTTGCGTATGGTAGACTCGTAAAAGTAAAATGAGTCCAAGAAAGAACATGTGCGACCTGTAACGGTCACTGAGTAGTCACTCAACAAGCCCACACTCCTTTTGGCGTCATGCAGACGCAATGAGCATGCCCTACCTGCGGATGAGCAGGAAAAACATTCATCAAGGGTGGGAAAGAGTTCAAAAATGGCTGACTAGAAAAGCAAAGAGAGATCATAGAAGTGAAAATCCCAGCCGCCATCAAGGATGGCTCATATATAAAATTTACAGGCAAGGGAAACGAAGGAATGTCAGGTCAGAGCGGCGATCTTTATGTAAGAATTGATATAGCTTCGTCAAAATTCTATGAAAGAAGATGAGATAATCTGTATATACACATAAACATTACGATCTTTGATCTCATCCTTGGAGGAGAAGTCTGAGTCAATCATCCAGAAGGGAAGATAAAAGTAAAAATACCGAAAGGGACACAAATCGGAGATATGGTCAAAGTAAGCGGTAAAGGATTTGGAATTGGATGATTATTCCACAAAAGATGAGATATGTTTTTGGTTACAAAAGTCGAAATTCCGAAGAAATTAAGCAAGGAACAGGAAAAAATGTGGAATGAATTAAAAAATAAACAATAGATAATTTATCCTCCTTTGCGAAAGGAGGAGGTATCCTTTAGGATGGAGGATTTCCAAGTAAAAAAATCCCTCTCCCCTGCGGGTTTCTCCCTTTAAAAAGGGAGACAATAAGACATTTACCATTTTAATTTTTCAAATCATGCCAATAAAAATAGCGATTTCCTGAGCCGCAGGCGCATGAAAATCAAGCGTCATCAGGCGTATTGTAGAGGAATTCGGATATAGCACATCTGATTTATGACAAGTCATGAGAGAAAGAGCGGTGGAAAAAGGAATGACAATCGCCGAATATGACAAAATAATAGAGAAACATCCCGAAGAGGATGTCAAAATCGATAATGATTTCAAAAAAATCGTGAAATGAAGCAAAAAAAATATTATAGTAAGCTGGAGAATGGGATTCCACTGCCTACCCGAGGTACTCTCTATTCGGTTGGACGTAAGCCCGAAAGAGTGAGCCAGAAGAATTTTCTTACAAAACAGAGGAAAACAAGAAAAAGCATATAAAAACGTAGGAGAAGCCATGAAGGCCAATGAAGATAGGATGAAAAGACTGAAGAAAAGACTTCTGAAGGTATATTGAGTAGATTTCACAGATAAGAAAAATTACACGATGGTCATCAAGACCGACGGACAAAGCATAGAAGAAACGGCTCAAGTAGTAATAAAAGCCGCCAAACAGTTTCAGAAAAAAACTAGGCACTAGGCACTCGTTACTCCGCACTGGTCCTCCGGACCATTATTATATAAATTTTCAGGGTTTTTGGTGCTTGTAATACGACATTTTCTCTCTCAAAAAAGCCCAAAAATTGATTTTGACGGTGTTTTGAGTATAATTATAGTCAGCTACTCGAATATTTCCGAAATGTAGTTCGAACGCCAATCCTGCATTTCTGCAGATTGGGTGTGAGAACTATGCCGCAAAGCGGCGCAATGAGGAAGTATCGTTGTAGCGACTATATATTATTTCTAATATAAGATATGAGCAACAACGCTACTATTATAATCATTATCATATGAGCAGGCTTAATCTTTCTTGGGTTGAGTGTTTTTTACAAATTAGTGGCATTAGCGCTTACCAAAAGACATAGAAGGAAGCAGGCAGATAAGCTGAGATTCCTCAAGGTAAAGATGCCACAGCTCAGAGTAGCCAAATCCACAGAATCAGAGATCACTGATGTGATACAAAACATGAAGCAGAATATCCAATATATGAATCAGTTGTATAAGAGTTTGTATTCTATCCAGGAACACAGTATCCATGAAGACAATCTGATGTACAAGATCTTCGGACCTTGGTATCATAGAAACATGATAAAAAATAGTTTACGATGACAGAATTATATGAGTCTTGAAATGATCGTAGAAAATGAAATCATCAAATTCATCATAGGAGTTCCCGAAGACCACCTAGAAAACGTAGAAAAGATGATATCGACATTCTTCATCGGTTCAGTGGTGGAGATGATTGATCAGCCTAAACTTTTGGAAGCAGGAAAATATATGGCATGAGGGGAATTCATCCTTACCAAGAAAAGCGCCTACCCTATCAAGACCTATGATGCCTTTGAGGCAGATCCTATGGAAAGTATCCTTTCAGCATTCTCCAAAACGACTAAAGACGAAAAATTAGCACTGCAGATACTCATTGCGCCGACTCTGGAGAACCAATCCAAGAGATTGAGAAAAGAGATTGAGGCGATCAAAGAAGGAAAGCGTGGTCGGTTGATATTCAGGATCATCAAATCCTTGCGGAGCGCAACCATATCTGACGCAAAAGATGAAAAACAAGATGCAGAAAAAGATAAGAAGATATCATTCTCACAGCAAGAACTGTGAGACTTGGACAAAAAAGTAGAGGACGAATTATTTTCCGTCAAAATCAGAGCTTTGGCTACCTCCGAGGCACCGGATAGACCCGAGAAGATTATCAATGACCTTGCGAGATGATTCAATCAATATGCGTATGTTGGATTGAATAATTTCCACTTCAAAAAAACATGAGGCATCAAGAACTTCGCAAGAGAATTCATCCAGAGACTCTTCTTCACGGACTCTAGTCTATGGAACAATCTAAAATCATTCGGCAAAAAAAATATCCTGAATGTGAAGGAACTCTCCTCTATCATTCACCTACCAAATTCCAAATTCAACAGAAGCCCTCGTATTCAACGACAAAGATATAAGATAATCGCAGCACCGGAAAATATCCCAGCAGAAGGGATATTGCTCGGTCACAATCTCTATGCGGGTATCAAGAAAGAGATAAGGATTATGACGAGCAATGATGATAGATTCAGACATGTGTATGCCTTAGGGCAGACAGGTTCGTGAAAAACGACACTTCTCATCACATCCGTTCTGGAAGATATCAAACAAGGCAATGGATTCTGTTACATCGATCCACACGGCGATGCGATAGACAACATCATGGAACATTTTCCCAAAGAAAGAATAGATGACTTGATTTATTTTGATCTTTCCAATACTGAATATCCGCTTGCTTTCAATCCATTGGACGGAGCAGAAACAGAAGACGAAAGAGATGTCATCACCAACGACCTTGTAGAAATGTTCGTATCGATGTACGGAGAAGAGATATTCGGACCACGCATACAAGATTACTTCCGTAATGCATGTTTCTTACTCATGGAACAACCGGAAGGATGAACTCTCGTAGATATCATGAGACTCTTTACCGACGACGCCTATGCAGAATCCAAAATAAGGAACATAAAAAATCCTGTCATCACAGCACGGTGGAATAAGACCTACAAGAAGATGGGAGAAAGAGAAAAGGCAGAAATCATACCATTCATCCAAGCAAAATTCTGACCATTCACGACAGGTACCTACATTAGGAATGTCATCGGTCAACCGAAATCAGCATTCAACTTCTTTGATGCCATGAATGAGAAAAAAGTGATTCTTGTAAAATTAGCGAAGTGATTAACTTGAGAAATCAATTCACAACTCATAGGTAGGATGATAGCGATGCAGATCAAATTATCAGCACTCAAAAGAGCTGCACTCGAACACAAAGATAGAATTCCTTATTTCCTCTACATCGATGAATTTCAGAATTATGTATCCAAATCCATCGAGAGCATCTTATCAGAAGCCAGAAAATATAAACTCGGATTAACAATCGCCCATCAATATATCGAACAGCTCAAACAGAAATGACTCGGTGGAGAATTAGATCTTTCCAAGACAGTTTTCGGTAACGTCGGAAACTTATTTATATTCAAAATCGGTGCGCCCGATGCAGAATTCCTGGAGAAAGAGATGGCTCCGGAATTTTCGCAGATGGATCTCGTCAATGCAGACGCGCATAGGGCCGCAGCCAAAATAGCCGTCAACAATCAGCAGACCAGACCGTTCAGTTTCCAGACAAGATTGCGATTCAAAGATCCCAAGATAAGCACACCGGAAAAGATAGAAATCATGAAACAGATTTCTGCCCTCAAGCGATGAACCAAAAGGGAATTGGTCGATAAAGAAATTTATTTCAGAGTAGGAGTTTAAAAATTAACTGATGACTGATAAGAGACTGCCCTATTTTTAGAATATTTCATCTTTGCGTCTACCTGTTTTTTGATCTATATCATATGGCAAAAGTCTTTGGACATTTGATTGATCAGATGCTATCTTATTTTCAACTACTCATATATCTTCAGATTCTGCTGTAGGCACCACCTTATTTGCAACAAACTTTTTTTCCTTAGGTATCTGTTTAATAAGATTATCAACACATTTCAAATTCATCTTTTTATTCTCTCCTCTAGGCAAAAGTTTAACAAAAAAGTTTTCTAAGTGTATTAAGATCAATAAGCGGTTCATGTTTTCATTGCACAGGAGATTCAAATCCAGCCTTCGCATGCCTCAGATATCACGCATAAAATCGGAGTCTATCGGGATTATCAAATATTTTATCTATAAATTTTTTACCTGCCAGTTCTCATCTTTTGCTTTTCCTCCCGAAAAATACTTCAGAGAATCCTGATCTGGATGTGATAGTGCCATTTGATAGCGACACAAGCATATCAGCTAATTTAGTGGCATCGGGGTCCTTTCTGGAGACAACGACAGCTTCTCAGACTCCCTGTCTTTCATATCATAGAGGGATTCATCAAGAATTATATATACGATGTTCTATAGTATCAGAATGTATCTTGCCTTTGAGAGCTCTTATCTTATGATTGTGATCAGCAATCATTTTTTTCAATATATCTCCATCCTTTTTCATAATTTCCATCAATCTATCCGCGACACTGCATTTCAAAATATTGCAGGCGAGATACCTAGGGTCCGTCTTTTCATACGTGTCCATCTGCTGGATGATGGAAGCAGAAAAAGTTTCCAAAATCTTTTTTTTAGAATCGAGATTAATATCTGTCGTATGTATTTTCAAAGACTCAATAAGTTGGACGACAGAATCTGCTCATTGTTTTTGTGCTAACTCATTGGCGATTTTAACTACCAGATTATTATCATCGGCGGCCTTTAATTTTGTCATTACAAAAAAACAACAATAAAAGTATGGCTTATCATATAAATATTAGCACGATAAAGTCAAGCTATTAGAAGAAATTTTACAAGTTATACAAACTCTTAAAATTCTTCTCTACAATAGCCTCCAAATCCACTTCAATCCCCCAATCTCCATACAATCTTCCAATCTCCTCATAGATATATTTCACATTTGCAGGATGATTCGTTTCTCAGCGAATCGCTTGAGGGGTCAGCCACGGCGCATCAGTCTCCAAAAGCAAACTTTCCAACGGTACAAGCTTCAGACTTTCACGCAAAGCGTCGGCCTTTTTGTAAGTGATATTCCCACAAAACCCAATATATAATTTCCAATTCAACTTTGTACTTTCTACTTTCAACTTTTGAACTTCGTTGGGTCAGTACCCCCAACAATGGAAGTAAATCGTCGAATCAGAATACGCGCGAAGTACATCCATAGTCTGATCAAACGCATCTCTCGAATGGACAACCAAAGGCAAATCCAATTCACGAGCCAATTCGCATTGCATAGCAAAAAGTTTTTTCTGAAGATTCAATCTCTCCAGGGATCAAGGATAATGCAAATCTATGCCGCATTCTCCTATTGCGGCAATATACTCTTTATTTGCCTTGTAGAGCGTTCTCAATTCATTCATTTTCTCTTCAATATTTTCTTCCATTCAGCATTCTCCAGGATGTCGACCAAGGGTCGTTTTCACAATTACTTTAGAAAAGCCCTCCTCGGAGGAGGGTTGGGAGGTCACAAACTTAGCGATTTCGATACCTTGGATATTATACGATTCGCTCGCTCACGAATTCACCAGTCCCGCTCCTCCGGCTTCGATGAATTTCTGTAGATATGATTTCCAATCTGCAATTAAAGGTTCGGCATTCAAATGCGTATGCGCGTCGAATAGTTTCATACAAAATAGTGAACAACTAAAAGTTAACAGTGAACAGTTTTCTAAGCTCTAAGGTCTAAGTTCTATTTTTCCTTGCTTTAATTTTACATTTTCGTAAACACTATTCAACTATTTTCAACGATTTTTAACAATTTTCATCTATCATTATGTGAGGAGCTATCGTATTAGGAATCATCATGTTTATGCTATTAGTAATCATCCATGAAATAGGCCATTTTATCGCCGCCAAAAAAAGCGGAGTGAAGGTGGAAGAATTCGGCATCGGGATACCTCCCAAAGTAATGACGCTCCGGAAAGACAAATCAGGGACAAAATATACACTCAATCTCATCCCATTATGAGGCTTTGTAAGACTCAAAGGAGAAGATCCGGAGAACCCAGAGACATTTAGAGCCAAAGATAGTTTCATCAAAGCAAAACTCTGGAAAAAGATAATCATCCTGCTTGCAGGCATCAGCATGAATGCTATCGCAGCATGGCTTATCTTCACGACTATTTTCACTTTAGGGACCAAACCGATTCAAATAGTGCCAGACAATATGGTCAAAGGGAATATCCAAAGTTTCCTTACGCCGACGAAATATTTCCTTTATAAACAATGATTGATAACGGGAGATATAGAAAAAGATGTGGTCATCGAAGATATCTATGCAGATTGATTAGCAGACCACGCCGGGATACAATCAGGAGATACCATACTTCTCATCAACGATATCAAGGTCAACACACGGAACATTGAAAAAACACTCAAGGATCATATCGGCACAACATTTGACTTTACTTACAGACACGGCTGACAGATAATAACAAAATCTGTTACCTGCCCACAAGACAACTGTATTCTAGGAATCATGTATATCTCATCGATCAATCCGGCGAATATAAAAGAGATAAAATTCCCACTGATGACAGCCATGAAATATGGGGTCAAAGAAGTACGAGCACAGACGAAGATGACATTCTGATTTTTAGGAACCTTTGGCAAAAGCCTTATAACATTAAAACGGACTAATATCCAAGAATCGCTCAACAAAATGACCTGACCGGCAGGAGCGGTGAAAATATGAGAAATGATTTTGAGCGCTGGCGGACGAAAAGTCTATCTAGGATTCGCTGGCATGATTTCATTGGCACTGGCGATATTCAACATTCTTCCTATCCCGGCGCTTGATGGAGGAAGACTACTTGGAGTATTTATCCAGCGGATCGGAAGACTCAAAGAAGAAAAATATTTCAATATCGAATGATATATCAATCTGGCATTCTTCATCCTGCTTATGGGACTTGGAATCTATATCCTCCTCCAAGACTTGGTAAGGATGTGGGGTATCAACATTCCATTCATAGGATAATTTCAAAAAAGATAGAGCAATTCTCGCCACTCTATCTTTTTTTATATTTGAATCCATCGTTCCATCGTTCTATAAATCTATCATTCTATTTCTTATACACCAAATTCCACAAAGCTGCTAATGCGCATCCAATATTTAATTTTATTAACCACGGAAGAAAAGGTAAGAAAATAAATGATAACAAGAGGAATTATAGGAATTCAATGGATGATATCAAGAAAAAGTATTGAAAGCGAAAGCAACTTTGTTATATAAAAAACATTGTTTGTTAACTCAGTTCACTCAGTTTACTCATTTTACGCATTATTTATGGAACAGAAAGAACTCATCCAAAGTCTCAACAAGTATCGGAAAGATAATGATATTTTCAAGAGATCCATTGAAGAAAGATCTCCAAAATTCACATCCATCACCTATGATGGGCCACCTTTTGCATCAGGGACTCCGCACTTCGGGCATGGAATCACCTCGTCTATGAAAGACGCAATTTTGAGATACAAAACGATGAAAGGATATAGAGTAAACAGAGACCGATGATGGGATTGTCATGGATTACCGGTAGAAAAAGCGGTGGAAAAACATCTCGGCATCGATGGGAGGAAAGACATAGAAGAAAAAATCTGAATCCAAAAGTTTGTGGAAGAATGCAGAAACTACGTAAGCAATACCAGCAACGAGCGAAGAACTTTCGTTGATCAATTAGGAAGACGGGCTGATATGGATCATGCGTATTACACGATGGATCTCAGTTTTATGGAATCGACACTTCGAGCATTCCAGACGATGTACAATCAGAATCTTGTGTATAAAGGATTCAAAGTCCAACGATATTGTCCTAGCTGTGCAACGACCTTAGCAAACAATGAAGTGAATGAAGGATATAAGGACCGCCAAGATCCAGCCATCACTATAAAATTCAAAGTTAAAAGTTGAAAATCTCAAAGTGAAGATGACGACGAAGTTAGTAATGATGGATTTGTCCATACTACAAGAGCACTTATTAAAAACGAAAAAGGAGAATATTTGGTACTCTTCGATCCAAGACGGAGTGGACTTCGGAGCTTGCCATGAGGAAGAGTCAAAAAATGAGAAACAGCAGAACAAGCCGTTACAAGAGAAGTGGCAGAGGAATTGTGAGTGCAAGTAGTTTCTGCTTCTTACCTTTGAGCTAGAAAACTCATTAGCACAAATAAATATAACCTGTTATCTCATTATTTCGAGATAGTTATTTCATGAACGCCAAAAATCCAAGAAACAAATAATCATGTCAAATTGGAATATGCTGAAATCATACATGACGAGAACAGTTTATGATTCGCCGTCAAAATCGAGAACACCATCATCTCAGATGAACATGAGCTACTGGAACATTTCAATGTTTTCCATACCATCAAAAACGTTCTACCTCATCTCAAAGATTTATGAGCAGAGATGAAAACTGCAGATGTAAATGTCCTCGCATGGACGACTACGCCTTGGACCTTACCAAGCAACATGTTTGCCGCTGTAGGAAGCCAAATTCACTATGTAATGCTTTTTGATAAATCATCCAAAGAATATTATATTCTGGCTGAGAATCTCATCAAACAATTTTATAAAGATGCCAATGAATATATCCTGATCAATATCGTCAAAGGGAAAGAATTAGAATGAACAACCTATGAACCACTTTTTCCTTACATCAACCAAAGCAAAATTCCACAGCACTACAAAGATCAATTTTTCAGGATCATCACTGGAGAATTCGTCAGTACCGAAGATGGAACAGGAATCGTACACATCGCACCAAGCTTTGGAGTCGAAGATTTTGAGGCGGTAGCGCAATTTTTGCCTAGAGAAGAAGCCAAAAAACGGCTCTTTTTGCCGGTCAATGAATATGGAGAATTCACTGATGAAGTTCCAGACTGGAAATGAATGAGAGTATATGATGCCAACAAAGATATCATCCAAAAACTCAAAGATGAGAAAAAGTTAATCGGTCAGAGATCATACAATCACTCCTATCCGCATTGTCGGAGATGCGATGCACCGCTTGTAAGTAAGGCAGTCACAAGTCGGTTTATCAAAGAACCGAAATTACAACCGCTTACCGTTCCGCATGCGCAAGACATAGGATTCATACCAGAAGCCATCAAGAATAGATTCGTAGATGTGCTCCAGACTGCGCCAGACTGGAATCTCTCAAGAAATAGATATCGAGGCTCTCCACTTCCCATACGGGAAGTAGTCCAAAGTCCAAAGTCCATAAAGTCTATAAAGTCTGATGAAAAAACCTTCAACCTGATGACTTGATGACCTTCGACTTTACAGATTGACGACGATGACCGCATCGTCGTAGGGACACTTGAAGAACTTTTCCAAAACACCAAAACCTGATCAAACAACATCACCAAAAATATCATAGTAAGACATGGTAGAACCGACTACAACGAAACATGAATTTCAGATAGCTATAGTCATGCCAAACTCAGCGCACATGGACAGAGACAAGCAAAGACGATAAGCAAACAGATTTTGGCTTT
>Ga0100387_10005497_pt1 | contig 10289 bp, 10 predicted proteins | sample CryGeymeta201511_FD_81547 | JGI IMG/M metagenome (GOLD analysis project Ga0100387, IMG submission 81547) | Groundwater microbial communities from Crystal Geyser aquifers in Utah, USA - Crystal Geyser metaG 2015-11 | ecosystem: Environmental > Aquatic > Deep subsurface > Groundwater | place... | reverse complement strand
ATTTAGGGTCCACCCCCGTCCTGCGGACACCCCCGCCAGCGGGGGACAGTAATTCTCCAGCGGGGGATTCAGGGGGAGGATTCTGTTCAATTTCAATCATTTTTTCTTCAATTTGATGAGGCGGATACCTCTCATACATTGTCCGTTTCAACCGTTCGCCGCTGAGGGCATTAATTAGGGTCCACCCCCGTCCTGCGGACACCTCTCATGCATTGTCCGTTTCAACCGTTCGCTGCTGAGGTCATTATTTAGGGTCCACCCCCGTCCTGCGGACACCCCCGCCAGCGGGGGATAGTAATTCTCCAGCGGGGGACACAAGGGATGTTTTACCGAACCTACGCGGGGAGAATAGAACTAAATTGTTTCCTCCGGATAGGGTATCAATTATCCGTCTGCTCTCTTCTTTCCTATCAAAGGAATATGGTTCTTTTACTATTGTTCCGTAGCTGAAAGGATTTTATTTAATTTATGAGTTGAAAAATAACGACTTAATTTTACGGATTTCTATCCGTGAAAAGCCTCTGTACCGGTGATCAGAAGCTTTGTAGCTTTAATTATAAATTTAAAAAGTAAATTGGTTTTTAAGTGTTGAGGCATTGAACTGTTTAAATGTTGACTCGTTTAATTGTCGATATATAATTTCTTCTAAATCCGCGTCTTCTGCGAGGTTCAACTCTTGTATTTGACTGCCGACTCCCGCCATGTCCGGTAAGATCAGGATCTACCGTTAAGAAATTATTTTTAAATGAAATAATTCGCACCGGGTACTATCGGTATCATTTAAAATTTCCTCTGCCAATGCGCCGAACTCTTTTTTAATCATCTGATTATCCACGGGTATGACCCAATTGTCAGCATCCAGGCTTTCGAATGGGAATGATTTGAAAAGATTAAATATTTCAACCGGGTCCACGGGAGCTACTTTTTGCTATGCTTCGTTTATCAATTTACGCCACTTCAGCAACTTTTCCATTTTCAAATTGATATTTAATACCTGTTCTTGAACAGGCTGCATTTCCGTTTTTGTCAAATTTAAGTTTTTTACCGGCCTCGCTCACCCAGCCAACAACTTTTCCGGGAACACCGATAACAAGCGCATAATCCGGAACATCTTTAGTAACAACAGTACCGGCGCCGATCATACAATGTTTACCCAGGGTATTCCCGCAGATAATCGTTGCATTCGCCCCGATCGATGCCCCTTCTCTGATACGTGTTTTAATATAAAATTCTATCCCAACCTGCGGGTATTTACATTTGGGATCAAGGATATTCGTAAATACCATCGAAGGGCCGCAGAATACGTAATCCTCTAATATTACACCTTCGTAAATCGAAACATTATTCTGAATTTTGCAGTAATTACCGATTGTCACGTTATTACCCACATTCACATTTTGACCCAGCACACAGTTTTTCCCGATAACCGCACCAGACTGGATATGGGAAAAATGCCATATTTTTGTGCCGTCACCAATCGTCACATGATCATCAATGCAGGCGGATTCGTGGGCGAAAACTTTTTTATCATCCATTTTAGTATCCTTTGTGAATATCATTAAATCGCTGAATTTTTTTCCATGCCGGGTTTCGGACTTTCTGTTTATCTGTTCAAATTCTCCGTCGCATCTTCAAGAATTTTCATGACCTCGACGGCGCTTTCACCATTTGAGATTGTGATTGGGTCGCCATTTAAATGGTCTGTAAAATATTTCAACTCGGCGGTCAGGGGCATGGTATTATCATACTCCACAAACCAGGCGGCGCCGCTTCTGGGGATTGGTTTTCCCTCCTGCCATGATACGCTTTTATCGTAATACACCAGGGGTTTTCCTTCCTGGGAGTCTTCGAACCGGATCATTCCTTTACTGCCCACCACCACAAAACGGTGTTCTTTAAACGGATGCAGCCAGCTGACAAAAATATGTCCCATCGTTTTGCCGGGATATTCTAGTGTGGTAATTGTGGTGTCATGAACGCCATCCTGCAGAATATCCATTCCCCTGGAGGTCACTTTTACCGGCATCGACTCTGTTAGATACTGGAAGAGGGCAATATCATGAGGCGCAAAACTCCAAAAAACATTTTCTTCCGTACGGATCGTACCCAGATTTATCCGGTTACTATAGAGATATTGAAGTTTACCCAGTGTGCCGTCTGTCAGCATCTGCTTGATTTTTTGAAATGCAGGGTGGAACAATAAAACATGTCCCACCATGAGATTCACCTTTTTTGATGCTGCCATTTCTTTCAGGGCTACCGCTTCAGCCGCTTTGAGGGTGAGCGGTTTTTCGACCAATACATGTTTACCGGCAGTCATTACCTGTTTGGCGATGGCAAAATGGGTTTCCGCCGGGGTGGCAATGGTGAAACCGTTAAAATCTTCATTCAGAGCTTCTGCTACGGTCGAAAAACAGGGTACATGAGGGAATTTCTCCTGAAAAGCGGCCAACACCGTAAGATTAGATTCCACAATTCCCCCCAGATAACCCAGATTGTGGAGGGTCGTGATATGGTTTTTTCCCCAGCGTCCGGCGCCGATGACACAAACTGATGACATATTATAAATTCTCTTTTTTGGCGGGGTTTAGATTAGAATAAAGATAAAATTAAAAAGTATAAGCATACCCGGCGTAGTCGGACCTATCCACCTGAGCCGGATCACGTTTGACCCGGGGTACGATACAATGCCCACATGGTCTGAAGGATGGTTTCCAGATCAGAATATCCGGGTGCCCAGTCTAAAATTTGGTACGCCCCGGAGGATAGTGCAATGAGTTCATCCGGGTCGCCGGGACGTCTTTCCGCGACATGATAAGGGATGGTTTTTCCGGTTACTTTTTCCGCTGAATGGATCACATCCATAACCGTGTATCCGATTCCGGTTCCCAGGTTTATTGTGATATCTGCTTTATTTTCTGTCAAATAATTCATGGCTTTGATGTGTGCTGCCGCCAGGTCTGTCACGTGGATATAATCACGGACACCGGTACCATCCGATGTTTCATAGTCATTCCCAAAGACCTGTACTTTCTCACGGATACCTGCGGCGGTTTCCAGGACAATTGGGAGTAGATTTGCACAGTTTCGTTCCGGCTCTGCAATTCTACCCTTTGGATCATATCCCGCCGCATTAAAATACCGCAATGCGGCGAATCGGATGTCTTTGAGCTGACTGTACCATTGCAATAATCGTTCAATCTCCAGTTTGGTAAACCCATAGAAATTGATTGGGATCGTGGGATGATTTTCATCAATGGGATTGTATCCCGGATATCCGTACACCGCTGCAGTTGAGGAAAAAATAATATTTTTCACTCCGTGTGAAACCATCGCATTCAGGATGTTGATTGAGCCGGTAATGTTTTGTTTTGCAAAAGATCCGGGATTTATCATGGAGTCGCCGGCAGATTTCAATGCTGCAAAATGAAAGACTGCATCAAAAGATGAAGAATCGAAGGCTGCATGCAGCATGGGTTCGTCCAGTATATCGCCGTGAATAAATTTGGCGGACAGAGATATATTTTCCGATGTCCCGTGGAGAGATTATCAAATACGGTGACCTGATGTCCCTGCTCCAGGAGTTCTAAAACTACATGACTGCCGATGTAGCCGGCGCCGCCGGCGATTAAAATTTTCATGGTATCAGGGATAAATTAGAAAGGTTAAAAGATAAAATACGGTTGCAGAGAATAAGGCACATTTGATAAATTAAATGTTAATTATTTCTTTTAGTCGATTTTGAGTTAGCGCCTTGTGCTTCATCCTTATTTGCACCGGCAGATGTTGCTGCTTTAACAAGTTGGTTTATCATAATTTTATGTTCTGTTGTTTTTGGAAGGTTCCTTGAATATTTAATTACCCTTATGACAAAATCGAATAATCTTTTAGCTAATCCCTCATCCATAAAAATCAATATATAAATTTTCCTTTACCGTTTATCATTGAAAAAAAGAATAATCTGCGGGTAAACTCACCATGATTCATTCTTTCGCCCTGATGGTTCGGCAGGCTCACTGTGAACCTGTGGAATTATCTCTGCCATAAAAAATATCATCAGCAATCATTTTGATATTCTTCATAAAATATTTTTTATCTGGTTTTTCAATCCATCTAATCTCATTTAGATATTGTTCAGGAAAAGACAAAAGGAGTTCGTAAAAAACATCCGGCTCCGCACCTGCTTCCTTTGATTTTGCTTCATTGACCAGTTTTTTCCAGTTAAATTGCTGATGCCGGGAAATTGTAAAAATATCAACAACGTCTTTCGGTTCATTTCTAAATAAAGCGGTAAGTTTATTTGAAAGAATATTCTGCCAACTGTCTATTTTTCCAAGAGTTTTATGGTAGTTGAAACCTCCATAATGTTTATCAATATCGTTGATCATTTCAATTCGCAAATCCACATTCGGATATTTCTTTGTTGTGATATCAAAACGTGTATATTGCACTCCACGCAGAATACTATTTAAATTCAGGTAAAATCCCGCAGTCTTCTCCGGGTCTGTCAATGCCGATAATACACTTTCGATATAAGACGGGTAGTTCTCTTCAGAATTGACGAAGAGGTCAAGGTCGTCAGAATACCGGTGGTTATAATAATATCTGCTCAGTGCGGTACCACCGGAGAGAAAAAAGGGTGTCTTTAAATCTGCAACGACTTTCAACACCCCATTTTGCAAAGGATAAAGTTTCTCCCTGTAGTATTTTTCGAATTCGTTCATATTTTAATTTTTGTTCCGGAAAACGCAGTTGATTAATAATCGATGGCGTCAGGGAACACCTGATTGTATCAATACCTATTAAATCTATCAGTTCATACCAGCTTAGTTTTTCCAGCGCACGGATAAATAGGTGCTCAAAATCCCAATGACCCGCCATTTCTTTTTCTTTTCGAAAGACTGCAATGATTTCATCAGATGATATTATATAGTCCCAATTCAATTTATGAATGATCTTTTGAATATTTTTATCATTCTTAGGATAAGAATTTGTTTTGTTTAACTCTCTATACAAAATCTAAACCTGATAAAATTATTAATAGAACTTTATATGTGCTGGATTCAGATTGAATTTTCATATTTTGTTTGATTTCTCTGGGCGGCTATCACGGTTCAACAGACGTTCGACACACGTCTATGGGTAAGCTCCCATAACAAATAAGGATTATTTATTCTCCCCGCCATAGTAATGATAGTAGTACTGATAGTAATAATAATACGAATCATAAGATGAGCGTTTCGACACACTGTTTAAGACGGCGCCCGTCAGGTTCGTATTCACGCCCTGAAGGCTCTGCAGCGCGCGGGTCAGTGATTCTTTTATTGTACTGCCGGCTTTCACGACGAGAACCATAGAATCTGTTTCGGTTGAGATCATCGTCGCATCGGTCACTGCCGTGATTGGGGGGGAATCAAATAAAATGATATCCCATTCCAACTTCAATTGTGCGATCAATGACTTCATTCGTTTTGAACCCAGTAGTTCTGAGGGGTTGGGCGGGGAAATTCCTGCAGGAACGATAAAAAGATTGGGAATTTCCGTTTCCCGAATAATGGTGTTAAAATCCGTTTCATTCCCGCTGAGATAATGGCAGATACCCGGGTCGCGGTTTATTTCAAACACCCGGTGAATAACGGGACGGCGGAGGTCTGTATCAAGCAAAAGCGTTTTCTTCCCCAAATTGGCAAAGGTGATGGCGAGGTTGGTGACGGTCGTGGTTTTCCCTTCACCAGGACCCGGACTGGATACCAGGATCGTTTTAATGGGTTCCTCCGTCTGGCTGTATAAGATATTGGTACGGATCATCCGATATGATTCGGATACCGGAGATTTGGGGTCTTCTTTAGTCACGAGATGCCGTCGAATATTGGCGCCGCTTTGTCTGAAAAATTTCCCCGTGAATCCATTTTGATCGTCTTTTTCATCTCCGTTGGGGTCTGCTCCGGAATTCCCATTTTCCGCGATTGACTTTCCGTTGCCATTCGATTTTCGTTTTCTCTGATACTGCTGCCCGACTTGCGGGACTACCCCCAGGAGAGCCAATCCCATTTTTTCAAAATAATCCACAGACCGGATGGTGTTATCCAGATATTCCTGCAAATAGATGATCCCTGCGCCGATCCCCAGCCCCAGAATGAGCCCGATCAGTGCATTTCGTTTATTTTTAGGCGACGTTCTCAAATGGGGTTCCACGGCAGTGTCAATGATTCGAATATTCCCGGCTTCCGAGGCCACAGAAATTCGCGTCTCTTCCAGTTTCTGTCTCATGAATCCGTAGATTCCGGCGAGTACGGAACGATCTCTTTCCAAACGGGCATAATTGAGTTGTTTTTCCGGAAGCTGGTTTAAATCCTTTGTATACAGGGCAACCAGCTTCCCATATTCTACCGAACGGACTTCCATTTCGGATAATTTTGCTTCGGTGGATAAAGCCTCTTTGATAAGTTCCTGTCGATATTCCAGAGGGTCAGCCACCGACAATCCCTGTGCGATAAGGTTTTGGGTCTCTTCATTGAGTTTGTCTTTTAACAGGTTAATTTCATTGACGAGCGATTTTACAGCCTCATGTTTCTCACCGTATAAATTTGTATTTCGGATTCGCTCAGATTCTTTCGCTCCGATCTCGGTTCTCAATGCCAGCAGACGCATGTTGATGGAACTCTGCAGTTGTTCCACCAGTTTTCCTTCTTCCGTGGATAACTTCGATGAAATGTAAGATTTCCTCTCTTTTTGAATATTTACTTCAGCCACGGATTCTAAATATTTTGAGTCTGCATTCACCAGTTGATCAAGCAGCGATTGTGAATTCCCTTCCAGACTAAAAATATTTTCCGTTTCCTGGAATTTTTTCAGTCTGTTTTCTGCGACGGCTAATTCTACTTCTTTTTCTATCAGTTGCTCTTCCAGAAAACTCCTGAGATTCAGAGATTCTTCCGCATTCCATTCTTTATCCAGATGCTGAAAAACCTGAGTGACGGTATTGGTAAGCAACGCTGCCTCATCGGGAAAAGGACTCGTACACTTGATAAATAACATATCGGTATTTCGCTTATTCTCTACGTTTATGACCCCCTTTAGTCTGTTCACAAACCGGCTAAATAGCGAATCGGCCAGAAAGTCCTCCACATAAAAAACGGAATCGGGACCTTCCGGTTCAAAAGTTCCCAAAGTAAAGATCTCTTTAAACAGTCGTTGTAGATTTTCCCCTCTGGGATGGAATTTCCGGGTACCGAAGAGGGTGAGATTATTCCGGTGTGGGGAGTTCCATAATTGTGTTACCATTTCTTCTGCCACCCGTCGGGAGGAAACCATTTCGATCACGTTGTAAATATCCGTCATCTCTACACTTCCCGGAAATCCGAACAGGGATTTCATCCCCTGAGGCCGGTCGATCAGGATAGTAGCGGATGCCGTATAAACCGGTATAACCGTATAGGTGTAGTAAATGGTTATAAGGACGGCAATGAAAGTAGTGAGGACCATAAGCTTCCAACCCCGGCGTAACAGAAAAATGATCTCTTTGATACTCGGTCCCGGCTGTTCAAAGTCCTGTTGAAAATTTGGGTTATTCAATGTATTCATCCGATAATTTATTTCGTCCGGTCGCGATAATATAACATGGTAAAATACAGGTTCACCATACTCATAAGTGTATTGAGGGTACCGATATTCGTCATGATGTACGAGACGGAGGTTTGAGGAAAAATAAGGGTGTCATTGGGCTTGATCTCAACAAAATTCTGTCTGTAACCGGTTTCAAAAAACTGGTTCAGATCAATTTCGTAGGCGATGATTTCGCCCTCATCCGGGACTTCCCGAAACAATCTGACCTTCTTAAGATCCGCCCCTTTTTTGGGTCCCCCCACCACGGAAAGCAGGGTAGCAATATCAATACCGTCAAACACCAGGTGGCTGCCCGGTTTATTCACATGACCCCACACATTGACGTACATCAGGATATTTCCCAATTCGTCTGTGATATACTTTTGGCTGGAGAGCTGATAGCTTTTCATGTTCTCAGGCACATTTCTCCGGGTCTGCCCGGCAAATATCTCCTGTGGAAATATGATATCGGCCATAAACGTCAGCGCTAAAATGGTCGCTGTCAGCGCGTTAAAATTTACATATTTTTTTTTGGTTACTCTCAATATCACTAATTCCTTTTCTTAAACCAGTTAAAACGTTGCTTTTTTTCCGGCATAAATCTATCCTCGTCAATATCAACAATAATCGTATCACCCTGTAATATTTTCATGGGGTTAACCGTTACCCAGGACTCTGTAATTCCCCCCGCGAGTGATTTGCAAACTGTGACTGCCTCTTTTAAACAAAAATTTCTCTTCTGGTCGTCATGAGCATCGGAGCCGACCAGTTGACACAGGTTTGCCCTGACGATGTCGATAGCGGAACGGTGCGCGGATTTACCTAAAATCCCGGTGATACTCCCGGCATCTACCTGAATCAGACAGCCCGCACGGATCCATCTTCCCACAATCCCTAAATCCTCCTGGACGGGTTTATACCGTTCCGGGTGCGCAATGATGGGTGTGATTCCGTTCATCTTCAGGTCGAAGAGTACCTGCCGGTGAGACGAGGGCAGGTCCCGCGTCAGAAATTCGATAAGCATATATTTACCGTGACCCATAGTGACCATCGAGTGCTCACGGATATCCAGGAGGTTGGGGAGATAAAAAACTTCCGCCCCCAGATGAAGTTTAATACCAAGACCCTGTTTATCCGATTCAGTTTGCAGGGTTTCCAAAACGGGTAAACACGCTTTGACAGAAATATCCTTTCCGTCCACTTTTGGATGCTGGAAATGGACCGTATTCACCACATCGGTAATTCCCTGTTCTGCAGCCGTGTGCAGCATTCGCAATGACATCTCCAGAGATGTGGAACCATCGTCCACATTGGGTAAAATGTGATTATGAAAATCGAACATGGAGCAATGAATGAATTTCTTTTGATAAGTCTCTGATAAATTTCTGATTTTTAATCAATGGTATATGCCGATCTGATCCAACAATTTCTACAGCTCATCCACCGGGATACGGAGGGTATTTGCTGCTTTTGAATATAATTTTAGGAATACATCCTGCAACCACGTAGTGTCATCGCATTCCGGATGAATATACTGCTGAGCAATCAGACGCCTGGCTCTCCGGAGTTCCCGCAGTCCTGTGTCCCATCTGGGATCACAAGAAAAGATGTCTGTCAGCTCAATGGCACGCTCCAGGCAATTTTTATATTCTTCAGGATAGTCCCGGTTATTTCGGGCTCGGTTCAATTCATTACAAATCATTAAAAGCTGTTGTTCTTTTGTAAATTCCGAAACTCTGGAAGATAGCCCGGGATGCCACATCATGATCCTGTTTTCTCCGGTGAAAATTGTTCAGTTGACGATAATAGCAAAGTTTCCGCGATGTCTTGAATTTCCTCTCGAATATGAGGGTCTTCCACTTCCATGTTAAAATTTTTATCGGAAGGACGAATATTGATCAACGCGGTGAATTCTAATCGTTCTTTTGCAGGTTTCGCCGGGTAATAATTGGCACCCCAAAGTTGGTTCTGGGAACTGCCGTTTGATAGCAGCATCGCTTCCCCATCTGAATGAAGTTCACCTCCCCCTGTGAGAATTTTCCGCTGGACATCCACAACGATTTTCATAAAGGATTTAAAATGGGCTGAACAAATATCATTCAAACGTTTTTGATTTATCTTTTCGGTAATTAAGAAAATCATTGTATACTAAATTTTTAAGCTTATAAAATGTCCCCCGCCAGCGGGGGACAGTAATTCTCCGGAGGGGGATACAGGGGGAGGATTCTGTTCAATTTCAATTATTTTTTCTTCAATCCGATGAGGCGGACACCCCTCATGCATTGTCCGTTTCAACCGTTCGCCGCTGAGGGCATTATTTAGGGTCCACCCCCGTCCTGCGGACACCCCTCATGCATTGTCCGTTTCAACCGTTCGCTGCTGATGGCATTATTTAGGGTCCACCCCCGTCCTGCGGACACCCCCGCCAGCGGGGGACAGTAATATTCTAGCGGGGGACAGTAATTCTCCAGCGGGGGATACAGGGGGAGGATTCTGTTCAATTTCAATCATTTTTTCTTCAATTTGATGAGGCGGACACCCCTCATGCATTGTCCGTTTCAACCGTTCGCTGCTGAGGTCATTAATTAGGGTCCACCCCCGTCCTGCGGACACCCCCGCCAGCGGGGGACAGTAATTCTCCGGAGGGGGATACAGGGGGAGGATTCTGTTCAATTTCAATCATT
>Ga0100387_10005475_pt1 | contig 10312 bp, 6 predicted proteins | sample CryGeymeta201511_FD_81547 | JGI IMG/M metagenome (GOLD analysis project Ga0100387, IMG submission 81547) | Groundwater microbial communities from Crystal Geyser aquifers in Utah, USA - Crystal Geyser metaG 2015-11 | ecosystem: Environmental > Aquatic > Deep subsurface > Groundwater | place: USA... | reverse complement strand
TCTGATACGGATGACCGGGTGCTAATGAACGCGATTCGTCCGTTCAGTAAAATCGGGGGATTGACGTCATAAAACCAAATCAGACCTGTTTTACAGGACCCCCGGGTTAACGTGTCGGTAGCCGCTGCGGAGCATTTCGAGAATGTTAACCAGATTTTCTTCCCGGCAGAGATCAGAAGGATCGCCGACGTTACAACTCAATGGAGAGTCCGGACGGTGTTGTATAAATCTCTGCTAAAACAAAAGTTTGAAATATTTTCCATTTCTCAGAACCTCCGGGATCGATACAAGCAATCCGAAAACACCTACGAACGAGCCTGGATTTTGGACGCCCTCTCCGTTGCCCCGGACAATATTTCATTTATCCGGACTGAAATTTTTCAATCTGACATTCCTGTCATCCGGACCTATGGAATGGATGGCTTATGCGGATTGATCCAGTCAGACAGGTTGGACCCTTCAGTCAAATCCCGGTTAGTTGAGATCATGAAGGATGCCATTTCCCATGAGGATGCCGTCATGGTATCCCTGGCTGCGGGTGTGTTTGCAAATCCTGAGCTGAATTTGAAAGAGATCATTCAGGATACGACATTCCTGCATGAGGCGTTGATGAGGTTAAACCTTCCACAGGATTATGAGGCTGCACAAGAGATCATCCAGGCCATTAAATACCTTGACGGTTCAGAACTTTTAAATACCATGATTAAACTGGATGCACAACCCATAAATTGGACGGTTCTGAATCGCCTTACAACCCACCCCAAAGCAAAAATTCAAACAGACAGAGGTGAGATCACCATCGAATTATTCAAATTTGATGCACCCGGCACCGTCGCCAACTTTGTGGAGTTGAGCAGAAAGGGATTTTATGACGGAAAATATTTTCACCGGGTTGTGCCTAATTTTGTGATTCAGGCTGGATGCCCCCGGGGAGATGGATGGGGCAGTTCTGATGCGATCATCAGAAGCGAGTTTAGTCAGCAAGAATTTGACACCGGATACATGGGCATGGCCTCATCAGGTAAGGATACGGAAAGCTGCCAATGGTTTATTACCCAGTCTCCCACTCCGCATTTAAATGGCAGATATACAATTTTTGCCAGAGTAGTTGAGGGAATGGATGTCGTAAACCAAATCCAGGTAGGAGATAAAATTCAATTCATTCACATCCGATGACGGACCAAATTAACAAATGAAAGCTCATCGGAAGGCAATTGTCCTGGTGTCGGGGGGGATGGACAGCTGTGTCACCGCAGGATTGGCGATTGAGGCGGGTTTTACCCCGGCATTTTTACACGTGAATTATGGCCAGCGGACAGAAGTGCGTGAAAGGCAGGCATTTCAGGATATCGCTCGATTTTACGCCGTGAGGGACACCCTCGAAATCGATATGTCACATTTGAAGAAAATCGGCGGTTCATGCCTGACCGATGACCATATTCAGGTCCCTGATGCAAATCTTGATCATGATTCCATACCAATCTCGTATGTACCCTTTAGAAATGCAAATTTATTGAGCATTGCGGTTAGTTGGGCTGAGGTGACAGGGGCTCAGGCTATTTTTATCGGTGCTGTTGAGGAAGATTCATCGGGGTATCCTGACTGCCGGCGACAATTTTATGATGCATTCGAACGGGCGATCGATGCGGGTACCCGCCCGGAAACCTCCATTCGCATCATCACTCCGATCATTGGAATGACGAAAAAAGAGATTGTACTTACTGGACAGAGGATTCAATCACCCCTGGATCTGACCTGGAGTTGCTATTCACGAAACGATATTCCCTGTGAGGGATGTGATTCCTGCATGCTCAGAGCGAGGGGATTTAATCTCGCCGGGATACCAGACCCGATCTTGTGATATGGATGGCGCATTCAATTCAAATTATCATCACCCATTCAGGATAATATTCACCAATATTACAACATCCAATACATTTAGCTCACTATCGCCATTTAGGTCCGCTGCAGCCAATTGCTGTGGAGTCGGATCCGAAAGATTAAGAATAAAATTAACGACCATCACAATATCCAACACGTCTACATTGCCATCAACATTCACATCTCCGGTTAAAGATTGGGTCAAAAATGACCATATGGTAAAATCATCAAAATAGAACCCATCACCCTCAACATGAGTGTCTGAACTTAATCTGAATTTTAACCAAATATAGGGCTGTCCGGCGAATTCATTGAGTGACAGGGTTTCCGCCACCCAGTCTGAATTCCCGTCATATCCAAATTGCCCCTGAGGCTGCATGCCATTCCCAGATCCGGGAGTCATATTTGACCCGGCTAAGGGCGTCCAGGAAGTGCCATTTAATGATGCGAGAACCTGCGCAAAATCATAATCGGTTTCAATATCCCATTTCGCCTGGAATGTCATATACGCACCCGAGGCTTCGGACAAGTCCAGGGGTAATGCAAGATTCATAAAGGAGCTTGATAATGCGGGATAATCACCCGCCGGGCTATCTGCGAAGGCGTACGTTCCTGAGAAGGAATCTGTTGAAAGTCCCCAAGTGCTGGTGTTCCAATTGGACATTCCGTTTTCGGCATCGTCATAAAATATGACGACCGGCTGGCCCAGCATAATTTCAATCGTATCCCGAAAGGAATAATTTGTCCCATCCCATACCTGAACAGAAAGCTCTACTACCTGTCCGGACAGCGCATCGGGTGAAACCGTAAAGTCAACCCCATCCATGATGATATCAGTCCGGGCTGACATGATACCGGCATTTTGTAAGTATCCGTCAAATTCGACATTACCGGCTGCGCTGATCTCGACCATCACTTCTCCCTGAGATTCGCCGAGTCCCTGATTAAAAATATGAGGTGTGATGGTGTAGGTTAATCCGGGTAAGAATATTTCAGAACTAAACTCTGCTTCGGAACGGAACCTGGAGCCTACAGCCCATGCGGTGAAAATATTGGGATATAGATTCTCTTCAACTAAAGGAAAAAGCCGATCCGCCGGAGGCCAAAATCCGTCATCGTTATTCCCGATTTCAGGCGTCATGGCGAAAGTACCAAGGACATTATACAGCCAGGAATCAGAATCCCCATTCACCGAATAATTCACGGTTTCCATATCGCTGCCCACCAGATAACCGTTAAATTGCGCCATATCGGATCCAAATTCCCTGAAAATGACCAGATCGTCTTCGGGCGGTAGATCACCGGGTATCGCCCCGGAGGGATAGATGAGATAATTCCCGTAGGAATGATAGTTCAATACCATTTTGAAGTCATGCTGCTGTTCAAATTCACTGATCACCTGGGTTTCCGGTTCGGAAAATTCTGCCGGTCCCCGATATACCTGATTACATGGATCGGGACTTGACCCTGAATCGTCATATCCCCAGCCAAATCCATAATTACGATTGAGATCAACGCCTGCCCACTGGATGTTTGCACATCCGGGCCGCCGGTTCTTCCTAACCATGCCACCCCCATTGGGTGCAATTTCACGATTGTATTCATACCCGTCCGGGTTAACGACCGGGACAAACCATAACTGGCGGTGATTCAAAATAGCGGTGTATTCTGTGATTTCTTCATACCCCTGCGCCAGTTGATCCATGAAATACAGCAAAGCCATCATACTCAACGGTTCCCTGGCATGGTGCAAACCGGTGTACAGCATCTCAGGCTCATCTTCATCTATTTCCGGATTATCGCTCATTCGGACCGCATAGATTGGGCGATCCTGCAGGCTGTACCCAATGATTTGTTTTTCCCCCACTATTTCTGGGTAAAGCGCATGTAGATCGTCAAGAAACGCAATCACTTCATCGAAAGTATAATATCCGCCCATAGAGCCGTAGCCCAACTCCCGTGTAATGTTTTGGGTCAGACGGGCAGAATAAAAAAACTACAGGTCATGATGGATCACCTCAATCGAAAAACCGTGTTCGCGGAGGATTTGCACATCTTCGGGTGAAGCGGTAAATTCAATGTAAACTTCAGGGCGCAGAAATGCATGATCAACGGGTATCCCCAAAGTTTGGATTTCCCGGATGTTCTCGACTGTTGGCGGCGATACCCTGATTAACTGAACAATCTCATTTGAAAATAAATGTGTCGTACATATTATGGTAAGAAATGAAAATATGGTGTTTTTAACCATTATTTTAGGACCCCCTTAATGATTATTGGTTTCCGGTGATCGTATTGATCAACATAATGATATCTAAAACATTCACGACACCGTCACCATTCACATCCGCCAGGAACAAAGCATATCCATCAAGAAATTGGGTTCCGAGAATATGTCCAACGATCATTACAATATCCAAAACATTTATATCACCATCTATGTTCACATCTCCCGGTTGGGTGGGTGAACCGCCGATTGTATGGAATTCAAAATAACCGGCTATGGGGAGCGCTTCAATTCTACCTGATCCATCTCCCCCATGGATGTAATAACGAACCTCGGTATCGGATGGCTGAGAGGGTATCAGCGCAGAATATTCTCCCTCAATTCCGGTAGAAGTTAATTGAACTGCTTCATAATCGGTCATAAAATTATTTTCCCAAGCAATATACAGCTCATCTTCACTTAAAGCGGCTCCTGATAAAGGATCGAACTGAACAATGACGTCATACCCGTCTGTGGGGATCTCCTGATCATCAATAGGGTTATGGAATATTTGAAGCATCCCAAGATCAGGGATGCCTTTTACACGACAATGGAGGGCGTCTGTACTTTCCCATGTTCCGGTGATGCTGATGACCTCATAACCCGGCAGAGCTTGCTCATAGACTGCCAGCGCTTCGTCATCCCATTGGTTGCCCATGACGGGTACCAGCACCTTATTATTGATGATGAGGGAATTTGAATATGGCTGATCCTGAGGAGTGTAGACCCGAAAAACCTCGTAGAGTTCACCAAATCCATTCACATGCGTCGCATAGAAATTTGACGTGGTTTCAAGTTCATCATATTGGGGGTGTGATTCGGGAACTGAACGAATGAGCACTTTTGATGGGGATAGGAATTTCCCCCAGGTGTCAATATGATCAATGTAAGTGTTAGTCGGGTCTTCCAGGGCATAGTAAGGATTTATTCCGTAATAATCTTCCAAAAGCTGGTCTACTCCCGCCTGCCCCAAACCTGGATTTTCTTCATACGTGAGCGTTGAAGATGATCCCACATCCTGACTGTCGGTCATGAAATTTCCCCCGGCAGTAATTAAATCGGAAGCAAAGTACGCAGTATTAAGATAGGTCGATACCCGTTGCGGAACCTGGTTATCATTGGGTCTTGGGCGGTTATAGATATGATCAACGACGGCAAGTTCATGGTCGCCGTCCACAACCCACCACGGACCGTAGTCGCGGGTCCAGTAACTGTCTGTTGCTCCGGGGATAAATTCAACATTTTCCATATTCACCCCGCCACTGGACATAATGTTATAAGCGGCGGTCTGACTGCCTGAAGTACACAGACAATAAACGGTAAGGTCTTCTGCAAGTTCTGCGATCAAGGTTGTCGTTATTCCGAATGGGTATCGGATCAGCGCCCCCTGCATTCGTTCAAATTCTGCGACGGCACGGATAGGTTCCGCAGGCGGATCTGTCTGTCTTCCCTGCATCTCCCGGATCAGGTGACGATTTGCCCATTCCTCCGGTGTAAATCCAATTGGCAGTTCTTCTTCAGGCAGTTGTGAGAACGAAAAACCGATTAATAATATAAACAGTAAAAATTTGTACATCATTCGTTTTATTCCAGGTTATTTATTGATTTAATATAAGGTTGATCAGGACGATTACATCCAAAATATTGACTAAACCGTCATCGTTTAAATTTGCCAGATACAGTGCATATCCGGAGAGATGAGATTCATTGGTGATATGATTTACGATTAAAATGATATCCAACACGTTCAAAGAATCGTCCAGATTGACGTCACCGGTTTCCATGGGGGTTCCGCCGATGGCGGAAAATGAGAAATATCCGGCGAGAGGTAACCGTTCATTCCGCCCCGAATTATCCGAGGCAGTTATAAAATACCGAATTTCAGTATCTATGGGCTGATCCGGAATGACAGCAATAAATTCATTCTCCAACTCACTCTGGACCATGAGAATATTTTCATATTCCTCTGATAACGTATTTTTCCAGTGAATGATCACCGATTCCGGTATTACCCCGGTCTGGCTGAGATCGTCAACGATTGCAACCACCGGATAATTTTCCAGGGGGAATTCCTGGTCATTCAGTGGATTGTGCAGAATTTGCAACATCTGCAGGTCGGGGATTGCCAGGACCCGGCAATGGAGCCCGTCTGTTGGCAGCCATGGGTCCATGTAGGGTCCCGGAACACCAATAATCTCGTATCCCGGCAGGGCATCCTGAAAGGATTGGATTGCATTATCGTCCCATTGCCCAAATCCGGTCGGGACATAAATTTTATCATTCAGGATAAATGAATTAACATAGGGCTCGTCTGCGGGTGTATAAATACGATATATTTTATACGGTTCTCCAAAACAGTCCGGCTGACCTGCAAAAAATTCAGCAGTATCCTCAATCTCCTGGTAGTAAGGATGCATCGGACTTACCTGGATGATCATTATTTTTTCGGGGGATAAAAATTTTGCCCAACAATTAATGTGTTGATGGTAATTCCCGGTCGGGTCGGGTGTCGTCATATAATGTTGCGCCCCAAAAAAATCAAACATTCGCTGATCAACATTGATTCCGCCATTCTCAACATATACAATGGTCGAAGAAGCACCTGTAAAAAATCCGTCGAACATCAAATTACCGCCGTTATGAACGACATCCGAGTCAAATAAAGGGATACCCAAGTGTTCTGACATTTTATATGGCGCCTGGTTATCATAAGGTCTTGGACGGTTATATTCAAAATCTACGATGACCATTTCATAATTCGCATCTACGACAAAATACGGACCATAATCCTGGGTCCAGTAAGAATCGATATTGCCAATAACAAAATCTACATTTTCCATATTTACACCGGCAGTAGCCATCGTGCTTTGTGCGGAGGACTGCATCCCGGTGCTCACGAGGCAATATATGACAACGTCTTCAGACATGATCTGGATCATTTCAACCGGGATACCAAATGGATAAGCGATCAATACACCCCGGGCTCGTTCAAATTCGGCAACTTGTCGAAGTGGTGCGGGTGGAGGGTCTGTGAGCCTGCCCGGTGGTGTGGCAATTACAATCCCCATGGATGAAATGGTCAAAACATTTAATATTTTTTTCATATAAATCTGGTCGTTCAAAGCGCCGGAAATTTAACGATTTAGAGGGGAAGTAAGGATGGTTTTTTGGTAACAAGGTATAACAGGAAATTTATTTCCATCACAAACGAATCGACGAGATTGCTCACATAATATAGTCGGGATTCTGAATCTGATACTCGTTTGGGAAATTAGATAATTACAGAACGGTCATTATAAATATTTTGGGTAGGGGTTATCTTGTATCATGAAAACAGCATCCCAGTGGAAATTCCACTGGGATGCTGTAATGAGGGTCGAAAAGTCCTTGAGACTATTTATCTTTCGGGACGCTCTTCCCGGGGTTTGGCTTCATTTACACGAAGGTTGCGTCCCTTATATTCTGAACCATCTAAATCTTCGATGGCTTTTTTCCCCTCTGCATCGTTGGGCATTTCGACAAATGCAAATCCCTTTGATCTGCCAGTGCCCCGATCTTTAATGACTCGGGCTGAACTGACTTCTCCGTATTTGGAAAACAGCTCGTTCAAGCCTTTTTCGTCCATTGCATATGACATGTTACCCACATAGATATTCACTTATGTACTCCTAATATGTTTTTGATATTACTACTGGAATTCTCATGAATTCCAATTTTCAAAGTTATAGCTTCCAACGGATATAGACCTGCGGTTTTGTGAAACTATCCACCACGTGAGTTCAGGTTATTGAACCATAGCTTTGGTATTTATAAACCATGTCTACCACCTCAGGACAGATTTTTATTCTTTAGGATGCCATTTTGAAAAATGATATCCCTCAAAAATGGAAAAGCCTGTCGTTTCAACTATTCAATAGGGAGCAATGGATAATTGTTTGATTTCAAAACAATCTATCAGATTCCCGTACCAATTTCTAATTACGTATTCTTGCGAATATATAACTTGAATTTTGAAAAGCGGGTAACTCCAAAAATGGAATAATTTGACCAAATATCCAATCATATTAAATAGCCGGCTAAACTTATGTGGAATATTAAGGTAACAATTAGGAATTAACTAAAAAGATTTTTTTTACAAATTCAAAATTATTTTTTGTATCACTTCCCGATTAAAATTCTATGATCACTCCGCCAACAGGCATCTGTTTGTATTGGAGCGCTATTTCTTTTTTTCCGTTATCATAGCGAACATAGTCCCATGGATTATCCCGGTTAAATACATTTTGCAGATCAAAAAAAGTGGTCACGCTTACGCTGTGAAAATTAAATCGACGAAGGATCATAATATCAAATCTGCTATAATAATCGAACCGCAGGGTATTCCATTCTATCATCTCACTATTCGTATACGCAGGATCCGGGATGGTTACCCATTCCCTGATATGATAATCATAAATTTCCGCTGTGTACGGTCTGCCGCCGGCGTAGCGGTATCTAAAACTCGCCTCTACCTCATCTGCAGGGAAAAAGGGCAGCCAATTGGTAAACGTAAACCATGCCCTTTCCCGAATCTTTTGGTACCAGACATTCTCGATAAACTTGAATTTGTATCCACCGATCATCGTGAGAACATTCCGATAATCATAGTTCCAGTCATAATATTTTTTCTTGTTTGTAACTCGCGGATCAACGCCCTGTGCTACTGAATAGGAGTAGCTGAATGTGCCATACCAACGGTCAGCAAATTTTTTCTGGAGAAAAACTTCTAATCCATACGCTCTGCCATTCCCCTGACTAACATAGCCTTCCGATATGAAATCACCCGTTATTTGTGATTTCTCAACCGGTTTATCAAAATAGGATTTATAGTAAATTTCCAACGATCCTTTTGTATCTTCTGCAAACAGGTGGTCCAGACCCAGGATAATCTGTTCATCCCTTGGATTTTTTAGCCTTTCTTCATTTTTATCCCATAATAGGAGTGCATAGCTTGGAGTCTGGATATATCTTCCTCCCGCCAGATTTATCTGTGTTAAATTCGTCAAATGCCAACTTAATCCCACTCTTGGATTGACCACGCTGGTTCTATTATACGGCACTGAATCATACCTGAAGCCCGCATGGAGCGATAATTTTTTTAAAATATTGTAATTCACTTGAAAATACGCTGCAGATTTCCATAAATGTCCCGTCCGGTTTTGCATATACTGTGGAAGAATTGTCGGCGGGCAATAGGTGCAAATATCAGGTTCAGTGTCCGGATGCTCATCTAACCATTGATAATATACCTCCTCGTCAATGATCGTAAAATCATCCAGTATCGGATCGTTGTAAAAGTAGTGATTTATCCGTGATTCCTCAATCACACTGTTGTGATCGTAATGACCGTATTTTATATTCATCCCTGTTGAAACGATCAGTTCGGGTGAAAAGCGATAAATCAAATCGTTCTTAAAAAAAGTATCACTTTCAGTATCATCCTTCAATGCATAGGAATCTTTAATCCCATCTATTAGGGAATAGACATCGTAATTCCAATTTGTTTTCGTATGGCCAAGGGAGATCAGCGAATATCCCTTTTCCGAAAAAAGCGATTTCCATGTGATGCCGGTTGTGTATTGATATCCATCAGAAATCACGTTATCTGCTCCGCGGTTTTGGGGGGTATCCTCGTCTTCAAGTTTGATATAGTCCTGACCTCCTATTGCATTCACCACAATTTTATTTCGGGCGTTAAGGTCTTTCACCACCTTCACCTGTCCGTTCCAATATTCCGGGATGGCGGTCAATCCCGTATTTTTGATAACATATTTCAAGTACGATTGGCGGAGCGATACCAGATACGATCCCTCTCCCATCGAAAAAGGACCTTCGCAAATAATGCCAAGCCCAGCCATATTCATATCTAATTTTGTCTCAAACTTATCGCGGTTCCCTTCACGAAGGGTGATATCCATTACTGAAGACATCTTGTCACCGTATTTTGCTGGAAAACCCCCCGCATAAAAATCAATTCTTTCAATAAAATCCGTATTCAGCATATTGATCGGACCGCCTCCGCTGGTTTCCCAACCGAAATGATTGGGGTTCGGTATTTCCAAATGATCCATCACGAAAAGATTTTCCCCGGGTCCGCCCCCTCTTACGATGATTTCATTTTCCTGG
>Ga0100387_10005467_pt1 | contig 10316 bp, 10 predicted proteins | sample CryGeymeta201511_FD_81547 | JGI IMG/M metagenome (GOLD analysis project Ga0100387, IMG submission 81547) | Groundwater microbial communities from Crystal Geyser aquifers in Utah, USA - Crystal Geyser metaG 2015-11 | ecosystem: Environmental > Aquatic > Deep subsurface > Groundwater | place... | reverse complement strand
TCGTTAAAATCGTCCACCTCTATAATCTCATCCGCTACTCCATAGCTCTCGTAAGGCTGCGACTTGCCTTTTTGACATATACATATTGCATGCATGCCCTCATCTTTCGCCCCCTTCATGATCTGTAATGCGCTGTGACTTCCCAGGGTTGCTATCGCATAATCTTTTGTATTTGCCATAAAGCTCCGCTATTTTAGATATTTTAGTGGAGCTTATCAGACTTTTTGCAAATTTGTCTAGTTTTTAGTTATCCAAGATCACACCGCCCGGTACGCCGTATCCAGTTCCTACGCTCTCCATATCGAAGTACTCGTTTTCGCCTTCGGAGTTGTTTTCACTCCATGCTCTGTAAGTGCCATCTGATTCGTAACCACATACAAACGTTGCATAAGTTTGCCTCATGTCATCACCGTATGTAGACAAATCTACTCCTGGATCATCCTTCATGTCTCCAAACAGATATACTATGTATGTATCGTTTGTAAGTTCTGCTGGCACCGGTGCGAACTCGCTGAGCGTTGAGTTTAGCGGTGCATAATACTCTCCTGCATCGATCTGATCATCAAGTGATATGTCGTCAGATGCAAAATATAGATGTACGTCGTCGAACCAAGTACTTAGATCTTGAAGGTCACTGCCGTTTGACGAATAATCCAGGTTCTTGAATCTCCAATACTCACACAGACTACCGCCATTCTGATATCTAACAAGCCATTCTCCAATAATCTCGTAGTCGCCGTAGGATTGGTTGTAATAGCTTGAATCGGTCTCAAGTTTCATAATTACGTCTACCGTTTCTTCCTCCGTGCTACTGACCAGTGGGCCTGTTGGTTTTTTAGAGAAGTCGGTTGTTGTTGATGTTGTCGTTTTGTCGAATTTCTTGACCGAGAACTTGCCCATGTAATCAGTCGTTGAACCGATCACGACAACTCCCAGCAGAAGCACTACTGCTATGCCAAGGAGCCATTTTGTTTCGTGTTTTTTGCCCATTTTGTTTCGTGTTATGTATATGGACTTTTTATATTTTACCATATTATGCCATCTCTCGCAACACCCTGACCCTTGCCTCTATAGGAGGATGTGTCGCGAACCACGTTGAGACAAATCCCTTCTTGAGTGGATTTGATATGAATAAGTGTGCCGTTCCTTTGCTTGCCGCTGCCAGGTCCGAATGACCTGATATTTTCTCCAATGCGCTTGCAAGCGCGTTGGGGTTTCTTGTCAGCAGTGCTCCGCTCGCATCCGCCAAATACTCTCTCTTCCTGGATATCGCCAATTGTATCAGTACCGCCACAAGCGGCGCCACCAATGTCAGAGCTATTGCGATAAGTATAAGCGCGAGCTGTACGCGTCCGTCTTTGCGACCACCTCCGCCTCGTCCATGTATAGTGAACCTCAGAAAGACATCCGACAATATCGTGATCGCACCAACCAATGCCACTACCAGCATCGCCAGTCTGATGTCGTAATTACCTATGTGAGAAAGCTCGTGAGCTATCACTCCTTCGAGCTCGCGACTCTCCAGTTTTTCTATAATTCCTCGTGTCAAAGCGATCGCCGAATGCTCCGGGTCTCTCCCTGTTGCGAATGCGTTTAGCGCCTGACTGTCTATGATGTAAATTTCCGGAGTCGGCAGTCCCGCCGCTATACACAAGTTCTCTACTATGTTGTAAATTTGGGGCAGATTCTGGCGGTCTATCTTCTTGGCTCCGGAAGTTGCCAATGCTATTTTTGACCCGAAGAAGTATCCTATCAGCCCATACACAACAGCGATAATGCCGGCCACCCCGAGTCCTCCAATACCACCTCCGCTAGCCGTTGCTTCACCTATGATAAATCCAAAAATCATTAAGAACGCGATGAAAAACAGAAGCAGCAGTATTGATTTGAATTTATTCTTGGATATCTCCGTATATACGAAGGCCATGAGATAGGACTTAGGATTTAGGGGTTAGGGATGGAGCGCTTCGCGCAATCCTTTATTTTTTTCCCTCGTGCTCCTTCTCGGAGAAATCGACTTTTACGTTCTTGCGCTGCTCTTCGTCTTCGATCTCGAAGAACTCTCTCTTCTGGAAGTTGAACATGCCAGCTATGATGTTTTTAGGGAAAACTTGTGTTGCAGTATTGAAATCACGAACTGTGCCGTTGTAAAAGCGTCTTGATGCCTGGATTTTGTCTTCGGTGTCGGCAAGCTGAGTTTGCAAGTCCAAGAAGTTCTGATTTGCCTGCAACTTGGGATAGTTCTCCGCTACCGCGAAGAGTGATTTGAGTGCACCTGCAAGCATATTCTCGGTTTGCGCCTGCTCTCCCGGAGTTCCATTGTTGCTCATTGCCGCCGTGCGTGCTTTTGTTACGTTCTCAAAAGTATCCTTTTCGTGTTTTGCATAACCTTTTACCGACTCCACAAGATTTGGAATGAGGTTGTATCTTCTCTTAAGTTGCACATCTATGTCGGACCATCCTTCCTCGCATCTTACACGTTTTTGAATAAGCCCGTTGTAAATACCTATGATGTAAATCAGAAAGACTGCGCCGACTACTATTAGGACTATTAATGCTGGGGTCATGCTTTTCTTTGGTTAATTATTAGAGCGCTACAGATTGTACGTCAAACCAGACCACGATTGCAAGAATGCCTATTGCGAACAAGTAATATGCAAAAGGTCTGAGCGTGTTTTTTCTAAAGAAGTGCATCAAAAACTTGACCGCGAAATAACTCGTAATCGCCGATGCAATAAATCCCGCCACCAAAGGCTGCATGCCTATATCAATAGACTCTACTTTTAGCGCCGTAAGAAGGCCGGCTCCCGCAATTGCGATTGACCCAAGCAAGAATGAAAACTCTGCGGCTTTTGTCCTCTCCATGCCTGCGATCACCCCTGTTGCTATTGTAGATCCTGATCTGGAAATCCCAGGCACAAGTGCGAACATTTGGGCAATGCCTATGGCAATTGCTTTCCCGACCGTCATCTTGTGATTTTTCTTTTGCAGTTTCTCGTGAAGTTTTTCCGCTATCAAAAAATAAAATCCAGTTACGATCATGACGATACCTACCGCTAATGTGCTGCGGAAAATTGTGTCTATGTAATCTTCAAAAACCAAACCTATGGACGCTGCAGGTATTGTGCCCACTAACAGATATACGATGTACTTGCGTTCTTTTGTCAGGATTTCGACAATTGTCTTACGAAAATATATCAATATCGCGAGTAGCGATCCTACGTGCATCGCGACATCAAAGCTTTTGAGTGTTTCTGCCTTCAGATTCAGAATTGTTTCGGCCAGAACGAGATGCCCTGACGATGAGATTGGCAGGAATTCTGTAATTCCTTGAAGTACCCCTAGGAATATCGCTTGGAGAAGCGTCATTTGTTTGTTTTTTTTAGTGTTTAAAAGACCTTACGCCTGTAGTCACCATTGATATACCCAGTTCGTCCGCTCTTGCGAATACCTCGTCATCACGGACAGATCCTCCAGGCTGAATTACCGCCGTTACGCCCGCTTTGCTTGCCTCTTCCACCCCGTCAGCAAATGGGAAGAAGGCGTCCGATGCCATTACCGAGCCTTGGATTCTCTCTCCGCCTTTGTAAGTTGCTATGTGTACCGCGTCGACACGAGACATTTGGCCTGCGCCGATCCCTGTTGTGATCTCCAATGTTTCTCCCGTCTCTTCGTCTTTCATAAGTTTTGCGAAGACGACTGAGTTTGATTTTACGTGTTTGACCACATTCCGCGCAAAAAGCATGGCGCGTATCTCTTCTTCCGTTGGCGCTTTTTTCGTTACCGTTTTGAGGTCGTCTTTTGTGATGATTTTCTGATCTGCATTCTGGACCAGGATGCCTCCCGATACAGTCTTGATATCGCGCTCTACCGGATTAATCCTCAGTTCTCCCGTTTCGATAATCCTAAGGTTCGTTCTCTTGGAGAAAATCTGTAACGCACCCTTTTCGAAAGAAGGTGCCACTATAAGTTCTACGAAAAGTTTGTTGTCTTTTATGTACTTTGCGATAGCCTCGGTACACGTGCGATTCATTGCGATAACGCATCCAAATGCCGACATAGGGTCTACCTCGTGCGCATGGATTAATGCCGTAGTAATTGTGTCGGCACTTGCAACTCCGCAAGGGTTCGTGTGCTTGATGACAGCTGCCGTCGGACGCTCGAAATCTTTTACAAGCTCCAGGGCTCCATCGGCATCTACGATGTTGTTGAATGACAGCTCCTTGCCTTGAAGCTGATGCGCGTTAGTCACATTAGGGTAATGATTGTTCGGATCTCGGAAAAATGCCGCTTTTTGATGAGGGTTCTCTCCATAACGAAGGCTCTGGACTTTTTCGTAATGCAAATCAAGAAGTTCAACTTCTCCTCCGCGATTTTTCAGATATTCCGCGATTTTGTTGTCGTAATTCGCCGTTTTTTCGAATACTTTCACCGCAAGTGATCTGCGCATATCGAACGAGAGTCCTCCATGTACATTTATCGAGTCCATTATCATTCTGTAGTCCTTTATCGCCGTTACCGCCGCTACATATTTAAAATTTTTCGCCGCGCTACGTAGCATTGATGGTCCTCCGATATCAATTTGTTCTATAGCTTCCTCTTCCGTTACGCCTTCGCGCTCTATCGTCTTCTTAAAAGGGTAAAGGTTGATGACAACCATATCTATCATTTTGATCCCGTTCTCCTCCGCTTGCCTCATATGTTCCTCGCAGTCTCGTACCGCAAGCAGTCCTCCATGAATCTTCGGGTGCAATGTCTTTACCCTGCCTTCCATTATCTCCGGCGATCCCGTGTAACTTGATACCTCCGTGACTTCTATTCCGGCTTCTCGCAAAGTTTTTGCCGTTCCTCCCGTAGAAAGAATTTCCGCTCCATGCTCCTTGAGAGTTTTGGCCAAATCTATCAAGCCCGCCTTGTCCGAAACGCTGATCAGAGCTCTTCTTATCGGTAGTATTCCTTCGGTACTTTCGGGATTCATGTGATGATAGGGGTTAGGGTGTAGCATTTAGGGTGTAGTGATGGAGCGCTTCGCGCGAAATAAGTGTTGCAGGCTTGTAAACTATAATTTAGGGTAGGTCGAGGCCGCCTTTGCTCCATGGGTTGCAGCGCAAGATGCGCCAAGCGCCTTTTATGCCGCCCTTAAAGAGTCCGTATCTCTTGATAGACATCTTGGAGTAGTCCGAACAACTTGGCCTGTACCTACAGAATCCTCCTTTGAAAACATGTTTCAGAGGTCCATGATCCGGCGACAAAATAGCCTGATAAAGACTTATCAAAGCCACAGCGAAATTGCGCGGAAGATGTAGGATTTGACGCCACATTGGAGGCAAAAGGGGTTAGACCGACGCGTATATTAGTCCAAATCACTCTTCTTGGGAAGAGGTTTTCCTACTGCAATTCTCCCAATTTGGCTGCAAATACCTCGAAGAGGTTCCTTTAGTAACAGATCCCTACGTCACAAGCAGGGAATTTGTATCCGTTGTAACTTATCTCGAAATGCAGATGGATGCCTGTGACTCCGTAAACACGTCCCGAATTACCCATCTTGGAGATTGTTTGACCCATAGTCACGTAATCGCCAACCGACACGTATATCTCTTCGTTATGAGCATACAGCGTCTTGTATCCATTCTGGTGATCTATGATTATGTAATTGCCATATCCGCCATTCCAACCGTAAGATGCGGTCGTCACGATTCCATCGGAAACCGCAACTATTGCCGGCTGAGATCTGTCCGCAACATCGTAAGCATAGTGACCTGAGTAATACCCTTGCGTCAAAGTTCCGACTGTAGGATATACGAAGTCTGCAGATGCATAAGTTGTATCCACATCAACGTTCAGATATGACGTACCAACGTCCGTTGCATCGTAGTAAGTATATGATGATGATGATGATGCCGACGATGACGCGGTATAAACCGGCTTGATCGATGCTATGTATTTTTCGGCAACTTCGGCGCCAATGATGAAGATAGTATCGCCTTCTTGGATTACGTTATCAGCTCCTATTTCATTAAACTCTTTCGTGGCTTCCAAGTCACCACCCCAGTTCTCCACAAGCGACTCGAGCGTATCTCCGTCGTCTACTTCTATGTAAGCACCATCTTTTGGCGGGATTGTTATGTCCCCCGTGCTCAGCTTGTTTGCGTTGGTCATGTCGTTGGCAGCCATAATAGATGTTTGGTCCAAACCAAATCTATATGCGATACCCGACATCGTGTCTCCGCTTTGCACCGTATACATAACGTCCTCGGTTCTGTTTCCTTGATAAGTAGCTTCTCCCGACATTGGCATCGCTTTCATCAAGTATCCCTCCTGATCCGCCAATATATTTGTATCTGAATTCAGCGCCAGTGCATCTCCCTCAAACTGCACCTGCCATCCCTCTCCTGCATCTATAGCCGCCCTTCCGATATCGAACGATGTCATCAAGAAGAATGCTAGCGTTAACATCACCATATTCTTGGCAAATCTTTGAGGAGTGTGCATCCCGGATGTCGGTTGAACAAAAGCCGTTGATGCTTCGCTCATTGGCGAATACGCACTTAAATACCTGCGCACCTTGGATAACCTATCTTTGATTCTGCCTACCGTAGGTTTTGCCGAGTATATCGAGTAGAACTTGTCGTGCCTTGCTTTTCGCGCTTCTTCGTTGGCTTGCGACACAAGAGGGGTAGTTAGTAGTAGGTAGTAGTTTGTAGTCGGTAGTGAGTAGTCTGCTTTTGAGACTTGGGTATTTTAGCACTTTGAGTTGGCATTTTACCTGATGTGGCCGTTTTGTCAATCCTAATTAGGGTGCTCTTTTCTTACTAAGGAGGTAGATAATACTCATGCAAGTAATTCAATTCCCATGGCTAGTATCAAAGCTTTATCGCCATCGCTTATCAACCAAATTGCGGCAGGAGAAGTGGTCGAAAGACCGTCCTCAGTCGTCAAAGAACTTGTTGAAAATGCTCTTGATGCATCGGCAAATGAAGTTGTTGTTGAGATAGTGTCAGGTGGGCTGGAGGCTATAATCGTTGCTGACAACGGGGGTGGTATGTCTGCGGAAGATGCCAGAATGGCATGGCAAAGACATGCTACAAGCAAAATATCTTTGCCAGAACACTTATCCTCGATTTCAAGTCTTGGTTTTCGGGGAGAAGCTTTGGCTTCTATTGCCTCTGTCGCCAAATGCGAGATGGAAACAAAGATGAGAGACGAAATATCCGGTGTGTTTTTGAAAATAGAAGACGGCCGCGTAACCGAAGAGTCTGAATGCGGGTGTCCCGAGGGCACCAAAATCTCTGTATTTAATCTTTTTTATAATACCCCGGCCAGGAGGAAATATATGAAGTCCGCTACGTCGGAACACAAGAAAATCGTTGAACTTACTTCGGAGTTCGCGTTGGCTCACCCCGAAGTATCTTTTAGGCTTGTGAGCGATGGCAAAGTTGCCTTCGACGTGGCCCCTTCCGTACTCGAGGACCGTATTGCCAATATATTAGGAAACGAGGTTGCCAATAATTTGGTCCCTGTTTATTACGGAGACGTTGGCTTCGGAGTTAGTGGATTCGTCGGCAAGCCTACTCTCTCCAAATCCAATCGTAATGGTCAGTTTTTGATACTAAACGGCCGCGTCATTCAGAATCATCTACTGGCTCATGCGGTTCGAGAAGCTTTTCATTCCATGCTGATGCATGGGAAGCATCCGTGGTTCCTTATTATTCTTAATGTGAGACCTGAAGATGTTGATGTAAACGTGCATCCGAGGAAATTAGAGGTAAGATTTCTTAATCAAAACGACGCGTATAGAACTATCTACAAATGTGTTTCCGCCGCTCTTGATAAACATGTCTTAATGCCAAAGATTAGTGTTGGCACCGAGCCTGTCCCTATGGACCTGCGCGATCCGCGTGGGCTCAAGGAGCACGTCTACGAGAAAACCCTTTTGGATACTTTCGCCGTTTTTCAGAGAGGAGATAGCAGAGAGCAAGACACAGACAACAGAGAATGGAGGGGGACACTTAGGGCTGCCGCCCAGATTGGAAGCTCCTACATTCTAGCCGAAGATGAACAAGGCCTTGTTATTATTGACCAGCATGCCGCTCACGAGAGGGTTATGTATGACAGGCTTATGACTGCACTGCGCAATTCCAAGATTGTTTCTCAGCCTGTTTTGGCTCCTCAATCTGTGGATTTTTCCGCTTCGGAAGCGGAAGTTCTCCGTGAGAATTTGTCTGCGCTTCTCGATATAGGTTTTGATATAGAAGAGTTCTCCGGTAATACATTCATTGTCACCGCTGTTCCAGCCGACCTTGCCAAAAATGATGCCGGTGAAATTTTGCGAGGAGTTATTGACGACCTTGGGAATGACAACAGGAGCAACTCGCTATCTGACAGGCGAGAGAATCTGATACATTACTCTGCTTGTCACAGTGCCGTGAAGTTCGGCCAAAAACTGTCTATTATTGAACAGCAGGCTTTGCTGGATCAGCTTTCCGAGATAGATCGCTGCGAAATATGCCCTCATGGCCGCCCTACTATGATTAGAATGAGCTATGATGATCTCGAGAAGAGCTTTAAGCGAAAAAACTTTTGACATCCTTATTGATAATCGCTATTAATAAGCTATGCTAAAAGAACAATTACAAGGAACAAAATACAGGCTAACTAATCAAAGGCAGATTCTTCTCGAGGAGATTCAGAAAGTTCATACTCATCCTACCGCTGAAGAAGTTTATGAAATCGTTCGCAAACGTATTCCAAATGTGAGTTTTGCAACCGTATATCGCAATCTCGACTTTTTGTCGCAGAATGGTTTTATTATTAAGCTGCATACTAAGGATAAGAAGACCCGATATGATGGCTACTCTGATCCTCACTTGCATTTGTGCTGCAAAAAATGCGGGTATGTTGTGGATATTTTTGACTGCAAGTGTAAGCTTTCTGCTTCGGAAGACCTGGAGGAAACCGGTTTTTCTCCGGACTTGAGCTGTCTTGAAATTCCCGGACTTTGTAAAAAATGTAATAGCAAGAATTGAGATAATTTTATTTTTTTTAAAAACAGAATTAAATATGCATAAGCATCGTTGTAAAGTTTGCGCCTGGATGTACGATCCGGCCAAGAATGGAAATGTGGCGTTTTCCGACCTTCCTGATGACTATCAATGTCCGGTTTGCAAGGTAGGCAAAAATCAATTCGAGGTAGTCCATCACCTTGGCGAAGAGTTCACTGGTGGTGAAGCTCAGGAAAAACATGCTCCTGTCATTGAGGCTGACGGCGAGAATGTTCGCGTTAAAATCGGCTCCATAACGCACCCAATGGAAGATGCTCACTCAATAACTACGGTTGAACTGTATGATGACTACGGCGCAAGACCACTTAGAAAAGTTACTCTAAGAGCAGGTGCGGATCCAGTTGCTGTGTTTGAAGGAGTTACTTATTCAGAGAAGCTTTATGCTCTTGCTTACTGTAACCTCCATGGAGTTTGGGAGAGCTAGTGGATTTTTTTTTATTCATAAATAATTAACCAGAAAATACTATGCATGATGAAAGTTGTTGCGGGGGTTACCCCGTAATTCAAATCAACCAGCCTGTTCCTCCTTTCGATATGGAGGGGTACTACAAGGGTGACAAGAAGCGTTACACTCTTGAAGACTACAAAGGCAAATGGGTCCTTCTCTTTTTCTACCCTCTCGACTTCACTTTTGTTTGCCCTACAGAACTGCTTGAACTCAGCAAAAGACACGCTGAATTCGAGGCTCTTAACACTCAAGTTCTTGGAGTAAGCGTGGATAGCGTTTATTCTCACGAGGCTTGGTGCAAAGGAGATCTAGGCGATCTTAATTACCCTCTTCTAAGCGATATGACGAAGGAAGCCAGCTGCAATTACAATGTCCTTGTCGAAGATGCAGGAATCAGCTTACGAGCTGCGTTTGTTATTGATCCGAACGGTATTCTGAAGAGCTATATGGTCAATGATCTAGGCGTTGGAAGGAACGTCGATGAGCTTCTCCGTTTGGTAAAAGCTTTTCAAACCGGAGAGCTATGCCCTGTAGGATGGGAGCCTGGAGATAAGACTCTTGGAAAAGCATAAATTAGATTCTATTGTGGTGCCTCTTAGATGGCACGAAATCGAGGCGTCGCATGCAAAAATGCGGCGTCTTTTTTGAGTCAGTTCGTGGCGTAATCATGAACTCTAGGCCTGTAGAGCCAAATTGAAATAAAATGACATAAAGAGCAATGGCGATTTTGTCATAGGGCGAGGCGTCAAAAACGAGGAATAGCAGCGCTATTTAAGGCTTTTGACAACAAAGCCATATGGCAAAAG
>Ga0100387_10005464_pt1 | contig 10322 bp, 9 predicted proteins | sample CryGeymeta201511_FD_81547 | JGI IMG/M metagenome (GOLD analysis project Ga0100387, IMG submission 81547) | Groundwater microbial communities from Crystal Geyser aquifers in Utah, USA - Crystal Geyser metaG 2015-11 | ecosystem: Environmental > Aquatic > Deep subsurface > Groundwater | place: USA... | reverse complement strand
CTATTATCCTCAGTTCCCGGCGTGGCCATCACCTCCCTGCGGATCGACGGCGTCCTTCACGAATTTTCCACCATTCCTGGTGTTCGTGAAGATGTCACAGAAATTGTCTTAAACCTTAAATCGGTGCGCTTCAAGCTCGTCGATCCTAAGCCGGACAAAATTCTTGTCGACCTTAAAGGACCAGGAGATTTCAAAGCTTACGATATTGGGAAAGACAATCCGCAATTCGAAATTCTAAATCCAGATACGCATATCTGCTCGTTGAATGATGATGCCGATGCGAAAATGGAACTCCGGATTGGTAAGGGGCGTGGATATGTTCCGGCCCATCAGAACAAACCGCCCGATTACCCAATCGGTACCATTTTTATCGATTCCATTTTCTCACCCGTTGTAAGTGCTTCTTTTGAAGTGATCCAGCTTCAGGGTGGGGAAGATACGGATCTGGAAAAACTGCAACTCGAGATCGAGACTGATGGCAGCATCACTCCCGAGGAAGCCCTGTCCTACGCCGCCAATTTGGTCGTGCAACACATGCAGGCGTTCATCATCGAAGAAACGGCGCAACAAATTCATGAACCAGATTCTGAAGTTGATGAAGAGGTATTGCGCATCAGGAACGAGTTGAAACGCAGTATTGACGAACTGGAACTGTCAGTCCGTTCTTACAATTGTCTCCAGGCTGCCAATATCAAATCCATATCTGACCTCGTCAGTAAGGATGTTCACGAAATGTTGCGTTTCAAGAATTTTGGACGCAAGTCACTGTCTGAGTTAACGGAAAAGTTATCTGAGCTGGGACTGCATTTCGGAATGGATATTGATCAGTATCTTCGGGAAGATGTATAATCGCGATTCCGGTGCGCTGGGATTGCTAAATTTGTTAGCCAGATGAATTAGGTATAAAGCATGAGACATTTAAAACGCGGAAGAAAGCTGAATCGGACAGCCAGTCATCGTAAAGCGATGTTGGCTAACATGGCTTCGAATCTGATTCTCCACAAACAGATTAAGACAACCCATCCAAAAGCCTTGGAAACACGCAGTTACGTTGAGAAGCTCATTTCCAAAGCCAAAAAAGGAGATTTACACTCACGCCGTATGGTCATGCGTAAACTCCATCAAAAAGATGTTGTGAAAATTCTGTTTGACGAAATTGCACCCATGTATCAAGACCGTAATGGCGGATACACACGTATCTGGAAGTTGGGTCAACGCCGCAATGATGGCGCTCCCATTTCGATCTTGGCACTGGTTGATTTCGAAGGTCACATCAAAGCCGAAGAACCAAAAGAAGACATTAATAAATCAAAGAAAAGTCCGGCTAAGGCTGCACCAAAGGCTGATAAAGCCCCCAAGGAAGCTAAAGCTGATAAATCGGCAATACCAGCAACTGCGGGGACTCAACCCGCCGCGGAGCCGAAAGCAGACGAAGCTCAAGAATAAGCGCCATCCTGGTGGTCGCTTAATCATGATGCAAGCTATTCGCTTAAAGACAGGGTTTATCCCTGTCTTTTTTGTTTTATTGCTGATCACAACCTCTCTTCAGGCAAAGCTACAGGTGAAGGGACTCTGGGTTGTGAGAGGCACCTTAACCACCCCCGCCCGAGTCGATCAGATGATTCGATTCGCGATCAGTGGTGGCTATACGGACATTTTTGTACAAGTTCGGGGACGCGGTGACGCATTTTATGAAAGTAAAATGGTACCGAAATCTTCCCTGATTCGCCCCCGCACGTTTGATCCACTGGCTGATATTATACACCAGGCTCATGGTGCTGGCATTCGTGTCCACGCCTGGTTTAATACATACCTGGCATGGTCAGCTTCAAGTCTGCCATCTGACACCAAACATGTGGTGAATATGCATCCGGAATGGTTTGAAGTGAATGCAGCAGGCACTCACGACCTGGCTCGCCTCAAAGAGGTCAGTCGAAATGGATTTGAAGGTGCTTATCTCGCCCCAACAAATCCCGATGTCAATCCATACCTCCTCTCTCTGATTGATGAGTTGATCGCAAATTATCAAATTGACGGATTGCATTTTGACTATTTGAGATTTCAGGATACGGATTATGGCTATAATCGAGATGGGCGTAAACATTTCATGCTGGATCACCAGGTTGATCCGCTGACATTGGTGAATGGGGGAGGCTCCTATTGGTATAGTCTGAATGCTGCTGAGAAAACGCAGTACTGGACACTTTGGAATGACTTTAAACGGCAATCCATCACAAACTTTGTGTCCGATGCTGCCCAACTCGCTCGGGACTTCAATCCAAAAATCAAGATTTCAGCAGCGGTCAAACCCAACTTCCAGCAAGCCTACCATAGGTATTTTCAGGATTGGAAGGGTTGGCTTGAGCACGATTATCTCGATTTCGTGGTGCCAATGAACTACGCGGTGGCCATGCCCGATTTTGAAAATAATATTACACTCATGCGCAACGCAGGCGTAAACTTCGCCCAGGTTTACATGGGTATCGCGACCTACAATCAGCAACCTTATGCGGTAATTGGCAAAATCTATAAGACGATTTCGATGGCGTTTCCGGGAATTGTCTTGTTCTCCTACGACACGTACGAGGACGAGCCCAACTACTTTGACACGATACAGCCCGTCATCCGAAAAAACTGAATCATCGGAGGAACCATCCATGCGGATTGAAAATAATATCCCGATGGGAACCGAACTGCATTGTAAGGGGTGGCACCAAGAAGCCGCTTATCGAATGCTATACCACAACGTCAATCCAGCCGTGGCCGAACGCCCGGAAGAGCTGATTGTGTATGGTGGTTATGGGAAAGCCGCGCGTAACTGGGAAGCTTTTGACGCAATCGCCAAAAGTCTGTTAACGCTGGAAAATCACGAAACCTTACTTGTCCAATCCGGTAAGCCGGTCGGCATTTTTAAAACGCACCCGGGAGCACCCCGAGTTCTGATCAGCAATTCCATGCTCGTGCCCAAATGGGCGACATGGGAGCATTTCAACGAATTGGATAAAAAAGGTCTGATGATGTACGGCCAAATGACTGCCGGAAGTTGGATATATATCGGGACTCAGGGCATTTTACAGGGCACTTACGAGACCCTGGCATCGGTTGCAAAATTGCATTTTGGTGGCGATCTCGCCGGAACCCTGACATTAACAGCCGGATTGGGTGGAATGGGCGGCGCACAACCTCTGGCTGTGACCATGAATAATGGGGTGGCGCTGGTTGTAGAGATTGACCCGACTCGTATTCAGCGACGCATCGAAACGCGCTACCTTGATAAACATACAGATAATTTGGATGAAGCAATCAAATGGGCTTTAGCTGCGAAATCCGCGGGGACGCCATTAAGTGTCGGGCTTTTGGGCAATGCAGCGGATGTCCTGCCCAAACTATTGAACCGGGGAATCATACCGGACATCGTCACCGACCAAACGTCAGCCCACGATGAGTTACGAGGGTATGTTCCGCACGGAATTTCGTTTGAAAAAGCCCAAATTCTGCGCCAAAATGATCCTCAAAAATATATCGAAATGAGTTATGCCAGTATGGCTCAGCACGTTCGCGCCATGTTGGATTTTCAGAAAAACGGCTCAATTGTCTTTGATTACGGTAATAACATCCGGGCTCAGGCTCAAAAAGCCGGTGTCTCCAACGCCTTTGATTTTGCTAGTTTTGTGCCAGCTTACATTCGACCGCTTTTTTGTGAAGGGAAAGGTCCTTTCCGCTGGGTTGCGCTTTCCGGGAATCCGGAGGACATCTATAAAACGGACGCCCTGGTTAAAAAGTTATTTCCGGAGGATAAGGCACTCATTCGCTGGATTGACATGGCTCAGGCACGGGTGGCTTTTCAAGGGCTTCCCAGCCGCATTTGCTGGCTTGGGTATGGTGACCGTGCCAAATTCGGTCTGGCAATAAACGAGGCTGTTCGATCGGGTGAAATTTCAGCACCCATCGCCATCGGTCGCGATCATCTGGATTCCGGTTCCGTCGCTTCCCCAAACCGTGAAACGGAAGGGATGAAAGATGGGTCGGATGCCGTTGCTGATTGGCCGATTCTAAATGCCCTTACGAATGCTGTTGCCGGCGCGAGTTGGATTTCAGTTCACCACGGCGGTGGCGTTGGCATGGGTTATTCCATTCATGCCGGAATGGTCATCGTCGCCGATGGAACCCGGGAAATGGACGAACGGCTGGAACGCGTTCTGACAATCGATCCCGGAACGGGTGTCATGCGCCACGCCGATGCCGGTTATGACATTGCAATCAAGGTCGCTCATGAGAAAAATATTAAACTGCCCATGATTACCGGTTAACGATCGCACCGTGTTGAAAGGAATTACAAACCTCGGCCAATGGCTCACCTGGAATGAAAAAAAACAGGCGATGGAAATTGGCGAAGGTGGAACGCTTATTTTCGAAGCTGACCAAATTGCAGAGTACTCGAACTCCGTCTATTCTGGCAATGAATGGATAGATGCCGGAGGAAGATTTGTTTCACCCGGATTCGTTGATTCCCATACCCATCCGGCATTTGCAGCAACGCGTGAAATGGAATTTGAGCAGCGCGGTCAGGGTAAAACCTACCAGGAAATTGCGGCCGCTGGTGGTGGCATCCGTAGTTCGGTGACTGCTTTACGACAAATTGATGAAGACAAGCTCACGGAATTAATCAGGCATCGTTTTGACCAGATCCTGGCCAGTGGAACCACGACGCTTGAAGCAAAAAGCGGTTACGGATTGACTCTCGAGTCTGAACTCAAATCGCTACGGGCTATCACGAAAGCGGCGCAGGGTCATTCGATTGATGTCCACCGCACATTTCTGGGGGCTCATGAAGTTCCGGATGAGTTTCGTGATGGGCGCGAGCACTATATTCAAATTTTGGTTGATGAAATGATCCCGGCTGTAGCGAATGCAAAACTGGCAGAATATTGTGATGTTTTTTGTGAAGAGGGGGTCTACACCATTGCGGAAACGCGCAAAATCGCCCGGGCTGCTCAGTCGTATGGATTGAAGATTAAACTTCACGCCGATGAATTTGTGAGCACCGGGGGTGCGCAATTGGCGGTGGAAATTGAAGCATTATCCGCTGATCATCTCATGGCCGTCAGCGATGCAGGCATTCGTGCTTTAGCTGAATCGGAGGTGGTTGCAACGCTTTTGCCCGGTACCACATTTTTTTTAGGACAATCACAATGGGCGCCGGCGCGAAAGCTTATGGAAGCCGGTGTAACGGTGGCTCTGGCTTCCGACTTTAACCCCGGAAGTAACATGGCATTTTCGATGCCGTTCATCATGACACTGGGCGTCATCTATTTGCATCTTACACCGCTGGAAGTTTGGCAGGCTGTCAGCATTAATGGCGCTAAGGCTCTGGGGTTGCAGTCATCCGTTGGTGCCTTGCGACCAGGTTTCCGGGCCGATTGTGTGATCTGGAATTGTAACAATTATCGGCAAGTGCCATATTTTTATGGCGTCAATCAAGTGCATGCCGTCATCAAGTCGGGCGCACGCGTATCGAATCAAGAGGAATAACTGAAGGAGCAATCATGATGAAGAAGTTAAATGTCTGGACGCTTCTGATTTTAATAAGTACCCTTTGGGCCAGTATCACAGTTGGACAGGACACCTCCCGGGTGTACCTATCTACCAATGATGTGGTTCAATCTGGTGAAAATTTCATTCTGGATGTCAACCTTGAAAACCCGGTGGCGATCCGTGGAGTCGAATTTTATCTAACGCCGGTCCCAAATACGGTGACTTTTCAGGAACCAGAGACGACTGAACGAACGGATGGGTTCATGTTGGCCGACACGGTTTACAACGGTACAACCCTACGGATATTGTTGTCTGATTTTGGCGGGGCAGACATACTCCCGGGGGATGGTCCGATTTTGCGACTTGAGTATCAAGTCGGGACAAGCGCTCAAGGCGAAATTTCCATGAATTTTTCTAATGTCCTGGTGGTTGGTCCTGAGGCAGTTGCTTACCCCTCGGTGTCTGAGAACCTCATTTTGGATGTTTACACGAGCATTGAATCGGGTCCTTCTTTAATGCCTGATCAATTCAATTTGCTCACGAACTACCCCAACCCCTTCAATCCGGGAACACGGATTCAGTTGACACTGGAAGAACCTCAGTCGGGAAAAGTTTCGATCCACAATCTCTTGGGTCAGGAAATATTTAATGTGGCTACGAGAAACTACGCAGCCGGTCAAATTGAAATGTACTGGGATGGGAAAAATATTCAGGGTCTGGATGTTCCATCGGGCATTTACATTTGTCAGTTCCTGGGGCAACAGGTTCAACTCAAACAGGCGTTGATATTATCGAGGTAGCGTGAAATCCTTAGCGCTTGATTTCTAATCACATGGCGCACTATATTCCGCCCAATTAAACCGCAACCTGCTGGAGGACCAGTTTTGAAAAAGCTCCTATATATTCCACTAACCCTGATGTTCATATTCTCCATCGGGTACGCCCAATCCAATTCTGATCTGTACCGCGAAGCAAATAAATTATTCCAGAGCTACCGCTACAAAGTTCCATTTGAAAATTTCCAGGTCCGCACTTTTCAGGAGGATGGGAAAGAGGTGCTAGAGCTTCTAATCATCATAAATGCTCGACGCAACAATTTTGATGAAGCGATGCTGGTTGGGTTCGGTGCGGCAGGTGCGGCCATTGCCAAAACAGGGTCAAAAATTGACCTGGTCAATGTGGTCATCAAAGTCCAATACAAGGAAGAAATTTCGATTTCAGCCATAGCGGATGCTCCCGATACCATAAAGTTATATGAGAACAAAATCTCCCCCAGCAGCTTTATGAGTAAAATTATTTTTCATTGATTGCTGGTTTAAACGCACACTTAGAAGACCCATTCATTCTGGGTCTTTTTTTTGAAAAAAACCAGATTGAAACGACAGCAAACCCAACGACGGAAACGATATGAATGTTAGACGACTCCCGATCATTATTCTTATGGGCACCCTCCTCGCAGGGTGTGCATCATTTTTCGGACCATCAGTAAAACCGGGCGTTGAGCTAGCCAATGCAGGTGACCATGACGGTGCGCTGGCCTATTATCAAAGCATTATTGCCACCGGCAAGGTAACCCCGGAGATTTACCGAAAAGCCTATGAGGAAGCATTCCAGTTAGAAAAATTTAGTCTGGCTGATCAGCTTTTTGCAGAGGCCATAGGTACGGGTAATGAAGTAGATTCAATGCAAACGCTGGCCTTGAGGTTATGGTATCAGCGCGCCTTGACGGCTATGTCGAATGAGCATTGGATAACGACGCAAACAGCCACTGATAAAATCAGTTCTATGGCGAATGAATCCCGGCAGGCAAAATTCTGCCAGCACATGCTCGCAGGAAAAACGCTGTATGACAAAGGATCAACCAAACAACTCTGGGACGCGATTGGTGAATTTGGCAGGGCGGCGAACCTGAATACGAAATCGGGATTGCCCTATCTTTGGATGGGGCGCACACGTTATAAAAATGATCGCACGAATTATGATGCTGCATTGAAGGAATACGACCGGGCGCTTTCACTTGAGCCGAATGCTCCCTTCGCAAAGGCTGCGAAAGTGGAAGCAGACAACATCAAAGCAGTGAAATTGAAGATGAAGAAATTCTGGGGAAATTGATCAGGGCTGTAAATTGACCCAAATTGGCGTGGATAAATAAATCCCCGGCCACCGGTTGTTACCGGGTGTTTTTATTTCAAGTCGGAAATAGCCAGCACTGGTGACCTCTGTTCTAACAGACTCCTGTAATTCAAATTTATTCGATCCGCTTTCCCAAATGACTTCCTCGCGCTGGCTTTCGAATACACCCTGGTAAAGCTCAATCTTGATTATGGGACCAAATTCAGTCGTGGATTTTCCTGAAATATTTAGAGTGATGTTATCACCAGAATTGCAAATTGCTTCGTCACCGATTTCGACCACTTCACCAGTAGGGAGCGTCAGGGTTATGTCGCCAATAGGAGCGGTTGTTGCTGCGGTTCGGCGTTTAGCCATTGCATCCATCATATCCATCATTTGGGTCGAATTGGATGCTATGATCGTTCTGGCTTGCCCCAATATCTGATCATCCATTTGAAATAAATTGATCATCGGCATCTTAACCTGACGAAAGACATTGAAATTGCCATGGGCGTCACTGCCGCCGTAAATCGCCAATTTTTTCCCCTTTAACAGGGCGGCAATCCAGACTGCACGACTCCGACTGAAATCCGCACTTTCCGGTGTTCCACTTAACACCTGAGCGCCATTCAAGCCATCGCCGAGGAGGTCTTCCAGTGACCATTCGTCACGGTCGATGAGCAATTTATGCAGAAATGGTACCCGGTATTGAGGGTGCGCTGCCACAGAAATGGTGCTGGTTGAACGCTCAGACAGGACACTGGCAAGGTCGTGTTCTGATTCTGTGTTAAGCCAGCGTTCGGCCCCATCGCCGGATCCAGGGAAAAATTTTGGGTCATTATAATGCAATAAATGGACATTGTGACCACCATGGTTGCGAATCGTAATCTCCTCACTCGGAATAAGCTGGCAGCCCTCGGGTTGGTTCTGGTTAAGCTTTCGCATCTGGACACGACTCTCATGCCATTTTTCCAGTGCCGGGTCGTTCTTCAAATAATTTGTCGGGTAATCGTCCAAGTCATAACTGTGGTCGGTGGTAGCCACGAAATCAAGTCCCATCACTGTTGCGCCGTGCCGGGTCATTTCAACGGGCGCACCAAACTCAACCTGGTCGGATGTCAGATGCGTGTGGAGGTGGACATCACCGCAAATCCAGCCAGGCTGAGTCGGCAGCGACTCATTCGCCAGGAAGGTCTGTAGTGGCTTTTTAGTCAAACCGAAATAATTATCCACAGTTACCCTTTTCGCCTTCCCTCGTAAAATAAAATTCAGCGTGGGTAAAATGCTGATCTGGGCTGGTCGCTGAATTTTATCAGGGAGGACGAGGGGGAGATGGAACCACAATTGATTGACCATTTGTGTGAGTGGAATTGTCGTTTTACCAGATTCACCGGAATCAGATTCCCAATTTATCGTCACCGATTTCAACTCAACGGGCCACCTGTTTGCGCTTTTGATGAGTAAAAAAACGGTGGGTACTTGATCAGGGGCAACGCGCCAGGGTGTATCGAAAATAATTTCCGGCGCTCGTCTGAAATAGAGACTAAAAGGAAAATATCGGAATCGGTAATGGGTTTCAGCGTAGAGAGGAATCAGTGGGAGAGTTGGTAACAAATATTCGTGCAAGCGATGGGTATCCTTTCAGTAGCTTCCTAACCTAGAGGGTTCGGTTTGCGGATTCAAGCGTTTTTACTCCAATCGGCTTGAGCGCGTGGATCACTTGGTGAAATCCTCTGACCGCTTCCATGAAATCTGAGAAGGTAATTAACCCTAAGTTAATACTGATTTTGCTCGATTATTTTTGGGCGGATTAGTCAGGCAATTCTGCCATATAAACCCTTGTAAATGCTGGATTCACCGGTTTAATTGGCACCGCACTGAGGGATAAACAAATTGACATGCAAAGGGCGCGAAATTAAATTCGCCCATCCAAAAAGAGGACAAGAGGATTTATGGGATCGACCGCTGATATTCGCAATAATGTGGTACTGGAATTGAATGGTGGACTTTGGAAAGTTGTTGAATTTTTACACGTAAAACCGGGCAAGGGAAACGCCTTTGTCAGAACCCGGTTAAAAAATATTCCTGGTGGTCAGGTGATTGACCGTACATTCCGCTCAGGTGAAAAAATTAATGATGTCCAGCTTGATGCACGGGAAATGCAGTATCTTTACAGGGAGGGTCAGCATTATCACATCATGGATACGACCTCCTATGAGCAGATCGTGATGGAAGAGACACTCATGGCTGATGTGAAAAGTTATATCAAAGAAAACGACACGATCAAAGTCCTGTTTAAAGAGGATACACCGGTGGAGGTCGAAATTCCTGCGCATGTGACATTAACGATCACAGAAACCGATCCGGGATTAAAGGGCGACACCGCAACTGGTGGAACCAAGCCGGCCACTCTGGAGACGGGTTTAGTCGTCAATGTCCCCCTATTTTTGAATGTGGGTGATAAAGTCAAAGTAGATACCCGCAGCGGTGATTATTTGGAACGGGTTCGGGAGTAAACTGAAAAGGAAGCTCCTTGGATACCAAACAGATTCAAAAACTGATTGATTTATTAACTGAGGCCAACGGAATATCTGAAATTGAATATTCCAGTTGGGGTCTGAAAATTCGTGTAAGCAAACAGTCCAACGGGACAATTGGCGTAGCCCATCCAACTT
>Ga0100387_10005460_pt1 | contig 10325 bp, 8 predicted proteins | sample CryGeymeta201511_FD_81547 | JGI IMG/M metagenome (GOLD analysis project Ga0100387, IMG submission 81547) | Groundwater microbial communities from Crystal Geyser aquifers in Utah, USA - Crystal Geyser metaG 2015-11 | ecosystem: Environmental > Aquatic > Deep subsurface > Groundwater | place: USA... | reverse complement strand
CTTTTTCTAACTGCTCTTTGCTATACATAATATAAGCTATTCCCTCGTTTTTAAGTGGTATCGCTTATATTATACACCTATCACGGCAAATGTCAAGAGCAAAAAGATCGGATAATATGAAAAAGCCATCCGGGCTTACAGAAACTCACTGCGATTGAAACCCGAGTATATTCACAAACACGCGCGCTTCAATCTCGTGGGAAGCTATTGCGTACAAATGACAAAGCGGCCGCTAAAAAAGAATATGAAATTTTGAAAAAAGAGGATAAAAAATTTTCTGCTCTGTTGGATACTAAATTCAAATAAGCTCTTAATCAAAAGTTTTAACCCGGTTCCATCATTTATCCGTCTGCTTCTACTTTTTTCGTCCAGATTTTTATGTGAGGCAATTCGGTCTATTTACTATTCCCTCTTTATTTTTTATCATTGGTGAAATATGCTGAAACTCGATAATTTTAAAAAGAAACGCATCCTGGTTGTTGGCGACATCATACTCGACAGGTTTATAACAGGCGATGTCTCGCGCATATCGCCCGAAGCGCCGGTGCCCATTGTTAAAACATCCATTGATTCTTTCAAGGCCGGCGGCGCCGCGAATGTGGCCGTGAATCTGGCGGAACTCGGGGTGCAGACTTTCATGTGCGGCGCTGTGGGAAATGATTATTACGGCAATTTCAGCGTCAGCCATCTTCTGGATTACGGGATAAACACGTCAGCCGTCATGAGCGTGTCGCAATACAGCACAACCCTCAAGACAAGGATCATAGCCCAGAAACAGCAGATGATAAGAGTGGACAGGGAAGAGCCCCTCAAAGACCAGAGCGCGGCTATCATCAGGTCAATAAAAACACTGCTTGATAAGATGGACGCCGTGATTATCGCCGATTACGGAAAAGGGCTAATAACAAAAAAACTTCTGGAATATCTTATACCCGCGGCGAATAAATCGGGGAAGATAATAACGGTGGACCCGCAGACCGAACATTTTATGAGTTACAAAAAAGTCACCTGCCTCACTCCCAACCATAACGAAGCCGCCGCCGCGACGGGAATGCCTGCGGAAACGGACAATGAAGTCAAAAAAACCGGTTTACTCATATTAAAAAAACTGAACTCAAAGAGCATGATCATAACGCGTGGGGCTAAGGGGATGGCTGTCTTTGAAAAAGGAAAATGCGTTTTCATACCAACTCAGGCGCGCGAAGTCTTTGATGTGACAGGCGCCGGAGACACGGTAATAGCCGTTCTGACCGCCGCGCTTTGTTCGGGAATGGCACTCCTTGAAAGCGCGAAACTCGCGAACAAGGCGGCGGCGATAGTCGTCGGTAAATCTGGCACGGCGGCGGTTTCAAAAGAGGAACTTGAGAAATGAAGGCCACCGGCGTAATTCCCGCGCGATGGGCGTCAACGCGTTTTCCCGGAAAACCTCTGGCTAAAATACTGGGAAAAACAATGCTCCAGCGGGTCTGGGAACATGCCTCAAAAGCGAAAACACTGGATAAGATAATAATCGCGACTGACGATCTGCGGATAGCGGACGAGGCCGCGGGCTTCGGGGCCGAGGTGCGGCTGACGGGAAAGGCCGCCTCGGGAACTGACAGAATACGCGCTCTCGCGCGGGGGCTCAATTGCGAAATAGTCGTCAATGTGCAGGGGGATGAGCCGCTCATAAACCCTTCGCACATAGACAAACTCGTGAAAGCTTTCAAAGACAGGTCGGTGGGGATGGCCACGCTTGCAACGGATATCAGCGAAAAAGAATACCTCTCGCCGCACTGCGTAAAAGTGCTCAGCGATAAATCGGGCCGGGCCCTTTATTTTTCAAGAGCCCCCATACCCTACGGCTCTTCCAAACCGGCCAAAAAACACATAGGCATATACGCCTACAGGAAAAAAATACTGCTTGCTTCGGCTAAATTCAAGAGCCACCTGGCCGGGGCCGAGGACCTGGAGCAGCTGAGTTTTCTGGAAAACGGCATAGCCATAAAAGTGATAGCGGTGAAATACCGCGGCATCGCCGTGGATACGCCGTCGGATATAAAAAAAGTGACAGGGAGGCTCAGGTCATGAGCGAAAAAAAGGTGCGGGCGGGTTCTGTGACGGTCGGAAAAGGTTTGAGCGTCATAGCGGGCGTCTGTTCCATAGAGAACAGAAAACAGGTCTTTGACAGCGCCGCGGCCCTCGTTAAAATCTGCGCCAAACACAAAGTGCCTCTGATTTTCAAAGCGTCTTTTGACAAGGCCAACCGCCTGCAGGGTTCTTCCTGGCGGGGGCCGGGCATGAAAAAAGGCCTTGAGATCATGGCGGCGGCAAAAAAACGCTTCGGATTTCCGGTGCTGACGGATGTGCACTGCGTCAGTCAGGCGGCCCCTGCCTCTAAAATAGCCGATGTCCTTCAGATACCCGCTTTTTTGTGCAGGCAGACGGATCTCATCACAGCCGTCGCCGGAACGGGAAAAGCCGTCAGCATAAAAAAAGGACAGTTCCTCGCGCCCGATGACATGAAATTTCTTATAAAAAAGGCGGAAGAGGCGGGAAGCAAAAATATAATACTGATAGAGAGGGGCAGCAGTTTCGGTTATAACAACCTTGTTGTTGATTTCCGCTCCATAGCGATAATGAAAAAAACCGGCTATCCGGTAATTTTTGACGCGACACACAGCGTTCAGCTTCCCGGAGCGGGAGGGGGCCGGACCTCGGGTAAAAAAGAATTTTGTCTTCCGCTTTCAAGGGCCGCCATAGCGGTCGGAGCTGACGGCATATACGCGGAAGTGCATCCAAAACCCGCCGCCGCGAAATCGGACAGGGGCTCTGTCATGAGCTTTGACGAATTTGAGAGGCTCCTTGAGTCCGTCAAGGAGATCGCGGGATGAAAATAAAAACAAGAACGGTCAGGGAAATTCTCTCAATAGAAAAAAAAGCGATCGAGGAAAACATCAATCCCGCTTTCAGCGCCGCCGTCGAGAAAAGCGTCAATCTGCTCTTCAAAAGAAAAAGCGGGAAAATCGCCGTAATGGGTCTGGGTAAATCCGGCCTTGTCGCGAAGAAAATCGCGGCCACTCTTTCTTCAACCGGAAGCCCCGCTTTCTTCATACATCCCGGAGAGGCCGCTCACGGAGACATAGGCATGCTTAACAAAGGTGACAGCATAATAGCCCTCTCCTTTTCGGGGGAAATAGCGGAACTGGCGAGCCTCCTGCCTCTTATAAAAAAACTCAAAATACCCGTGATATCCATAACCGCGAGGCCCGAGTCGGCGCTCGGAAAAATCGCCTCCTGCCTCATTCCAATAAAGGCCTCAAAACAGGCCTGCCCATTTAATCACGCGCCCACATCCTCAACAACAGTGATGATGGTGACCGGCGACGCCATAGCGATAACGCTCATGCAGAAAAAAAAGCTGCAGGCCAAAGACCTGGCCCTTCTGCATCCGGGGGGCGTGCTGGGAAAAAAACTTTCCATGCAGGTGCGGGACATAATGCGCAAAGGCAAAGACTGCCCTGAACTCAAGAGGGGCAGCTCCGTTAAAAAGGCCCTTTTTGAGATGACGCGGTCAAGACTCGGGGCCGTGTGCATCATAGACAGACAAAGAAAGCTCGGCGGATTTTTTACCGACGGGGATCTGCGGCGCCTCATGCAGGGGAGGCTTGATGTGCTGAATGAAAAAATAGAAACCGTCATGACAAAAAAACCTTTCAGCGTGCTGGACACAACCCCGGCCTGGAAGGTCGCTGAAATTATGAACAGGCGCAATTTTGACAATATTCCTGTTGTTGATAAGTCCGGGAAGCTTGCCGGAATAATTGATGAAAGGGATCTTCTGCGCGAAGGCCTTGCCGGCTGAATCTAAAACAAAAATTTTTTGATTTGACGACGAAAATCCCAAATAGCTTGACAAAAAAAATTTCTTAATATACAATTGTCCCCTATGGCCGAAACAGCTAAAAGGCGCCTGTTGATAAGCTGTTAATAACTTGTTGGAAAATTGTTAATAAGGGTTGAAATTTGTGGATAATTTTGAAACCATCTGGAAGAAAATAGTGAACAATCTCCGTTTGGAGATCACAGACGAGACTTATAAACTCTGGCTGGAACCGGCGGTACCCGTGAGCATGGAGAACGACAAGTTGAGGGTGAAGGTGCCCAACAAATTTTTTGTCCGCTGGCTCAGCGAACACTATTGCGAGAGGATAGACAACATTCTCAAATCCTCCGACCCCTGCCTCAAAGTGGAATTTTACACAGACAAGGTTGAGAGCAAATCGGAGCCGGACGCCGTTGAGGCAAGGGAGCTCAATGAGACGCTTTTCCTGCCGAAAAAGTTCGTCTCCAAATATTCTTTTGATAATTTCGTCGTAGGGCAGTCAAATCACTTCGCCCACGCGGCGAGCCTTGCCATAACCAAAAATCCGGGGAACACCTACAACCCGCTCTTTCTTTACGGCGGCGTGGGCCTGGGCAAGACGCATCTTCTCAACGCCATAGGTATAGATGTCAAAAAACATTTTCCCGCTTTCAACATAATATATGTCACCTCGGAGAAATTCACAAATGATCTGATAGAATACCTTAAGAACAACCGCATAGCCGAATTCCGCATAAAATACCGGAATGTGGACCTGCTCCTTATAGACGACATACAGTTCCTCACGGGGAAGGAAATGATACAGCAGGAATTCTTTCACACATTCAACACTCTATACGACAGAAGGAAGCAGATCGTCCTGTCAAGCGATTCCAGCCCTAAAGACATGGGGGCGCTGGAGGAGAGGCTTCGCTCGCGTTTCCAGTGGGGCGTGGTGGCGGACATTCAGCCGCCCGATCTTGAGACAAGGGTGGCGATAATCAAAAAGAAGATAGAGGCCGAGAAAATAAGCATTCCCGACGATGTGCTCTATTACATAGCCTCCAACATAAAAAACAACATACGCACGCTTGAGGGAGCCATTCTTTCCATAGCGGCTTATTCCTCCCTGACCGAAACGAGTATCACGATAGAAAAGGCCAAAGAATATCTGAAAACCGTCATAACGGAAAGCGACATAGAAAAAGACATAGGCCTTGATACGATCCAGTCGGTGGTGTGCAGCAATTTTAATCTGAGCCAGTCGGATCTCAAAGGGAAAAAAAGAACCGAGTCGGTGGTTTTTCCCCGCCAGATAGCGATGTACCTTTCCAGGATATTAACAAGCTACTCCACAACGGAAATCGGCGAGTTTTACGGCGGAAGAGACCATTCCACCGTGCTGCACGCCGGAAATAAGATAAAAAATAAAATAACCAAAGACCCTTATTTCGCGGCATTGTTAAACAAAATCACCAAGCAGGTAAAAGAAAGTGCATAAGTGCCGATTTTTAAATTTTGCTGTGGGTAGGGGCAAAGAGGTTGAAAGTTATCCACAGGTTATGAGTGTGAGCTTAAGCGCGCAAAAGCCTGTAAAACAAGGATTTTGGAAAAGGCCGGGGGCTTTATGAACATGCGCACAGGCCATAATACTAAGACGAATAATCTTTTTAAAGAAGAAAAAGAAAGGGGGAAAAAATGAAATTTGCATGCAGCAAGGGCGAATTGTTCAAACATCTGCAGACGGCTCTTCTCTGTCTGAGCCCGAAAACGATGCTTCCGTATCTGAGTTTCCTGCAGATGGAAACAGGCGATGATTCCGTGACCATCACTTCCACGGATCTTGAAGTGTCCACCAGGATCAGGTTCAAAGCCGATGTGAAAAAGAAAGGCAAAGCTCTTATTCACGGTGACCTTTTCGGCGCACTTATGAGGGTGCAGGAAGAGAAGGATATAGTGATTGAAGAGGGAAAGGACAGCATCGGAATCAAATGCGGTAATTTCAAGGCCGATGTGGCAAAAGGCAATCTGCAGGATTATCCCCAGATTCCGGATCCCCCTGCCTCTTCTGAAAAAGCCGTCAGGATTCCTGCCTTCCATCTTTCGGAAATGCTCGGCAAGACGATGTTCTCGGCCTCGCGCGACGAGGTGCGCTATGTGCTTTGCTCGGTTTATTTTGAGCTGGCCAAAGGCGCTTTCACGGTTGTCGCGACAGACGGCAAGCGCCTTGCCACGACATGGCAAGAAGCGGAGATGTCCAAAGACATGAAAGTCTCGGCCATAGTCCCGGCCAAAACCGTGAACATCCTTCAGAAGGTGCTCTCAAACTGCAGTGAGAAAGAAGAGGTGAAGATAATCATTGATGACAGCGGTATCTTTTTTGTCACGGAGAACATAACAATGAGTTCGCGGCTGATAGACGGCACCTATCCGGATTACAAGAATGTTATTCCGAAACAGGTCAAGATAAAAGCGGAAGCCGACAAGGAAGAAATACTGAACGCCACGGTGCGCGCGGCCAGTATCTATCATTCCGGCATCTCATCGCAGAATTCCTCCGTCAAGTACCAGGTGTCCAAGAACAAGCTGAACATATCGGCCGCTTCCCAGGGCTTCGGCGAGAGCGAAGAGGACATAGATGTGGAATCCACCGGCGGCTCCATAAACATAGCGTTCAATCCGGGTTTTATGATAGATATTTTCAAACATCTCAATGACAAGAAAGTGGTGATGGAATTCTCGGATTCTCTTAACGCTGTCGTAGTGAAGTCAAAGGAAGATCCTAATTATGTGGCGCTTGTGATGCCGATGAGGTCATGATAGCTCTGGAGAAGATGCTGGCTGATCTGCAAAAAAAACTGAAAGACATACGCTCGGTCTCATCCGTGTGGAACGAGTGCTCTTTCGCGAAAAAATATGAGATAGATGAGTTCGCGGTGAATAAAAAAAAACTTATTGTCTATGTGCCCTCAGGCATAATTAAAAAAGACATTGAGATGAATTCTGAGGCAATGCTCAGGGAGCTCAACGGGAAAATATCTTCCCGGAAAGCGGTCCTGACAATTGAGGTGAAAGTGAGGAGAAGATGAAAGAAAACAGCCAGGAAGAACAGACAAACAATTATACGGCAAAAGACATAAAGGTTCTCGGCGGCCTTGAGGGTGTAAGAAAACGCCCCGCCATGTATATAGGTTCCACCGATAAAAACGGCATGCACCATCTCGTTTACGAGGTGGTGGACAACGGCATAGACGAGGTGCTGGCCGGTTACTGCAAAAATATAGAGGTGATACTGCACGAGGACGATTCTATCAGCGTCATCGACGACGGCCGCGGCATTCCCGTTGACGAGCACCCGACGGAAAAGAAAAGCGCCGTTGAGGTTATAATGACGACTCTGCACGCCGGCGGTAAATTTGACGCCAACTCCTACAAGATATCAGGAGGCCTTCACGGCGTGGGTGTGTCGGTTGTCAACGCCCTTTCGGAAGAGCTTAAGGTGGAGGTGTACAGGGACGGTAAAATATACAGTCAGACCTACAAAAAAGGCATCACCGCCTCGCCTCTTAAAATCGGGGGCAGCACAAAACTGCACGGCACGAAGGTGACCTTTGTTCCTGACAAGACTATTTTTACGCAGAGTTCAAAATTTGATTTTGACTATCTGTCAAAAAGATTGAGAGAGCTGGCTTTTCTCAATCCCAGCGCGACAATCAGCATAATAGACGAAGCCGACGACAAAAAGCACATTTTTCATTACGACGGGGGTGTGACCTCTTTTGTTAAATTTCTCAATGACGGCAAAAACGCTCTTCATGAGGAACCCGTTTATATGAAAAAGGAAAAAGACGGCGTGATCGTGGAGCTCGCCTTCCAGTATAATGACAAATACGCCGAGTTCATTCTCTCTTTCGTCAACAACATCAACACTATTGAAGGCGGCTCGCACCTGGCGGGTCTCAAGGCGGCTCTCACGAGAGTGCTTAACGATTATAAAACAAAGAACGCCCCGGAAAAATTCAAAAAGATCGTCCTGTCCGGCGACGACGTCAGGGAAGGCCTGACGGCGGTGATAAGTTTGAAGGTGCCGGAACCCCAGTTCGAGGGACAGACAAAAACAAAGCTCGGCAATTCCGAGGTGAAGGGCATAGTTGAGAATGTTGTTTCAGAGGGCCTGCAGACTTTTCTGGAGGAAAACCCCAGGGTTGCCGGCGTGATACTGCAGAAGATCATACAGGCTTCTCACGCCCGCGAAGCCGCGAGAAAAGCGAGGGAGCTGACGAGAAGAAAATCTTCGCTTGAAATAAGCGCTCTTCCCGGAAAACTTTCCGACTGCTCTTTGCGGGACCCCAAGTACTGCGAGATATTTCTGGTTGAGGGTGATTCGGCCGGCGGCAGCGCCAAAGGCGGACGGGACAGGCGTTTCCAGGCCATACTGCCTCTCAAGGGCAAGATAATAAATGTTGAAAAAGCGCGGCTTGCGAAGGTGCTTTCCAACGATGAGATCCGGACCACCATAACGGCCCTCGGAACAGGGATAGGTGAGGATTTCAATCTGGAAAAACTGCGTTATGACAAAATAATAATAATGACGGACGCCGATGTTGACGGCGCGCATATACGGACGCTCATACTCACGCTTTTCTACAGGTATTTCAAAGAGCTGGTGGAAAAGGACAAGGTTTTTATCGCGCAGCCCCCGCTTTTTCTTGTGAAGAAAGGCAATATCAAGAAATATCTCATCTCGGAAGAGGAGCTTCAGAATTTTATGATAGATTCCTCAGCCGTTGATGTGAGCATAAGATGCGGCGGCCAGAAGGGTGAGGAGCTCAAGAAGGAGCACAACAAAAAATTCCTGGAAGCCATCATCTATGCGGACAAATACCTGAAAAAATTGCGGCTGAAAGACCTGAAAAACGCGGATATCTTAAAATACCTGGCCATGGAAAAAATGCCTGTGGCGAGATTTGAGGACAAACTCTTTTTCAGCGATGAAGAGGCGCTGTCCTTTAAGAGGGAGTACAGAGAACAGCGCAAAGCCGAACAGGAATCCGGCGAAGATGAAAGGATAAAGATCAACAACTTTCCTGAAATCCTGTGGCTCGCCAAAAATCTCAAACAGCTGAAGAATTATGGCGCGGAAATAGATTCCGACCCAGGCGCTTTCAAAAAAGCGCTTGTTATCAGGAGTAAAACAGGCGAACGCCTCTGCGGGACGCTGGCTGAAGTCATAGAGGCTTTTGAGGAAGTCGGCCGCACGGGCCTGGTTATGCAGCGCTACAAAGGCCTTGGAGAGATGAATCCGGATCAGCTGTGGGAAACGACTATGGATCCTCACGAGAGGCATCTGGTGTCCGTAAAATTAGAGGATTCGGTTGAGGCGGAGAGGATATTCACGACATTGATGGGCGATGTCGTTGAATCGAGAAGGCAATTTATACAGGATAACGCGCTCAGAGTGCAGAATCTTGATATTTAGAAGAAGGGGCGGACATGGCAAAAAATACTAAAGCGGACGCGGAAGAAGAAAAAATCGGCACTCAGACACAGGACATCTCAAAAGTTCTGGTTAGGAATGTGGAAAACGAGATGATCACCTCCTACATCAACTATTCCATGAGTGTAATAGTGGGAAGGGCTCTCCCCGATGTCAGGGACGGACTCAAACCCGTGCACAGAAGAATCCTCTATTCCATGAAGGAACTGGGCCTTTCGTACAACAAGACTTTCAAAAAAGCGGCCAGGATAGTCGGAGAATGTTTTGTCAAAGGCACCCTTGTTTCTACGGCAAAGGGGCTGGCGGCCATAGAAGATGTGAGATTGGGGGATTCAGTTTATACCCGGAGCGGCTTGAGAAAAGTCAGCCGTCTCTATGTTATGCCGGAAAAGGATATCTATAGGATTGTTCTGAAAAACGGTCTTTCCAACGCGGTCACGGCCTCGCAGAAGTTTTGTGTGCTTGACGGTAATCTGCGCATGGTCTGGAAGGAAGCAAAAAAAATCACGAAAAAAGATTTTGTGGTTGTAAAAGCCCCCTGCCCGGACAACAACAAAAATATCCGGCTGGGAACGTTAAGCGGTAAAACAATTTATTTAAACGAGAACGTCGCCTATCTGCTGGGACAACTTGTATCCGACGGCTGGGTTGAAAAAGGTTATAATCACGGCAAGGGCTTCAGGCTCGGTTTCGGTTCATCAACGCTGCCGATAATAAAGCGGCTGCGCAAAATTCTGAAAGATGAATTCAAATACGCCGCGACCACGGAAATCAGGACATTCAGCGGTGCGGGCAAATTGTATACTCTCAGGATTAACAAAGTCAATATCAATGATTTTCTGATTTCATCTTTCGGTTTGCGGGGGGTGTCTGCCGCAACGAAATTTATTCCGCCTCAGATATTTGTGTCGCCCAAAAAAGTTGTTTTTTCTTTTATCAGCGGCTTGATTGACGGTGACGGCAGCGCGTACAAAAAGAGAAACT
>Ga0100387_10005449_pt1 | contig 10335 bp, 7 predicted proteins | sample CryGeymeta201511_FD_81547 | JGI IMG/M metagenome (GOLD analysis project Ga0100387, IMG submission 81547) | Groundwater microbial communities from Crystal Geyser aquifers in Utah, USA - Crystal Geyser metaG 2015-11 | ecosystem: Environmental > Aquatic > Deep subsurface > Groundwater | place: USA... | reverse complement strand
GGGGATAAAACAATACGATATTCACGCTCCCCGGGTCGCGGAAAAATTCAAGCCCGGGCAGTTCCTGGTCATACGCCTGCATGAAAAAGGGGAAAGGATACCGCTTACCATAGCCATGGCAGACGCGCGCGCGGGCAGTGTCAGGATCGTGTTCCAGGAAATGGGCAAGACCACTTTTGAACTGGGGGCTATGAACAAAGGGGACAGTATAATGGATGTTCTCGGTCCTCTCGGAGTTCCCACGGAAATAAAAAAATACGGCCTTGTCGCAGGTGTGGCAGGAGGGGTCGGCGCCGCGCCGCTTCTTCCCATATTGAAAGCGCTTAAGGAAACAGGCAACAGGGTCATTACAATACTCGGGTCAAGGACAAAGGACCTGCTTATTTTCCGCAGGGAACTTGAGAAGGTGAGTAGCGAACTCATAATAACCACGGACGACGGGACCGCGGGTGAAAAGGGATTCGTTACTTTTCCCCTGAAAAGGATCATTGAAGGCAAGAACAAGCCGGACGCTGTATGGGCGATAGGCCCTTTGATAATGATGAAGAATGTCTGTAACGTGACAAGGAACGACGGGGTCAGAACGTTTGTAAGCCTGAACCCGATCATGCTGGACGGAACAGGGATGTGCGGCTGCTGCAGGGTCACTGTCGGCGGGCACGTTAAGTTTTCCTGCGTTGACGGGCCGGAGTTTGACGGCCTTATGGTCGATTTTGACGAGATCATCGTCCGCAACAGGCGTTTCCTTGAACAGGAGCGTATTTCATACGAAAAGTATAAAAATAGTTTATAGAGTTTACATAGTTTATGTAGTTTACAAAGTTAAGGATAGGGAAAATTATAAATGTATAGTTCATTACATATACTCTGTAAACTCTGCAAACTTTGTAAACTATGTAAACTAATCTGGAGTTAAAATGGAAAGCCGGCAGGAAATGCCCAGGCAGGAACCTGGTAAAAGAATAAAAAACTTCAAGGAAGTTGCTTCCGGATACACCGAGGAACAGGCTCTTAAAGAGGCATCTAGGTGTATTCAATGCAAGAAACCGACCTGTAAAGCGGGTTGCCCTGTTGAGATCGAGATACCTGAGTTCATAAAAGCTATAGCCGAAAAGGATTTTGCCAAAGCAATTGAGATCATCAAGCAGAAGAACAGCCTTCCCGCGGTATGCGGCAGGGTCTGCCCGCAGGAGAGCCAGTGCGAGAAGGTATGCGCGCTTTCGAAAAAATACGGGTCTGTGGCGATAGGCCGCCTGGAGCGTTTTGTTGCTGATCTGCAGATCAGCAACAGTATCAACGTGTCCCGCCCAACAAACGTTGGCGGGCAGGCGCCGTGTCAAAGTGTCAAAGTAGATAAAACGAAGGACGATGCACGATGCACGATGTTACGAAGGTTGCTATCGTGGGCTCTGGGCCCGCGGGCCTGACATGCGCGGGGGACCTCGCGAGAATGGGTTACAGGGTTACTGTATTTGAATCCCTGCATTCCACAGGGGGCGTGCTCAGGTACGGCATACCCGAATTCCGCCTTCCGAAAGCAATACTGGATTTTGAAGTGGAAAGTATTAAATCCCTGGGTGTTGAAGTGAAGGTAAACGCGTTGATAGGCGGGAGCTATACTCTTGAAGACCTGTTCAAAGAAGGTTATAAGGCTGTTTTTATAGGGACAGGAGCGGGCCTTCCTTATTTTATGGGAGTAAAAGGCGAGAACCTGAACGGCGTGTATTCAGCCAACGAATTCCTGACAAGGGTTAACCTTCTGAAGGCGTATGAATTCCCGGAATACGACACGCCGGTCAAAATAGGGAAAAAGATCGCGGTGATAGGCGCGGGGAACGTGAGCATGGACTGCGCGCGCGTTTCCCTGCGGCTCGGTGCAGAGGAGTCATGGATCGTTTACAGGCGCTCGGACGCTGAAATGCCCGCGAGGGCGGAGGAGATAGAGAACGCGAAGGAAGAAGGGGTCAAATTCAGCCTGCTCACGCTTCCTGTTGAGGTTTTGAGCGACGGAAAGAGCGGAGTGAGAGCTTTGAGATGCATAAAAATGAAACTCGGTGAACCTGACCAAAGCGGCAGGAAAAGGCCTGTTCCTATAGAAGGCTCCGAGTTCGACATGGATATTGACACCGTGATAGTTGCAATAGGCCAGGGCCCGAACCCGCTCCTGCCGAGGAAAACGCCGGATCTGAAAGTGACAAGCCATGGGAATATAGTTGCCGACCCCCAAACCGGAAAAACATCGATAGAAGGGGTTTATGCAGGCGGGGACATTGCCACAGGCGCGGCAACGGTCATAGAAGCAATGGGCGCGGGAAAACGCGCCGCCAGAGCGATTGATCAATACATAAAGAAATTATGAATTATGAATGATGAATTATGAATCAAAGGCATAAGGATTTTATTTGAAATAAATTCCTTGCAGTTGACTCATAACTCATAATTCATAACTCATAATTGATTTTCAGGAGGAATAATGCCAAAGATAAAACGGGCGCTTATAAGCGTGTCGGATAAAACAGGGCTGGTAGATTTCGCGAAGGGCCTGCAGGAGATGGGCGTGGAAATACTTTCCACCGGAGGCACGGCAAAACTGCTTGAAAAGGAAAAGATAAAAGTAAAGGAAGTTGCGGAATACACCGGATTCCCGGAAATGCTGGATGGAAGGGTGAAAACCCTGCATCCCAGGATACACGGAGGGCTTCTCGCCCTGCGCAATAACCCGGACCACATGAAACAGCTTAAAAAAGAAAAGATAGGCCTTATAGACATGGTGGTAGTTAACCTTTATCCTTTTGAGAGCACCATAGCGAAACCCGGAGTTAAGCTTGAGGAAGCGATCGAGAATATTGATATCGGCGGGCCTTCAATGCTGCGCTCGGCAGCGAAGAACCACCAGAGCGTGATAGTGATCTGCACACCCTCCCGCTACCAGCAGATCCTTGAAGAACTGCGCAAGCATAAAGGAGACATTCCCCTGCAGCTCAGAGAGAAGCTTGCGGCAGAGGTATTCAGGCTGACCAGCAATTATGACACGGCGATCCATAATTACCTCGATATGAAATTCAGGATAAAAGAGGAAGGTTTCCAAACATCCGAGCTCAGCTTCCCGAGTTTCCTAGGGTTAAAGTTTGAAAAGATCCAGGAGCTGCGTTACGGCGAGAACCCGCACCAGAAGGCTTCGTTCTACAGGGACCTGGCTGCGAAAGGCCCGAACCTCGCGGGCGCCAAACAGCTGCACGGCAAGGAGCTGTCATTCAATAATATATATGATATGCACGCCGCGTTTGAAAGCGTAAGGGATTTTGAGGAACCGACAGTGGTCATAATCAAGCACAATAACCCATGCGGAGTCGCGTCAGCGAAAGACCTTTTATCAGCTTACAAGGACGCCCTTGACTGCGATCCGCTCTCGTCTTACGGTTCGATAGTGAGCGTCAACAGGGAAATGGATGCCGCGGCCGCGAAGGCGATGATGGATCTGTTCATAGAGGTTATACTGGCGCCTTCGTATTCAAAGGAAGCGCTTGAAATACTGAAAGGAAAGAAAAACCTCAGGATCATGGAAGTTCCCGCGCTTAACCCGGCGCTGCGCAGGCAGATCTCAATGGGCCTTGATATCAAGAAAGTCAGCGGCGGGATCCTGGTGCAGGAGCCGGACGAGAAGGATTTTGACCCGAAGAGCCTCAGGGTTGTTACAAAAACCGAGCCTGCGAAAGAAGACATAAAGTCGCTTCTTTTCGCCTGGAAGGTGGCAAAGTTCCTCAAGTCAAACGCCATAGTGCTTGCCCAGGGCACAAAGACCGTGGGCATAGGCGCGGGCCAGATGAGCCGCGTGGATTCGGTTATGCTTGCCGTGACAGAAGCAAGAGATAAAGCGAAAGGCTCAACCCTGGGTTCGGACGCGTTCTTCCCGAAGGCGGACGGAGTTGAAATGGCAGCGGAAGCAGGGGTAAAGGCGATAATCCAGCCCGGCGGCTCCATTGCTGACGAAGAAATTATAAAAGTCTGCAATGACAACAACATAGCAATGGTGTTTACCGGAGTCCGTCACTTCAGGCATTGATTTCAAAATTACCACAGAGGCACAGAGTAGGGCAAGGCTTTAGCCTTGCTTAAACCGCAATCCTGCTTGCTTGTCATTGCGACCCGCCGGTATTCAGTATTCGTGGCGGGGAAGCAATCTATTTTAATAGGTTGGAGGAATTATTGCGTTCAAGGTCGTTAACTATCCTTTTACTTTTATTATGCCTGCCTGCTATTTCCGCAAACGCGCAAAAATCCCCGGTTTTTTCCTGCCAGGATAACTTTTCAAATTATAATGACGGAAGCGACGGTTCTCCGGCGTGGATCACGAGTTCAGCCGGATGGGGAGTGAGCAAAGGCGTTTTTTCATGCGACGATCCGGACAAGCAGTTTGCCGTGCTCAGTTCTCCTCTGCTGAAAAAGTTCTTTATCGAAGCCCGGCTTACCATACGCGAAAAGACGGGTTCTGACTGGAAGATAGCCGGTATTTCCGTTTTCGTAGATGAAAAAAACTACTGGCACCTTGCTCTTGCGGAAAAACCGGACAGCGCGGGCGGCGGGCATTTCGTTGAGCTTGTTGAAATGTACGACAACGCCTGGCTTTCCCAGTCGATCACCCTGACAAAGCTGACGCCGCTGGCTTCAAAAGGGGGGAGTTTCAACTGGGAATATAACCATCCCTATATTTTAAGGATAGAGATGGCAGATGAGACAATTACCGGTTTCGTGAAGGAACTGGACGGCACAATAAGGTCAAAACTCGGTTTCAGGTTCAATAACGAAAAAGCGGTGAAATACGGCAAGCCCGCCCTTGACAACGGCAGTTTCAGGGCTGAGTTTGACGATTTCTCGGTTAAAGCAGAGGAAGATATGAAATCAGCGGTTGAAGATGCAGGAAAACCGTCTTTTGCCCCTTATGAAAGCAGGGGATGGGAAGGATTGAAAGGAAAGGCATCGGGATTTTTCCGCGTTGAACAGGCCAAAGGGACCTGGTGGGTGATAGACCCTTTCGGGAACGCTTTCTACATAATCGGCACAGACCATGCAAGTTTTAAGGTGCACTGGTGCGAAAAACTCGGTTACGCCCCTTACAGCAGGAACTGCGAGAAGATATACGGCACCGAGGAAAAATGGTCTGACAGCACTGTAGGGCGGTTGCTTTCCTGGGGATTCAACAGCCTGGGAGCGAACAGCTCTTTGTTTATCAGGCACAGGGGACTTGCTCACACAGAGATCCTGGGCATGGGAACAATGTTCGCAGGAATGGAGAACATAACCCCGCGCACAACCTGGACAGGATTCCCCAATGTCTTCAGTTCCAGGTTCGAGAAATACTGCGATAAGCTGGCGCAGAAGATATGCGCTCCTGTCAAAGATGATCCCTGGCTGATCGGGTATTTTATTGACAATGAACTGGAGTGGTATGGCACAGCAGGAAAGGGTATCTTTGATGATGCTTTTTCAAAGCCGGCTGAGAACAGCGCAAAGAAAGCAATTGTTGAAATGCTGATAAATAAGTATAACAAAATCAATATGTTTAATGAAGCGTGGGGAACCAATCTTTATAAGTTTGAAGAGCTTTATGAGCTTAAAAAGCTTCCCGGGTCAGCAAGCCCGCAGGCACAGGCTGATAGAAGGGATTTTATCCGGCTTGCAGCTGAAAAATACTTCTCAATTACGTCTGCAGCGATCCGCAGGCATGACCCTAACCATATGGTGCTTGGGTGCAGGTTCGCGGGTTCAGCCCCTGACGTATGGGACATAGCAGGCAGGTACTGCGATATTGTCAGCGTGAACTGCTACAGGACAGTTGACCTGGAGAAAGGCATACTGGCAGACGGGTTTGAAAAAGACCTTGCAAGCTGGTACGGATCAGCAAAGCGGCCGATGATGATAACAGAGTGGAGTTTTCCGGCTCTTGACGCCGGGCTTCCCTGCAAGGGCGGGGCAGGGCAGCGGGTCCCGATACAGAAGGACAAGGCATTCGCGTTCACGGTTTTCCAGAAGCTCCTTTTCGCGACGCCGTTCTTAGTGGGTTCGGATTATTTCATGTGGGCAGACGAGCCGGAGCTGGGAATATCCAAGACATTCCCGGAGGATTCAAACTACGGGCTTGTGAACGTGAATGATGAGCCGTATACTCTCCTGACCCGGGCGGCAACTGACCTGCACCAATACGTTTATACGCTTCACAGCAGGAATGCGCCGGAGATCTCCGTAAGGCCGGGCAAAGAGAAGGGATCTTTTGAAATAAGTAACTCCGGCGAAACAGACGCTGCCTGCTCGATAGAGATAATTATGGACGGAAAAGTTATCGAGCAGAGGAAGGAAACGATAGGCGGCAACAAGAGCGTTGAGTTAAAAGCAACCTATTCTTTTATTCTTGCGCCCGGAGGCCATCTGCTTGCGTGCAAGGCGAAACCTGAAAACGAGTTCCTTGAACTGGACAGGACTAACAATATAGCGACGCAGGTATTATACGTTCCCGGCGCTGCCTGGTGGGACAAGGCGCAGAAAAATAGTTCAGAGCGGCTTCCTTTTGTTATCTGCAATTTTTCGGATAAAACCGTCAAGGACGCGAGCGTTATATTAAAAACGCCGGACATCTACCCGTTCCTGCAGAAGGCAAAAAAATTAAGCGTGGTTTGCGCGTCAGCGTCAGGCGTAATAAATGAGATCGCGCCTTTCCAGGCCAGGCCGGCAGAAGGGGAGATAGCCGTTTTCGCGAATGAGATAAAGCCAATGGAATGCGCTACGTTTTACCTGTATAACGGGAACCTGGCTGCAGTCCAGCCCCAGAGATCAAAGATTGAGTATAAAAAAGAAGGTGACGTTTTCGGCGCGGACAACGGGGTAATGAAATTTTACAGGACTGACGCGGTAAAAGGGAATGCTTTTGACAGGATCGAGCTGAAAGGCATTGAGCTGGGAAGGTTCACGCCGCTGGTGTGGCAGAAGGTGGGCCAGAACATGTGGATCGGCCCGGATAGCGTGGAGAATATAGAGATCAACCACGGCCCGGTCTTCCTTTCTTTCGACATGACGTTTTCTTTTTCCCGCGGCGGGAGCGAGATGAAAACAGAGGTTGACAGCAAAGGCAATTACGCTTCCATGACCAGCCGCCCGCACAGTTTTCGCGCGAAATACAGGATAACGATCTTCCCTGAAAAACAATATTTTTCAAGCAGGATGCTGTGGATCGAGAATACCGACAAAGAACCCTGGGAACTGGGTGCTTATTACCACTACCTTGTCTCGAACATAAACGGCAGCGTGAAGGACGATGAGGCAAGGGGAACAAAATGGTTTGATCCCGGAACCGGCATATCTTTCGGCGCAGCGGCATTCTCGCCCGAGATAAAGATAACGTTCTGGAAAGACCCGGGCGGGACAGAGCATCCGGATACCTGGCGCGAGGTCGGCAAAATGTTGAAGCCGGGTGAGCGATATTCGGACCCCCAGCCCGAAGTTTATATTATCGCGGCAAAAACCGAAGGGGAGTGGAAGGAAATAATTGATTCCATCAAGTTCCATTCCGCGCTCTCAGCCCAGTCCTTTCCCATAGAAAAATAAATCCCTGTCATGTCATTGCGAGCCGAAGCCGCGAGCGAAGCGTGGCGGGACGAAGCAATCTGTATTGTAGCGGTCCGATGTATCGTCGCACTTGTAGGGGCTCGATTTATCGAGCCCGAAATCCTTTTGCTCCCCCCTGCGCCTGTATAATATAATCGAAAATTGACCCACTTAGGCGGTAGTTGTAGTTGAAATTTGATCCACCCTGCAATATAATTTCGGAATTTAGGTGGGTCAAACCGGATTACAACATGGGTCAAAATGACATTACAATTGACACCTCGTAGGTTGGAATGGTTGCCGAAGGATCCGTCTTTAAGACGGATTTTTTTGTTTTTCCTTGCATTTTTATTTAATTTAGTATATAATATATAAGTCTAAATAATTTGAGAAAGTATAATATAGTGGCTGGCAGGTTTGTTCCGATGGAATCCCTTTGGGACAATCCGTCGTTGCGAGCCGAAGCCGCGAGTGAAACGTGGCGGGCAAGCGAAGCAATCTCGTATCTGGATTGCTTCACCCTTCGGGTTCGCAATGACATGTTGGTTGGAATTTAATATTGCAGAGTACCAAGAACTTCCGGAGTGTGAAATAAATGAAAAAATATGTTTCTGAAGAAAAAGAATGGCTGGAACTGAGCCCGAAGCAGAGAATAAAAGAGCAAACTATGCTCTGGCAGATATACATGTCCCTTGGAGGTAGCCTTGATCCGGAACCCGATCCTCAAAGTCCTTTTTACTTTCCGGAAATTCGGTGTAAAAAGCCTTCTGATCGGAGGGCAGGCGTGCATTATCTACGGCGCCGCTGAATTCAGCAGGGATTCAGATTTCGCGGTCCTCTGTGACGCGGAGAATATCAAAAGACTAAAAAAAGCCCTGCGGTCTCTAAAGGCAAAAAATATCTATGTCCCGCCTTTGGAACAAAGCTATCTTAAGACGGGACACGCCTGCCATTTCAGGTGTTCCGGCAGGCCGGTTAAAAATTTCAGGGTTGACGTGATCTCGAAACTCAGGGGCTGCGGGAGTTTTGAAGAATTATGGGACCGGAGATTCATTTTGAGGGTTGGGAAAAACATAAGCGTTGATATAATCAGCATAGAAGACCTTGCAAGAAGCAAGAAGACCCAGAGGGATAAGGACTGGCTGATGCTGAACAGGCTGGTTCTGAGCGATATGTCAAGGACCAAAAGACCGTCAGAAGAAAAAAATAAATGGTGGCTGCTTGAATGCAGGGACAGCAAGGTTCTTATAAACCTGTCAGGAAGTAACAAGGCCCTGGCAAAAGAGTGCCTGGTTGAAAGGCCGTTGCTGAAAGCAGCTTTAACCGGACACGCGGCAAAACTGGACGCTCAGCTCAGGCAGGAGGAAAAAAAGGAGCGGGAGGATGACAGAAAATACTGGAAACCTTTGTTAAAGGAACTTGAAGTTTTAAGGCATAATTAACACTTTGATCTGTTTAAAAATTACTGAGATCAGGAGTTGAGAAAATGGATGCGATTTCAAGGCAAGATCCGATAGTCGGAAAGATCCTGAAAAACGAGATGAAACGCCAGCAGGAAAACCTGATCATGATCGCTTCAGAGAATTACGTGAGCCCGGCTGTGCTTGAGGCGCAGGGATGCATAATGACGAATAAATACGCCGAAGGCTATCCGGGGAAACGCTTCTACCAGGGCTGCGGCAATTACGACAAGGTTGAGTCGCTCGCTATCAGCAGGGCAAAGAAGCTTTTCGGCGCTGAGCACGTGAACGTCCAGCCGCATTCAGGTTCCCAGGCGAATATGTGCGTGTATTTCGCGGCCCTGAAACCAGGTGATAGAATATTATCCATGAGGCTTGACCAGGGCGGGCATCTTACCCACGGACTCAAGTCGAATTTCTCCGGAAGGGCGTACAGGTGCGCGTTTTACGGTGTGAGCAAGAAAACCGAGACCATTGATTACGATGAGGTTATGAGGATCGCGAAGAAATTCAGGCCGAAACTGATAGTTTGCGGGGCAAGCAGTTATCCCAGGATCATTGATTTCCGAAGGTTCAGGCGGATCGCCGACAAATGCGGCGCTATGCTGATGGCTGATATCGCGCATATAGCGGGCCTTGTTGTCGGGGGAGTGCATCCGAACCCTGTTTCTTACTGCGATTTCGTTACGACTACCACCCACAAAACCCTAAGGGGCGGAAGGGGCGCGATAATTATGTGCAGGAAAAAATACGCGGATGCAATAGACAGGGCTGTTTTCCCAGGGACACAGGGCGGCCCGCTCATGCACGAGATAGCCGCAAAAGCTGTTGCTTTCGGGGAAGCAATGAGCCCGAAGTTCAGGCTGTACCAAAAAAATATAGTAAGGAACGCAAGGATCCTTGCAATAGCGCTTCTTGGCAGCGGCATACGGCTTATTTCACGCGGCACAGACAACCACCTGATGGCAGCCGACGTATCGGGTTTTGGCATTGACGGAAAAAAGGCGGCAGCGATCCTTGAAGAAGCCGGCATCGTGGTTAATAAGAACCAGATACCTTTTGACAGGCTCCCGCCTACACGTACAAGCGGGATACGCATCGGAACTCCCGCAATAACAAGCAGGGGGATGGGCCCTAAAGAGATGATCCTGATAGCAAGCTGGATCAAGCGGGTTCTCATGCGCCCGGGTAATAAAAACCTGCGCGTAATGATCAAAAAAGAAGTAAAGAAGCTGTGCGCGCGCTTTCCAATATACAGTAAATAACAATTATGAATTAT
>Ga0100387_10005439_pt1 | contig 10351 bp, 13 predicted proteins | sample CryGeymeta201511_FD_81547 | JGI IMG/M metagenome (GOLD analysis project Ga0100387, IMG submission 81547) | Groundwater microbial communities from Crystal Geyser aquifers in Utah, USA - Crystal Geyser metaG 2015-11 | ecosystem: Environmental > Aquatic > Deep subsurface > Groundwater | place... | reverse complement strand
TTCCTGGTGGTTACATAGCAATCGGTTTCCATCTTTTCTGCCCTCTCCAGATTATCTTTAGAGTAATAGCCGGCATCCATTACTGCCTTCTCAGGCTTTTTCTCCACCGTTTCTTCTACTTTCTCAAGCATTGGCAGCATCTGCCTCTTATCGTTAGCTTCACTGGTTATGTCAGCAGCCACAATTACACCTTCTTTTTCATCGACTGCCGCCTGGCAATTGTAGCTGAGTCTTATTCGTCCACCACTGTGCTTCATAAAACGAGCCTTTTTCTCCAGAGGATTTATCTTTGGTTCCTTCTTTCCTGTCTTATCGCTCTCCTTAATTTCCTGGATTTCCTTAATAGCAGCTACAATGGCTTCTCTCTTCTCTATTGCCTGTTTTACTTCCTTGGGCAACTCCTGCCCCGTTTTGCTTTCACCATAGATGGTATCTTCAGCCTTATCAATGGCTAACCCCTCAGCCATATATTTTTCGATATCTGCCTCTACAGCCTTGAGTGCCTCCTTCAGAGCATCTTTGGTTTTTGCTCCGTAATCACTAGTCGCTGCCTTCACCTTTGTCCCATCTATGGCTACCAGCCCCATGCTTACCATCCCCAACCTTTGACAAATCTGCACCACTTGCTTGAAAAGCTTCTTCAGCACCTTAATGTTGTTCTTGCGAAAGTCGCTGATGGTGCGAAAGTCTGGTTTCTGCATGCCAGAAAGCCACATGGAGATTATATCTTCACTGCACTTTCTGGCGATGACACGGCTAGAGGGCATCTTCTGGCTATAAGCATAAATCAGGATCTTCAGCATCATTCTGGGATGATATGCTGGTCGCCCTTCGATTTTCTTCTGAGAAGTCAGCTCCCTGATATCCAGCAAATCAATCACTTTGTTTACTACCCTTGCTATATGGTCAGCGGGGATCAGTTCCTCCAGATAAGGTGGAAGCAAATAGCCATTTGATTGGTTATAGTCCAGATAGGGCATGGTTACCTCCTTATTCCTCTCTTTTATCTCCTATTATAACCCGCTTCTCCTTCGCATTCAAATCATCCCTTCCTGCCGAAATTCTAGTTTTCGGACAGCCTCATTAGATGCCAGAGATTATTATCGAGCTTTCTAACGTTATCTCTTGCATCTGTATCGGCGAACGCAGTCTTTACTTTCTTGAGGTAGGATGCCTTATTTCTTCCCTTGTCTCTATTCCCGGTTTTGACAAAGATATACTTGAAATCACAAAGCCTTCTCTTTTGAGTACCAAAGCGTCGCCGCTGACAGCAAACTTGGTTCTTCAGCGATATGTCCGATATCGGCCCTGTATTTGGTTTTGAAAAGGTAACGTTATAATAAGCTATAGGATGTTCGGGCTCTATGAAACCATATTTTGCACTAAGAATTACACAGTGGAAACCTCTCCCTTCAGGCACTTTATTCCTTAACCACGTTACGCTTGTGCCCCTGTAGGCATCTATTGCGGGGACATATACAGGTCGTGAAGGGTCTTCTTTCCAAATTTTCCTCTCGGTGCAAGAGACAACTATTAGAATATCCTCCTTTGTTACACCCTTCTCTATATTTTCGCTGCCTCTCATATAGCTATTGTGGTGCTTACCATTACCTGCCTTACTCACACTAGATTGCATCTCAAAATGAACCATCTGACTCTTGATACCGACTTGAACCACTCTCCATCCAGCATCAAGCCAGGCTTTGGCTTGGGAATGCGTTCTGTCGTTTGCCCACCATGCCGGGTGCTTATATGCTGAATCACACAACGAAAAACCAAGGATAGCTTCTACTTTGTTAAAACTCAGTGATATCTCGTGCTGACCACGAGCTGGCTGATCAATCAAGTAATGCTTTATAGGGTCATATCTACTCATTTCTACTTTTCCTCGTCGCTTAGTTTCGATATACGAACGGAATCAGTTGTTTCAATTCTGCCATATTTCATGACTTTATCAATCAGGTCTTTGCTCCACAGACCACTTTCGATAGCATCGGTGAGTGCTGTGGTATCAAGCTGAGAGACTTCTGTCCACTTGCCTGCTTCTATTATTGTGTTATCCAGTTCCTGGCGCTCCTCGTCATTCTTCCCAGGGAACTTCAGCTTCTCCTCAAACTTAACTCTCGCTTTACAGTCGCTGCCCTTTATGACCTCAACTCCTTCCTTCCTGGCATACTCCAGTATTGCCTCTCTCACCTTTTGTATCTCTTCACCTATCCTTTTCACTTCATCCTTAAGCGCCACATATTTGTTGACCAGCGTAACTCCCGGCTCTTTGAGATACTCATTTACCGGTAGCGCTTCCACCGTGTACAGGTGCTTCCTCATCGGGCAGAGGTCGGGATATTCACACCAGTCGCATAAGGCAGATTCCCTTGGTGGAAAGTCCTCAGCCGCTTCTATCTCATCAATTAAGCTCTTAGTGTTTTGAATTAAGCTTGAGATAGCCTCAGGGGTGCGGTAGGAAACCAGTTCCTCATAGAAGGCGACGTAGTGCCAGATAAGCCTGATATTCTCGATAGCGGGCCATTTCTTTTGAACTCCGATGTGGTATAAGCCAAGCTGCCGGTCATTGTCAACGTCTTGCTGACCCGGCAAATGGGCTGATGTCTTGTAGTCATGGATTTCGTAAGTACCGTCCTGAGTGCGTGACAATCGGTCTATGTAACCCCTCATCCTGTATTTGCTATCATCATCCAGTGGAAAATTAAGACCAAGCTCAGTGCCCATGGTTATATCCTGGTCAAACGGGGCATACCTGTTGTAGTAAGTCTCAATCATCTTTTCGCCCAGGGCTCTGTAGTGCGCCTGTGTCAGGTCCGCCTTCACGATGATGATTGAGTCGTTCCAGTTTTCCTGCCAGATTTTGTTATAGTAAGCCAGCAAATCACTCAGGGTATCCAGCCTGGTAAGCCTGAGGTCGTCATAGCACTTCTTCAGGGTCTCATGGACCCTTGAACCGAGGAAGCCCTCAACCCCTTCGATGTCTCGCTTGATGTTGTCCCGGTAGCGAAGCTTGTACTTGAAGGGGCATTCCTCATACATACTTAGCCGAGAATCAGAATAAATAGGCATGTTAACTCCTCCTAACCCTAATTTCCGCCTTGTCAAATGCGGATGCTGAGCCGCTCTGTACCAAGATTGTTGACGCAAGCCTCGCAACAGAACTCTGGCCATTCAAGCGATGTTGACGCCTAGCAGTCATAGCACCCGTGTCTCCATACTATTCCTTTAATCTTGTCCAACGTGAAACCTACACCTGGTTCTGGTGATGTCAAGAAGGCGCCACACTTAAGACAATACGCGCCGTCGCGGTGAAATATGATTGGGACCTCAGGATTGCCTTCCCCGTCAACTTCACCCAACGCTTTCTCTAGCTCTTTGTCTTTCTTGTACATAAAGTATTCAATGTTATCTGCTGCGTAGCAACCAAGCTCCTTCGCCCAATTGTCCATTGAACATATGTACTGCATATACCCCTTTGAGTAGCGCTTTATGTAGCCTTTTAAACCCGTCTTGGCGAAAAGCGATAAGCCCCATCCCTCTCCGCTACCCAGAAACCGTAGGAAATTCGCTACGTGACTATCAAGAATAAGCGGTAATGGCTTTATCTGATACTCATGCCCAACAAAGTAGAAGAACTTGGTGAAGAAAGCAGGCCCACAACCAGCCAGCTCGAATCCCTCGTAAGCCTCTTTAATTTGGGTGTTTTTAATTCTTTCCACCGATTCCTCAAGCACTGCTTTAAGCCTAGGGGCGGAGAGAGCTAGCTTAGTGTTAGCTTGACCGTTGGGGTCAGGACCATATCCCCATATCATGCAGGCTAGAAAAAGTCTCCTGATGTCTTGATAGCTACCAAGCCGTATCTTGCGAGCATAGGATTGAACATGACTGCGGGTTATTCTATCGGGGTATTTCTTCGTTATTTCGCTCAGGTCGTCGCTAACCTCAGAATTGTCTTTAAATTCCTTTTGCCAGACGCTGGCATCGTAATGCCATGTGTCTGCATTCTTGCCTGCGTTATCAAAGATGTGCTGTATTTCATCTCCGTGTTCCCGAAGATAACGTGGGAGCGGTATTTTGGGCATATTGTCGCAAATACTCATAACAGCCTCGCCTTCAGCACCTTCAATATCACCCCATCCTCTCTATTATATTCCAACAGCAAAGCCAGTGTCTTCCGGGGATGGTTGGTCTTGCACCTTCGCTGGTCTCAATATCCAGATAGTCATCTAAGGGCAAAGACCTCATCTTCTTCTCGGCAGATAGAAGTCTTTACCGACCCTGGGGTAATAGAAATCCCGCTTGACCTTCGGCAGTAGTGCCATGACAGCCTTTGCCAGCAGCCAGAAGATTGCCAAAACTAGCAGGACTGTCAGGACCTTTTTCCACATATTAACTTCCTAGAATGGGTAAACCATCTTCCTTAACCTCTCCATAGCTGATTCCATCGCAGCCCTTGGAGGTCTCGGAATATACAGGCTCATTATGTCTGTGCTTTTCTCACTTTCCTCATCTTGTTGCTTTTCCCCGATTTTCTCCAGTTCCTCCAGTGTCTCCAGCTTCTTTTCTAAAATCTCCTTCCTATCCATATTTCACCTCCTTTGTGATTATACATTGAGAAGATAATAACATGGACCTTTGACAGCTAGATTGTCACAAATTGCTATTTTCTTCTAGAGACATCCAGCGACTCTGATTTAGCAGCATCTTCCAATGTATAGTCGGAAGATGAAAAAGTTATTGTTGAGCCAAGCCTTGTCTTGAGAGTCAATGCTGAGGCAAGGTGGATGGCATCAAATCCCCTAAGGCTGTGTCGTTCAGCGAGTTCGCCAGCAAGCTTCGATACTGGCCATGAGACATCAAGGGCAAAGTAGGCGCCCCAATGCCGCTGCAAATTAGTTATCACGGTGTGATACTGCGCATCGGTAAAATCGCCTTGCCTATGTTTCCTGGCAAAAGCGGCACAAGCTTCAGCATATGCCGCCTGCGAGGTAGCGACAACTCTAGCTCTGTCGAACAAAGCCTTCACTTCGTCGGAGTCATCTTCTCTAACATACAGCTTCACTAAAGAGCTTGTATCTAGATAGAGAATCATCGTCTGTCTTCAAGAACAATCTCTGAAGCAGGTTTACCACTAGCTGCTATGGGTTCTGGTGTGATTGGTTTACCACCTTCCCAAATTGCCAGTCCTTCTTTGACCATCTCCATCAGTCGGCTGTAATTGTCAGACCCTTCCACAGGAACGATAAGCGCCACGTCATGACCGCGATTGGTAACTACGACCTGTTCTCCATTTTTGACAAGAGATATGTAATACCTGAGATTGTTCTTTAGCTTTCTAATGCCGGCTTTGGCCATAGCGTTACCTCCATTGTTGTAACATTATAGAGCTTTTGTATCCACAATGTCAATCTTTAATCGTACGATATGGCCGTTCCTACCTGGGAAAAGGTGGCATTCCACTTAATAACACACAAGATAACCAGGTTGTCACAACAACTATCTCTTTTTATAGACATCCAGCATTGCCTGGGCGGTTTTGGCTACTTTTTGGGCACAGTTCCTTTACCCATCCTCTTCAACACCCGAGCTGTTCTTAATCCCAGCGTCCCGCGCAATTCCTCCAGCTTGTTGGCAAAATCACGTATCTGGACAAGTTTGCAAAGCAATTTATCCGGTGCCTCTGAATTGCTCAGGTCTTTAGCAGAAAGCCACCAGCCCACGCTAAGCTCACCATCATCAGCCCACAACTTATCGTCAACTTCCGCACCTGCCAGCTCAGAGATACGTTCTCTCACTTCCTTAACCAATTCCTCATTGGGATCATTCCAAAGCAGGCCGACCCCAACCCCTTGATAATCAGACTCTAAATTGAACTCTATGCATAGGCTCGGGTGTATGTTTGGGTCTTTCACTTTTGTCCAGTGCTTATCTTTGAAATAGAATAGAAATGAGCGAGGTACCCACTCATCATGGTTACCTAGCTTGCCTGTTATTTTCAGGTCCGGTTGGTTGCCAAGCTTCTCCAATCCCTTTTCTTCCAGTTTTGCATTGACTTCCTTAATGGTAAGCCTTATTTCACGACATAGCTCTTGCACCCTGTCCAAGGCATTGCATACCTTCTCATCGAACCAATTCTTTTTAAATCCAGTGGGATACGCCATATCATTCGCCTCCAATAGTTTAATTGTTGCTTCTAGTAGCTTCTGCGACACACCGTTCACTTCTTGGTTTCCTTGTATTTCTTTAAGCCATTTCCAAACCTGTGGCCATCGCCTCCAATGGATTCTGGCATTCGGAAATTCGCCTCTCAATTCCTCTTGCGCTTCATTTACCGCATCGGGTATCTTGTCATCGTTGGTCAAAAGGAAATAAGCAAGTTTACCCTCCCTTTTCTTTTCACCGAGCTTTACAGCATTGCTATATTGCTCTACTATCTGTGTAGTAGTGGCGGGTGCAGCCTTCTTAACTTCTATAACAATCACGAAATCACCCATCTTAATGTAGATATCTGGATAGCTCCCTTCAGCGTATTTCCATAAACTAATGTTCGCCGATTTCACGCCCTCAGACCGCCATGATGTTATTTTGGATAGCACCGGGGCATCTTTGTCTTGGCCTGAGGCCGTGTCCTTCGCAAGCAACTCAAGAAATGGAAGCAACACAGTCTGTTTGGGCAGCATCGCAAGAGCACCAAAAACTCTTGAGGTGAGTTGGTCCTCTTTTACCTTGTACTTTTTGCGGACTTCAGCTTCGTAAATTGATACCATTTCATCACCAGCCTATTCGTTATCTTCCCCCACCCCCTTTGACACCCCTGCGTCAAAATTTCTTCTTCTGATAAATTTTTACCATCTCTTTTGCCGTTTCCATCACCTTCTCCCGCAGTTTCTTCGGCTCCAGCACCTCCACCTTCTCTCCCCAGCTCAGTATGAAGCCAACAAGCTCAGTTGTCACTGTCAACTTCAGGGTCACTATGGCTGAGCCGTCAGGCTGCCGCTGTGTGACTTGAGAGGGATGCCATCTCGTTTCTTCCATAATCCTGATTATCTCCGGGGCGTCAATCTTCAGCTTGATGGTCTTGACCTCGCCCTCAACAACGATGCCCCAGGACGAGCCCAGGAACTCATTAGCATCAAAATCTGCTGGCACCGTGTATTTCTCATCTAACAACTCTATTCTCTGGATTCGCTCTATCTTGAAAGTGCGGATTTCCTTTGCCCGATGGCAATAGCCAATGACATAGTTGCCATGCCCCAGACCCGCGGGCTGAATAAAATATGGCTCGATAATCCGTTCGGTCGGCTGCTTCTTTCCCAGCGTCCAGTACCATACTTTTGCTTTGCGCCCCTCTGTCCAGGCCCGGGCAAGAAGTTCCATAGTGTTGATAAACTGCTGGTCTGTCTCTCGCTTCTGCATCTGTTCCATGGTCTTGCGAATCTCATCTCTTAACGGCCCGGGAACGACGGAATTTAGCTTCATGAAGGTGCGCTCGATGCTGGGATTGTAGACGTTGCTGTAAGCAAGCAAGAGCCTGGAAGCAAGGAAAATGGTCATTGCTTCCGGGAGACTGAAAGAGATGGGTGGCAAATAGCGACCTGGCTCAATACCCCACTTACCCTTATCTGTCCAGAGCGGAACCTTGAGGTAGTGTTCAAGGTCACTGAGGTCGCGATACGCTTGTCTGGTACTAATGCTGCAATCCTCGGCTATCTTCGCCGGACTTATGCCTTTAGGGTTATTGTTGAGGATGTAGATGATATTAATGAGGCGCAATGTTCGGTTATACTTACCACCTTTCATGGCTTTCCTTATCCCCTGAGACTGGCATCATTATAGCTATTTTAAGACCATCGTCAACTGTCAGATGGAGGTTGTTTATTTGTCATTGCGAGGAGCGCTAGCGGTTGCGAGGCGTAGCCGAAGCAAACTGGAGCATGAGATTCCTCGCTTTCGCTCGGAACAAGGATTGCCACGCTTCCCCTTCACTACATTCAGGGCTTTGGCTCACCGCAATGACAGAGGGGAGTTGCTAAACAATCTTAGCTGATACCTCCATAATTTCCACGAAATGTGACAATCTAGCTGTCACAACCCTCTGCTACTATTGGAATTGCTAGATTATTTTTTAAGGAGGTGGAATAAAAAATGAACCGGGATGAAAGCTTCGAGGACATCATGGCAGAGCTTAATTCACAGGGGGGAGATGACGAGTTCTCGCCTGATATGCACCAGCAACGGACAAGGAACAATACCATTATCAGCAATTTCCTGGGGGAAGGCGAAAGGGAAAATGCCGTGGTCATCGCGCCCCGTTATTATAATGAGCTTCTCACCTGGGCTCTCCACCGCTATCTTGAAGCCGAGGGATGGAAGGTTATCCACGTTCTTGGTTACCGCTATTCTGAGCCAGTCTACGCTGACGTGAATACGGACTATGACCAATATGAAAACCTTCCCATAGAGGCCTGTTTATTGGTGGAAAAAGGGGATAGTCGCTTTACAATTACCATATATCCTGTAGAAACATCCTCTGTTGCTGCCATAAAGGTAGAGGGACTTGCTCCCAAAAAGGAGGAAATACACCAGTTTGCCCGGGGCGTTGAGTCCATCTCCGAAAAGCAGAACTTCTACCGGGCAAGAAACTAAAATTCAACGGGCGTATTCGGTTCCTGCACTTACCTTCCAATCTCTGGGAAAGCATAATTCTACCCCCTGATTTGAAGGCGGATGTTCAAGCCAACACCATCGATTTTCTGGCTAATCAAGGGCGGCTTGCCAGATACGGTATCCCTTCCAAGCGAGGAATTCTTCTTGTTGGAGAACCCGGCACCGGCAAGACCCTGGTATGTAAGGCGCTTATGGCCCAGAGTACGGGGGTAACCGGCATCATAGCCAATGCCGAAGCACTGGTTTGCATGGGTTATATCTCAAACTTATACGAGCTGGCTCAGGACCTCTCCCCCTGTATTGTTTTCATTGAGGACATCGACCTCATCGCTGACGAGAGGCGCAGGTGGGTACCATTGCTGTCCCTGCTTTCCGAGCTTGATGGCGTTGAGGAGCATGAACAGATAATAACCATAGCAACAACAAACCACCTGGAGATAATAGACAAAGCTCTGAGCCAGCGACCATCACGATTTGACCGGGTGATAGAACTGCCGCGTCCTGCGATAGAGTATCGCCGGAAGTTCATTTCATCGCTGTCCGGCAAAATACCCATGGACGAAGGGACTCAACGCTATCTTGTCGATAGGACGGAGGGCTTCACGCTGGCTCAAATTCAGGAGATAGTCTACACCATGGTTATCGAGTATAGCCAGAACAACCATGACGACCCCGAGCAGTTCAGCTTCAGCGAGGAAGAGGTCACCAGCGCCATCTCCAGGATAAACGGGAGAAATGGTCACCGCCTGGGATTCAACACCCCTGCCAATCATGGATATGCCAGGACGATGAGGGAGAATTGAGCGAGGGGGGAATGGAGAGATATGGTTAGAAGGATATTACGCGGCATTTTGATGCTGGTCCTGGCAGTGCCCGTGACATGCCTGATTATCATCGGGTTAATAGATTTTGACCTGCTGGTGTCCATCGTCACCAGGCTGATGCCGGTGATTGTGGTTATTGGAGTTTTTGGCTTTATCGTGAAGAAAGCATTCTTCACTAAGAGTAATACCGGGAAGGAGGTGAAAAAATGAAGAACCCGAAACTGTGCCCGAAATGCAACGGCAAAGGCGAAGTCCCCAGGAAAGACTTACCGCCTTTTCTGAAAGGCGCTATTGGAATTCGCCAGTCTGACGAGTGCCCCGTTTGCCACGGCGTTGGTTATGTTGAAGGCTCATAGTGGGGAGTGTCCCTCAACCCCTCAACGGATAATCAAGATAAAAGATGAACAACAACATGCCAGAGGAGCCCGTAGGGTTTAGCCCTTTTATGCTATAATGTGATAATCATGGAGGAGGTTTGTAATATGGACGATTGGAAAGAGCGCATCTCTATAGACCCGAATGTCTGTCATGGTAAGCCTTGTATCAAGGGAACACGGATTTGGGTCTCCTTGATAGTGGATAATCTGGCTGCTGGCTCCAGCGAGGAAGAAATCCTGGAGGCATATCCTTCACTGAACCGAGAAGATATACGGGCAGCGCTAGCTTTCGCTGCTGAAATGACAAGGGAACGCTATGTAGACATTCCTTCGAAGGTCTGATGAGGATTAAGTATGCGAATTCTGGTGGAAACCTTGATTGATGCCCTCAACAGGGAATCACCCGCTGGCAACCTCTGGATTGTGGAGCCAGGACGCCTGCGCATTCATGAAGAGGCGGAGGGTGAATAATCGCTG
>Ga0100387_10005429_pt1 | contig 10360 bp, 12 predicted proteins | sample CryGeymeta201511_FD_81547 | JGI IMG/M metagenome (GOLD analysis project Ga0100387, IMG submission 81547) | Groundwater microbial communities from Crystal Geyser aquifers in Utah, USA - Crystal Geyser metaG 2015-11 | ecosystem: Environmental > Aquatic > Deep subsurface > Groundwater | place... | reverse complement strand
ATTTTCTGCTTTTCACCCTGCTATTTTTTATAACGATTTTTTTTATTCTAGCGCTTTTTAATCATCCTTCTGCAGACGATTTCTGTTATTGCGCTAGGGTAAAGGAATTAGGGTTCTGGTTATCTCAAAAGTGGTGGTATCTAAATTGGAATGGACGGTTTTTAATACCGCCCTTCTAACTCTTATTCCTCTAGTTTTTTATTCTCTGTGGAGTTATAAACTCATTCCTGTAATTTTGATTGTATTTTTTATTTTGGCCGTCTTTTTGTTCATCCGCTCTCTCTTCAAAACCATATTGTCTTCTAAGCAACAATTGGTCTTAAGCACAATAATTATTTTCCTCTATTTATACAAGTTACCAAGTGTCGTGGAGGGAATATATTGGTTGGCCAGCTCGTCTCTTTACCTTCTGCCTATTATCTTGACACTCTTTTTCTTTGCTATTCTTTTCGACAAAAAAATTCAGCGCCACAAACTCGTAAAAATACTTTTATGTTTATTTTCCCTAGCTATCGTTGGTTCAAATGAGATCTCAATGGTGATGCTTGATTTCTTCCTGTTTTCTCTTTTTTGCCGAGCTCTTCTTAAAGAGAAAAAAATCCCCAAGCTTTTGGGCGTCCTTGTCCTGATTGTTTTGGTCTCTTCTGTGGTGGTCTATTTTGCGCCGGGAAATACAATCCGATCTTCTGTTTCTCTTGACCCGCACAACCTTTTACTAAGTATGGTTTCTACAGTATTTTTCATCCAGAAAATGTCTTGGGAGTGGATTCAAACAACGCCACTTTGGCTTTTGGTAGCATTTTTTTTCAGCCTACTTTCCGTTCAAAGATTCGGGAATTTTCCCAAAATACACCCCATACTTGCCGTTTTTAGTTCATTTTTTTTGCTCTTTCTAGAATTCTTCGTTTATTTCTGGAGTACTGGTGCACTGCCTACGGGTAGAATCTTAAATTTTATTTATTTATCTTTCCTTTTTGGCTTTTTTCTGAGCTGTTTTGCTTTTTTCCAATATTTTTATCTGCATTGGGAAAAAGGAAGCGTTACCGAGACGACCAAACAGTTCTTTGGTTTTTTAAAACACTTCCTCAATCTAATTTTTCTCCCACTACTTCTTTTTTATCTAGTTTTAGGCAATAACTTGAAGGATGCATTTTTAGACCTTTCCCAAGGGACTGCCGCAAGGTATAACCAAGAGATGAAGGAAAGATATGTAAAACTGGCAAGTTGTAATGATGACATCTGCGTTTTGGAAGAGGTAAAAAATAGACCCAAAACATTATTCTTGCCCTTTTCTAATCTTTCTTCTGATCCAAAATTTTGGACCAATATTTGTTTTGCCTCCTGTTTTGGCAAGAAGGCGGTTAAGATAGACTAATTGTTGGATATAAAAAACCGACGAGCTTGATACTCGCGCCCGCCTGCTCATCGAGGCAGGGTTTTTTGATTCGCCCGTGTAGCGTGCTTCGCACGAATTGTAAGCGCTTCATCCACCCCGCACTGCGGGGTGGATTTCGCTCTCTTGAAATGAATCTCCACGGACTTGAGGTCCGCGGGATCTTCTATTTCTCGCTTCGCGAGGAATTTGGCTTTAAATTGCTTTCAAGCAATTTTGTTTTATCCATGGGCTTACGCCCACGGTTTTACGCTCGAAATATAAATTAGGCAAGCTTCTCATCTAAAGTAAAATCTGCTATATTAAAAACAATGTCTGACAAATCGCAACCACTTAAACCGACTAAGAACCCGCTTTCATCCTTTGCTTTCTCACCGATTGGAGTTTCTTTTGAAACGCAGGATGACAAAGAAGAAGTGGTTTTACTCTTGCGGCAGCATTGGATAACCAATGTCGGCTGGGTCGTGGCTGCCATTTTTCTTTTTATTTTCCCGCTTCTCCTTCCGGGTCTGGTTTCTATGGGCGATGTTGATTTTTGGAGTAAATTCTCTTTAAGAAGTCGCGAAATCTTTTTAGCAATCTGGTACCTTTTGGCGTTAGGCTTCGTGTTTGAGCGATTTTTAGGTTGGTATTATAATGTCTATATCGTTACCAATGAACGCATCGTGGATGTTGATTTCCGCGGCATCTTGTATAAAAACATTTCCGAAGCACCCCTTTCCAAGGTTCAAGACCTAACCCATAGGGTAGCCGGTTTTTTGCCGGTTATCTTTGACTATGGCGATCTTATCGTGCAAACAGCCGCTGAAGTGACCGACTTGGAATTTAATAATGTCCCGCATCCTTCCGAAATCCATAAGATCATAGGAGATTTAATTCAGGGCGAAAACCGGGAATGGAAAGATGTTTAAATTACGATGGAGGCCAACATGGAGTTAGGTAAGCCCCTTGAGGCATGGGATTCCATTTTAAAAATTATCGGTCAAAAGGAAGCCGTGGATTGGGGAAAGATTGTTACAATCGGACTTTTACTAGCCATCTTTTTTTTCGTTTTGTTCGCTCTGCTGATTGTGCGGCAGGTGACATTGATGACCAATTTTTTAGGCACTAAACTGTCGCCCTATATTAAAACTTTTGCTTGGATTTACGTCTGTTATGCAGTTTTGGTTTTGCTCTTGATTCTAAATGTTTTTTAAAGAGGTAACCATGAAAAAGAGTTTGGGGATTAATCTTGCCGAATTAAAAGGCGGCGAAGAGGAAAGCGAGCAGGCGCTTGCCAAAATTTATATAGAAAAACCCCCGGATGAAGAAACTTTGCGTCTGAAGGGAAAACTTTATGCTCTGATAAGTTTGGCTTCGGCGGATTCCTTGAAATTAAAAGATTTTTTGGACAAGGCTTTGGAAGAGCTCAAAATTGAATACTACGGGGATACCCAAGACAATGTGCTGAAATCACTGGAGAGGGGAATCAAGAAAGCTTACTTTTACGTCCAAGCGGAAATTCAGGCTAAGGGGATTTTGACCGAAGGGGTTGATTTTAATATTGTGGTGGCGATCCTGTGGGGGAATGTGCTCTATCTGGGACAGTTGGGTTTGACCAAAGTGGCCATTTTACGGGAAGGAAACCTCAAGTTTATTGGTGAGACAGAAGGTTTTTCAAAAGATATCAAGTCTGAAACCAGCAGGGTTCGTCTTTCCAGCGGTCTCATCCATGAAAAAGATTTTTTAATTTTGGGGACCACTCAGTTTTGGGAGGCTTTTCCGCCGGAGAGCATCAAAACCTATCTTCTAGGTTATCCTTTGGGTCAAGCGGTCAAGCTTTTAACCGAAAAGCTTGGCAAGGACCAAAGCCAAGCTTTGGTTAAAAATCGAGCCTTGGTCGCGGGCTTGTTTCTTAATTTCGAATTTAAAATTTTCCCCACCCAGGAAGAATCACTTTCGATTATTACTCCCGAAAGGCTTTTACAATCGCCTTCCCGGGCAAACGTTTTAACCAAACTTAAAAGCCTTTTTTCACTTAAAAAAGTTGCGGAATTGGTACCCGTTAAAGCAGGAAAAGGCCTCCTGTCTTCAGCGAGCCTTCCCCTGAAAGCTAATCTTGGAAAAGGGGCAGCCGTTCTCCGGGATAAAGCCAGGTGGTTAAAACAGCGCTTGATGCGCTTCCTCGTCATTGTTTTACCTTCTTTAAAAGAGAGAATGCAAGAAGAGGAACCGGAAGTTTATCTCAAAAAGCCGGCTACCGGAAACCCGAGATCTTTTCTGCTGTTAGCCTTTCTGCTGATTGTGATTTTAGCAGTAAGTCTGTTTGTGACTTTGAAAAATAAAGGGAGAGCCCAAGACCATCAGAAATTTCAAACGTTGGTAACCAAAGCTCAAGAGAACCTCAAAGAATCGCAAAGAGTAAGTCTTTCTGAGACCGAGAAGAAGAATAAACTTGAGGAAGCACAATCCCTTTTAAGCGGTACTTCCTCCTTAAATCTTAACCAAGAAGATGGCGAGCAGTTAAAAGAGCTGAAAACTGAGATTGAAAAAGGCCTCTACAAAGTCTTTAGCGTGCAGGAGGAAGTCGTTTTCGATTTAAGCTCAATTGACAAGAATGCGGCGCCAACTGGTCTTTCCGAAAACGAAGGCAAATTGTATTTATTGGACCGGATCAAAGCGAATTTATATCAGGTTGATTTGGTCTCCAAAAAGACAGAGAGCTTTTCTTTCAACCAGGAAGAAGTCGGAAAGCCGACTCTTCTGGCGGTCAACCCTCAGGGAGTTTTCCTCCTGAGTTTGGATAGAGGGGTGAGTAAATTTAGTCCTCAGACCAATGGATTTGCCCTGGTGATTGAAAAGGATGACGCCTGGGGAGAAGTGGCTGATTTTGACAGTTTTTATTCCAACCTTTATCTTCTGTCTCCTTCCCAAGAACAGATCTTTAAATACGTTCCGCTTGAGGCCGGTTTCTCCAATCATCTGCAGTTTCTCAATGAGCCCGGGGGCGCCGATCTGCAAAAAGGAGTGGCCTTAACGATTGACGGCTCGGTTTATGTTTTGGCAGCCGATGGGCAGGTTTTTAAATACGCGGCCGGCAAAAGGCAAGACTTTTCTCTGAAAGGATTCGATTTGGGCTTTAAAAAGCCAAGCCGGATTTTTACCCAAACAGATTTTAAGGAAATCTATATTTTAGATAGTGAGCACAAGGGAGTGGCCATTTTTGACAAAGATGGTAATTATGTGAAGCTTGTCCAAAATGACGGCTGGAACAATCTTTTAGACTTGTGGGTCGACGCCAAAGAGGAAAATCTGTATTTGCTTTCACAAACCAAAATTTCAAAGGTGGGTTTAAAGTGAAAGTGGTGGTGCAAAACAAAAGGGCCTATTATGATTATCAGATTTTTGAAGCATTAGAGGCGGGAATAGTTTTGGCCGGCTCGGAGGTGAAAAGTATCAAAATGGGCCGGGTTTCCATCAATGAGAGTTTTGCCCGCTTCAGAGGAGGCGAGCTTTTTCTTTTCAACGCCCATATTGCCCCTTATCCGGCTGGAGTTAAAGCCGGATACGACCCGCGGGCTTTGCGCAAACTGCTGCTTAAGAGACAGGAAATCGACCGCCTGGTCGGTAGAATGAAAGAGGGGCTGACGTTGCTCCCCCTGAAAGTTTATATCAAATATGGTATAATCAAGGTCGAAATTGCAGTGGCGAGACCCAAAAAAAAATATGATAAGCGCGAACAGCTTAAGAAAAAGATGATGGCCAGAGAAGTAGAAAAGACATTGGGAGAGTGGCACCTTTAAAAAGAAATAAAGATTCAATGCAGCAATTAAGAAAGCGTCATTGCGATCCGCCGATTCGGCGGAGAAGCAATCCCGCGTTGGGTTTACCACATTCCCCACTGGATCCTCACGTCGTCCCGCTTGGCGGGACTCCTCAGGATGACGCTGGTCCTAGTTTTGAGCTTTGCGCTTTGAGTTTTAAGTTATTTTTCATGGGGATGTATAAAAATCGACAGGGAAGGTTTTAGAAGGGTAGCGGATCAGGTCGGCTAACCTGGTCGCCGAATCGGCGGCAAAGACGCCAAAAACAAAATGCCAATTATTTCGGCAAAGTCAAGGATCGGATAAAATCATTTTTTGCGATACCCGCCTTGACTCCTCAATTTGCATTTGCATAAAAGAGGTGTCTTTCTTCTCCCATCTTAAGGCGGGAGGATTAGGGCAAAACCAAAGCCTTGAGAAAAGAAAAAGATTAGGTTGGGTCTTTTTCTTAAAAACTTACAACCAAACTTTAATCTGACTGCCGATAAGTTCAGGTTAAAGAAACTCAAATTCGGCTAAATCCGTAGAAGCTCTTTTAAAAATTTCCTGGACGGGGGTGCAACACCCCCCATCTCCACCAGCTTTATCAACGAAAAACCACCAGTAAAAAAAGGGTGGTTTTTTGGTTTTAAGTTATCAGGATTGTATTTAGAATTTGTCTAGGTTAAAAATTTCCGAGACGTCTTGTTGGTTGGAATATTCTTCCTGTAATTTTTTGAGATCAGCCTTTTCTATCTCCCAGTCAAAAACAGCCAGATTTTCTTTGAGATGGGGGAGGCTGGCCATTTTCGGGATGGCAACCACATTAGGTTTAGAAAGCAGCCATTTTAAGGCGATTTGGGCAGATGTTTTTTGGTATTTTTGACATAAGAGCCCAACCAAAGAATCTTTGTCTTGGGCCAAGAACCCCTTTTGCAAGGGTCTGAAAGCTATCAACATTACATCGTTTTCCTGACAGAAGTTCAGAATTCCTTTTCTTTCAACTTCGCGGACAATAAGATTGTAATGCAGCTGGTTGGCTACAATTTCTTTTATTGGCAATTTAATTGAAGTTGAGTATATAGCAAGTGTGTCTACTTGACAGATAGATGGCAAAGTTTTATATTTAGCGAGCGAAAGCCACCCCGCAGTGCGGGGTGGATGGAGCTTTTAATCTTCGTGAAGCGAAATATATAAACAAGTTTGTTTTCTTTCAGAAAATAGTCCCACGGCGCAAGCCGTGGGAATCTATGGTAGGCACATGTCCGGGGAAGCGTTCAATACTATTCTTAATTTTTTCTTTCCGCCCAGGTGTTCCGGCTGCGGCAAATTCGGTGACTGGTTTTGTAAGGAATGTTTCAGCGAGGTCGTCTTTGTCGAAAAGCAAATCTGCCCGCTGTGCGGCAGTCCGTCAATCGGCGGCCTGACGCATGCTGTTTGTAAACGCCCATGGGGTCTCGACGGGTTAATTTCGGTGGCCGAGCTTGAGCCACCTTTGAATAAAGCAATTTACGACCTTAAATATCATTGGGTCAAGGTTTTGGCTCCGACACTGGCGGCTTTGATGATCGCCTTTCTCCAATACTTCCAGCTGGATTTTGCCGGGTATATTTTTGTGCCTATCCCTTTGGACAACGCGCGCCAGCGCTGGCGTGGTTTTAACCAATCATACTTGTTAGGCAAGGAGGTGGCGGACTTTTTGGGACTGCCGTTCGAGCCTGAGATAATAGTGCGCCGAAAAAAAACCCTGCCGCAGGCTGAGATTAAAAATGAGCAAGAGAGAAAGAAAAATATGGAAAATGCCTTTTGCTGCTCAAAAGACAAGGTTTCTGGTAAAAAAATTGTGTTGGTGGATGATGTGGTGACAACCGGTGCCACGCTTCAAAATGCCGCCAAGGAACTTAAACGCAAGGGGACTCTCAAGGTTTGGGCTTTAACCTTAGCTCGCCGTTGAAGAAGAAGGACGCTTTTGTTATACTGGTGCTTGGTTTGAATTAAAATTGTCATCTCGAGCGCAGTCGAGAGATCCCGTCCATTCTACCACATTGACTACGGGATCCTCACGTCCCCCGCTAAGCGGGATCCTCAGGATGACACCTGTTTAGTGGCTAGTGGCTAGAAGCAATATGCCAGCAGCAATTTTTAATGTTTAAACGTTTTAGAATTTGCGCTTCATGTTCTATGCCAGTTGCCAGTAGCTATCTAAGTTTAACTTTTGAGTTTTGAGTTATTTTGGAGAGGTGGTTGAGTGGCCGCCACCCCGCATGGCGGGGGGTCCCGCTCAGCGGGAAAAGCGGCGGTTTGCTATGTTTTATGTTTATATCTTAGTGAGTCTGAAAACAGGAAAACATTATATTGGCTGTACCCGAGATCATATGATACGTTTAAGTTATCATAATAATGGAAGGGTGAGATCTACAAAAAATGGAGTCCCTTGGAAAATTATTTACATTGAAAAGTTTCCAACAAAGCGGGAAGCGTATAAAAGAGAACAAAAAATTAAAAAAATGAAAGGTGGAATCCAATTTAAGGAACTTTTGAAGCATGGAGAGGTGGCTGAGTGGCCGAAAGCGGCGGTTTGCTAAACCGTTGCCCGCCGAATCGGCGGGCCGTGGGTTCGAATCCCACCCTCTCCGTTTTCATAATATTTATAAAGCAATAAAAACAGCATGCCTCAAATAAATTTTCTCACAATTAAAGAAGCCAGCCAATGGGTAAGCCAGTTTCTGAGCAGAGATATAAGTGAGTCAAACATTTCTTATTTAATTCAGTATGGAAGAGTAAAAAAATATCATGACAACGGGTCTACCCTTGTTAATATAAATGATCTTAAGAATTACTACTTATCCTTCCAGGGTCGGAGAGAAATAAGTTGGGAAAAAAGATTGGGTAAGGATCTAAATTGGGGGCTCTCCTTTGACCATCTTCGCGAAAAAGATACCACTAAACATGTTCACAGGCTACATCCGTATAAAGGTAAATTTATTCCGCAACTTGTTGAGTATTTTATTGACAACCACACCGACGATTTTAAAAAAGATGTTTATTTCAAAACTGACGATATTATTCTTGATCCATTTTCCGGGTCTGGCACAACGCTTGTACAAGCAAATGAAATGGGTATGCACTCGATTGGCATTGATATATCTCATTTCAATTGCATGATTAAGTAAAATAAATTTTATGAAGTCGCAAAAAGAACTTATAGAAAAATTTTTGCATAAGGCAGAAACGCAAGGGATAAGCGTTAACCCGATTCGAGTTTTGCGTACTAACACCTATAGTATCGGAAATTCGAATATTTTGGTACGAACCGCCTCCGATTTAGGGAAAAGGTACTTTTTTGGGTTAAATTATATCAATGCCGAGGAAGTCTACAATTTAGACAATTCTTTTGTGGCTTTTATTTGCGGCGATACAGAGAAGACCGTTTTAGTTCCAACCGATGTTTTAATCTCGCATTTGCCGGAAATTAGTCACGATAGAAATGGCGAGTATAAAATCAACTTTACGAGGGATTTGCAATTGGTTCTTAAAGGAAGAAATCATAGATTAGATTGTTCTCCTTATATAAACAATTGGAGTCTTTTAACCAGCATTGCCCACAGAGATGCTACATCGGTGCAGCCGGAGGAAAGTATTCATAATGTTATCCAGGGCAGATTGATAGATATAGGGAACATACGAGGATACTCTACTTATTGCCCCGATAAAAGTAAGACATTTAATCGAAAAAGGCTTGGAGAGATGATAACTATTAACGAATGCCCAAAATTGCAATTCTCCGATTATGAACTTCTACGCAAAATTGATGTTCTTTGGTTTAGAAAAGCGAACGCTGGATTTTACCCTGTCTATGCTTTTGAAGTAGAAATCTCTACTGGAGTCTGGTCTGGCTTTGGAAGATTGGCAACTTTGCGAGATTATGACACACGTCCATATATTGTTACAAATGAAGATAAAAAGTTTCAACAAGTCATAGCTCAATTTCCAGAAATAAAAGGTAGATTCATACATCTTATCCCCGATCAAGTGGGATTGCTTTACTCGGCAGAAAAAAATTTAATTGCAATGAGACATGAATTTAAACTGTTATAAATTTACCACAAAACAGTTATGACCCTGCTTATGATTAAGATACTATGAAACAAAAAAATATATTTGAAATTACAATTGAAGATGTTCAAAATATAGCTATGGAAAAGCTTGGAAGAAAGTTGAATTCTGATGAATTAGAGAGAGTTAAGAAAAGTATTGAATGGGGATATATCGATTGGGAACAAACTGTTAAATTTGCCTTGGATAATTTGAATGACTAAATTGCGCAGTGTTTATGGTCTTATTTAGCAAAAGGATTTATACATGGTTGCGAAACCGCGCTTGGTAATTGGCATGAATCAGTTGCAAAAATCATTGCCAAAGAAAATTTTAAAGTGGCAAAAAAATTACAAGGAACAGAAAAATTACAAGGTAAAATTACAAATGAAGCACAGCGAATATTTGAGAATATACTCAGCGATCTTGATAGTGTAAAAAGAGAACCAAATCACAAAAAAGAGTCAGAAGAAATCTATAGAACAAGTCAGGGTAATACAAATTCTATTAACAGAATTCAAACTGTAGATCTTTTTCTTGAACGAGATAATGGTGAAGAAATCTATTTTGAGATAAAAGGACCAAAACCAAATAAAAATGAAATGCGGGCTGCGAAAAGAGATCTTTTAGAAATTTATGCAATGAGAGCAAAAGAAGGGATAAAGGTTAAAATATTTTTAGGTATGTATTATAACCCCTACGCACCAGAAGAATACCAAAGATGGACATGCATTAAATTTTTCGACAAAGGTAACGACTTTCTTATAGGGAAAGATTTTTGGGATTATCTTGGTGAAGCTGGTGCTTTTGAGGATTTGATCAAAATTTATGAAGAAGTTGGAGAAGAAATAAGACCAGAGTTAGAAAAAAAATTTAAAAAGATAATTGAAACAAAAATAGAATAAAGAATTTGCCGCCTCAGCCATAGGCTGATCCGCCTTTGGCGGAAACGAAAAACTTGCCTGCCCGTCCGAAGCTGAAAACGAAGGCGGGAAATCGTCCAATCCGAAAGGGTCGCTTCTCCCGCAAAGCGGGACAGGTGCGGCGGGCGGAAGGGGGGTTTGGGGGGAATTCCGCCCGCTCTACAAAT
>Ga0100387_10005421_pt1 | contig 10366 bp, 5 predicted proteins | sample CryGeymeta201511_FD_81547 | JGI IMG/M metagenome (GOLD analysis project Ga0100387, IMG submission 81547) | Groundwater microbial communities from Crystal Geyser aquifers in Utah, USA - Crystal Geyser metaG 2015-11 | ecosystem: Environmental > Aquatic > Deep subsurface > Groundwater | place: USA... | reverse complement strand
GCATACACTGAACCTTTACATCCAACGGATTATTTTCCAATCCTAACTTTGGATACCGGTTTACGACTGTCAGTTTACTATCAGTAGGTCTCCTGAAATCTTCCATCACGGCGGGATCATCATAATTTTGGATGGGATCATAGGGGAGTCCATGATTTTTACTGCAGGCATATTCACATTTTCGGCACCCGATGCACAATGTCAAATCACTGAGTACGCCGACACGATCAGGGTCCAGATTATCATGAATATCCTGGGCATTGCCCCGGGAAACTGAACTCAGGGCACCTGCCAGGACCCCCGCGGTTTTGATAAATTCCTTCCGGTTCATTGCCATATCGGTTACTCGTTCCCCGGGTCAGGTTGGTTTTCTTCATTTTCATCCGATGTGGGGGAATTGTGTCTTATGGCGTTGAATTTTTCCGTTTCAGACCGAAGGTGTTCTTCCATTTCTTCCTTGGCTTTGTCCAGGTGTCCGGGATGTTCATGGGCGTACATATCCTCGGGCATCGTTCCGGTTAACCATGCCGGATTCATGGGATATACGTCCGGACTAAAGATCGTGGAATATAGGTGCCATACGGCAATGGCAAGGGTTGCAAGCCACGCCTCCCAATAATGGATGACCAGAGCAACATCTAAAAATCCTTTCGGAATGAAATGGATAAAATAGTCGTCAAACCACAAAAGCAAACCCGTCAGGATCATCACGATGGTTCCCCATACCAACGCCCAATATTCCGCTTTCTCAACATACCCAAACCGGCCGAACCGGGGTGATTTTACATTTCCTACATAGAATTTCAACCGTTGGAAGAACTGAACAAAATCAGTCCAGATTGGGAGCATATCCATTAGGAATATCCGTCCGCGCTTGCTGGTGATTAAAAAGATCAGATGCCAGAACACGGTGATCATAAATACGCCGGCGGAGATCCGGTGGGCGATACCTCTGAAACTAAATCCCCCCTCATAGCCGAAGAAAAATTTCGACAACCATGAATCACTGAACCGAAGGGCGAACCCGGTAACGACCAATGCAATAAAGCTGATCATCAGGAAAGTGTGCTGCCAGACTTCGTTGAACTCCATTCGCCGGACCTGTGGCTTTTTCAGGACAATTCTGATCTGTTTAATAAGATCAAGTATCCAATGTAGGACCATCGCGCCGATAATCAGAATAATGGCAATAATGTAGACTTTTTCAACAAGCGCCGCGATAGGGGTTTGCATTCCCTCACCGGAGATGCCGTGAATCGGAGTCGTTGCCAACTGTTTTGAAATCCCCGGATGGCAGGTTCCACAGGTCATTTGCAAATTTTTAGCGTTGATGGTAGATGTTGAGTCGGAACTGGGCAGGATTCGATGGACACCATGGCAGGATGCACAATTGGCCACGTGTGTATCACCGGCTTTACTTTTTAATCCGTGATAGGAATCGATAAATGTTGTCAGTCGTTCGGTGGGAAGTCCATACTTTTCATTGAGTCTGGTGGATTCGTGACAGGGTGAACATGTGGCTTCTGCAACCCGGGCTGGGGAAACCGGGGATCGCGGGTCGTTGGGTTCGATAATTCCATGCTCGCCGTGACAGTCTGTACATACGGGAGCATCCGTTTCGCCCCTCGCTACCAGTTTCCCGTGGATACCGTCCCAGAAATCATTTTCCACGCCCTTATGACATTTACCACATGTCTTCGGGATATTAAAATGATTAATTGACGATTCCATATGCCCCGGAGATAATATTTTATGAGCGGATCCTCCCGACGAATGACAATCGTTACAGGTTGCCGCAACATAAATCCCCCCTTTGGTTGCCTTGCCATGGACGCTGTTCTCGTACATCTGGATCGGGTGACTCAACAGCAAATTATGCGTCTTTATCATATCCAGATCTTCATGGCAGTTACCGCAAACTGTGGGTAGGTTAGTGGGGTGGACCTTACTGGCTTTTACGGATGGGGGAAGGACATCATGATCCCCATGACAATCCACACAGGTGGGTATGTCTCCACAATCTTCTACGGCTTCTCTGCCGTGAGCAGTGTACTCATCCGCTTCCTCTTCATGACAATTCCGGCAGCCATTGCATCCAATCTTGAAATCCGCATCTGCTTCATGTGGAAAGGTAAGTTTATCTACATGACAATCCTGACATTCGACGTATTCATGACTGGAATGGGATATGTCAAGGGCAATGTCTGTCCCAATTTTGCTTTCTTCATGACAATCAAAACAATCTTCGGAGGATATGGGGTCGCTGTCCTGTGGGAAGAGCGGGTGAAAATAGAGGGGAATGAAAAATACCAGAAGCATCAGTAATTTCGACAGTGTGTTGAGGGTGTGCATAATCGTTCCTTTTTTTTCTGATGAAACGGCCGGATGATGGTGAGAACAGAGCATCAGCCTTCCGTCCATCAATGTAACAATTTATTCTAATCGGGACAGCCGCCAGGTATTCTTCAGGCTGGCGATTGTCGAAGTTTACTGTCGGAATAATATTCAGGTGGTACCGGTAAAGTTGAAACCCATACCCGGGTTTACCGGTGAACGCCTTTTTTTAATCTATTTACCGGATTGCTGCACCAATAATCGGATTTTTTTCAACTCACCGGATATAAGCTCGTAGTTATGAGCACCCATACTCTTGTCTTTTTGGATCAGGGCAAACCGGTCAAAAACGTCCTGAGGAACCACCGGATTTCCGACTTTATCCTTTGTATTTTTTAAAGCATTTAATTTTGGTTCGATAACCAAGATCAATTCTCTCACATTATTCTGCCATCTGTTCAGGGTATTTTCGTACCGGTCATCATGGCAATTCGTACAATTTTCGACGACGTCACGAGTAATAACTTCATCATCGTTTTCATGACAATTCCGGCATTCAATACCGGCTTCGTACATCACATCCGCCAACACGGTTCCAGGGGCGAAAGCCGTGCCATCATACACTTGGGATTGTTCGGAATGGCAATGGGTACAGTCAAAGGTTTCAAGAGTATGGTGGCAGGACTGACAATCCTTCCGGGACTTAATCAGTTCTCCGTGTTTCTTTTTATTGGAGTGGCAATCATAGCAGGATTGTCCGTTCCCTTTGATATGGATGCTATGGGAAAATTTCATGTCATAGACATCCGGGGAAATATCTTCAATCCCATAATGGCAGTTATTGCATTCAGTGGGTATATGGCTGTCACCATAAGCTGAATACTCTGGTAACGGTATGGGTGCATTAATCATTAGAATGATACTGCTCAGTGCATGATAGGCGGATTGCAAGAGTTCATCAGAATACGTCACGTTGTGGACCACATTCCCATTTTTTACCATCATAAAATTGTAATGTGCTTCTTCCAATATCATGCGTGCAGATTCTTTTTCTCCGCTTTTTTCATCCATATTCACTACAAAATTACGAACGCGGTTATACAGGGAATCCATCCTGGTAATTTTATCAGCCATCAGGCTTTGCCACTGGTCCAGGATACGGTTATATCCGGATCCGTGGCACTGATCGCAGGATGCTGAAGATGCCCGGTAGATATCTTCAAACATGGAATCATTCTCTTTAACCTGATGGAAAATGTGACATGCCTGACAGTTCAGTCCGCCCTGAAACATGGGATTCGGATGATTGGGAATATTTTTCCCACCCGTGCCAGTAAAGAGCGAAAGTTGAACCTGGTGAGTATTTTCGTGACAGGACTGGCATTCCGGGACAATATTCTCCGATCTGGATACGGATTTATGTTGAATGGTAAGGTGACAATTCTGGCATTCGACTTTATGGTCGGTCACGTGGTTTTGGTGAATAAAATCCGGATCATCATATTTATCCATCACACCCACATCCGCATGACAGGAATTACATCGCTCTGTTGGAACCGCACCATCACCGACCTGCATTTGGCCGTGACATTTTTTACAATCAATATTCTGATCAACAATAAATTGGTGGTCATACTTGATGTCATGATCTTCAGAAGCCATCGGTGCTGTGTGGCATTTTGTGCATGCATTCATCGTACTGTTGACCGGCTCGTCTTTAAAATGACACAGAAAACAGGAAGATTCTGTAACTGTAATATGTTCCCCCTGGATGATCTGGGAGTGGCAGCTGGTACACCGCAGCTTTTTTCCGCGGCGGAGTTTTGTCAAATGGGGTTCGTGGTCAAAAATGACCTTTTCCATGAACAGAACTTTACCTGATAAAAGTCGTTCCTCATGACATCCTGACCGCAGACAACTGGCATCGGATATTTCTGCCCAGGGTTTGCTTTTTTTATAGACCCCAGTTATATAATTCGCAACCATAGATAATGCTGTAAATTTGCCCCGTAATTTGGATTTGAATCCAGGAGGGAAATGACAATCAGTGCAAGTTACATCATTATGAGAAGATGTTTTCCAGCCCTGAACGTAGGGTTCCATATAATGGCAAGTTGAACAAAATGCAGGTTTGGATGTGAGCTCAAGTGAGGCGAGTAAAACCACGCCAAGAACGATTAAAAATCCCAATCCAAAGAGGAAGTACCGGAGGAGTTTTCGTCTCATTTATTTTCCTAAAAGAACGTTCCAATAATAATAAGCACCAATAAAACAAACCCGATTGTCAAGAAGGTATATCCCGCAAAATAGGTAAGCAATTTCAGCCACCTTGGACTCGGGGGAATCAGGAGCGCCTGATATTCCCGATCATCAAGGGAATTTCGCTGCAAAGGTCGATCAACAGAGAAGACTTCTTCCGTAATTCGACCTGTAAAAATTACCTCATCCATTGGGAATGCTCCAGGCCTTAAATGGGTATTAAAGAAGTGTACCGTAAATATAAATGCAGTTGCTAATAAAGCTTCTTCCGAATGTATTATATGGGCTGCATTGATCAGCCAACCGGGAAAAATTCTTGAAATGGTTTCGGGGAACCATAACGCCATTCCGGATAACCCGATGGCAACCATTCCCCAAACCACGGCAAAATAGTCAAATTTTTCCCAGTACGTCCACCTTCCGAATTCAGGCTCACTTTTACGAGCGCCGATAAAATAAGCCAAATGACCGATGAAATCCTTTACATCCTTCATGTTGGGTACCATACTGTCATCCCCCCAAAGGACACCCTTTTTTTTCTGGATAATGATCTTGTATAAAATGATAAACAGGTGAATAAAGAAAATTGTAAATAGCAATATTGCAGCACCACGATGGAGTAAAGCTGCATTATTAAACCCAATGAAATGGTTCACAAACCACGTGGCCAGTGCAGAGTGACTGTATTTTAACGGCAGCCCTGTCGTTGCGAGGGTCAGGAATGAAATGATGATCCCAAAATGCATGATCCGTTCATAAGGTTTGAAGCGAAGGATCCGTTTATCTGATTTCGGAAGTTTCCGGAACGGTCCGTCAATTACCCGCTTAACTGTTAACCGAATAAACCAAAGAATGGTGTGGCCTCCAAAGATAAACAACGTCACACCCAACAGCCACAACATAAATGTATGGATGATATGCAACGGAATATTCTTTTCAGTCATCATGGGCGTATAATGTTGCAGGTAACGGACAAAATTTTGGGTTACTTTTTTGTGGCATTGCGAACAGGTTTCCATAATATGTTTCTGTCCCACTGTAGATTCAAGGTTATCGCTTGGCATAATGGAATGGTTGTCATGACAGGAGACACAGGTGGCGAACTCCTCTCCCTGGTATCCCAATTGATACATCTGCCCATGATATGAGGTTTGATACCCTGCCATGACTTCGGGATTCAATTGAAACTTCATGGTCATTTCACGATTTCCATGACAACTTCCGCACAATTCCACGACATTTCTGCCCCGGAGTTGTCCTTGGGGTTTTTGGATGTCATTTAGACCGTGACATGTCATACAGCCAGGTGCTTCTTTATGTCCTTTCTGTGCTGCGATATAATGGGATGACTTTTCATATTCTTTCTGTTGTTTCGGGTGACAATCGGCACATGATCTCTGCACCCCGGAATGAATAAGATGTCCCTGGGTAGAATAGTGGTATGCATGACAGTTGCCACAATTTGCAGGTTGGCCTTTACTAATTTTTCCAAGTTCATTCCGGTGGATAGCGCCATGAGCGTCGTTTTCACCGGTGATCAGGTTCTCCTGATGACATTTCAAACAGACCTGGCTCAGGCGAAGATCAAATACTTTCGACTGTGTAAGTGCATTCATCGCCGTTTCATGACCCGTATGACACACCACACAGGTTTCAAGCCTGGGATCATCCTGATTCTTCAATCGGTGAATCGATTTTTCGTAGCCCTTATGGCATTCTGTACAAATGACATCCAACCGGGCGACAGATACCCGGCTGTCTGGGTTTAGAGGAGAAAGTATTTTATGCCGGGCATGGCAGTCCACGCAAATGGGGGCGGACATATTCCCTTTTTTAACTTCCTTGTAATGGGTACTTAAATCATAATTGACCACTTCAGACGTATGGCATTTACGACAATACTCGGTGATATGGATCTTCCATTCACCGGGCGGATATGAATTTTTTTCAACTTTGTTATGCGGGGAGTGACAGGTGACACAGGTGATATCCATGTCTTCTTTCTCATCCCAGTGGGCAGAATGCTGAAAATCAAATAAAATATCCTGATGGCAAATTCCACATACCTGCCTGGGACGTCCCTTCCAACTGACTTTATGGGTTCCATGACAGTCTGCACATTTTGGGATGGATGTATATCCCTTTTCCCGCAGGGGCTGAAAAAAACCGACGATAAATTCAGCGGTGGCATCTTCATGACAACTACCGCAATCGGGAAGAATAAGACGTTCGGCATGGGGGAAATCTTCAACCCCTTTAAGGTCGGTGTGACACTCGATGCAATCGAAGTCTTCATGCGGCGAACCCTCCAAATGTTCGCTTGTCACAAAAAGGGAGGTTACAATACCATATTTTACAATGGACAGGCTTTCATCATCGTGGCAATCTTCACACGAATCATTGTCCTGAGGGAAAGTCAGCGAAAAGAGCAGAACACTCCATAGTAATGTGAAATATGCCTTCATTCAAGCCTTAAGTTTAGATTATATAATTATATATCTTATCGATTTCAGTTGAACAACCGAATTCAACTATGCTGGTCGTCAATCCGGATTAAAATATTTTTAAATACTCAAACCCCTTTCGGTGAATCAACGGCATTTCAGGAAGCCCCCAGCTTTGTGATTTAGTTTCGATTGATCTGACCATTAATATGCAAAGAAGGATTAACAATGTTCAACGCGCCATTGACGACAGAGGCGTGACATTGAATGCAGGGGAGTCCGTTATCCAGATGCCCCGTTGGTGGCAGATTATGACAACTGACGCAGGTCATACTTTGGGGGTCGTTCCATGTTAATGATTGATTATTTCCCGTAATCTGATCTTGTTGGTAAATCCATTGATTTTGGCTCGTTGCCTTTGGGAAGCTAAATCCGCCATGACAATAGGTGTTGGAACATGTACCGGAGGCATCATCATATTCCGGCATTACCTGGTAGTAGGCAAAATCATCTTTGATCGTCACATCACCCCGGTTGTCACTCCCCAGATGTCCCGGGTCCAGATAATCTGCCGGAACGACATGGCAGTCATCACAGGTGATCACGGCAATCGAAGAATTTAGATGTGCGACGTGAGCGCCCACCGATAAACTCCCGGGGTCGTTGCTGTTCATGATGCTCAACGGCGGGGCTGGATTTCCGGTTGCCCTATCTCCGTGACAATTGGCGCAATAGCCCAACCCGTTTTGTTCCTGATGACAACTTGTTGTACAACTGACATTGACGAACCCACCATCTAAATCTGTGCCGTGACATTTTTCACAGGCGGAAAAATCCCAGCCGTTATTCCAGAGTATCTTTCCGTGGTAATCCGCTGAGAACGGATCAATAGCCGACGGACCGTGAGCATGATAGGGTAATTCTCCGGTATGACAGGTACCGCAGGAAAAGCCGGTCATCCCGCCATTCAGATCGGAGCCGTGACATCCCTGGCAATTTGGTGTATCCGCTTCCCAATTCAACTGATCGCCATGAAACCCGGGATTTCCGTAAATCATAAATCCGGGATCGTGGGTATGGGTGGGCAGGGATTGGGTATGGCATGACCTGCATGAGAAGGGCGCAGGTCCGCCGTCAAGATTATCGCCATGACAATTTTTACATAGATCATTGTCGGCATCCCAGTCAAATACAACGCCATGGAATTCATTGGATGAATAATCCATAAATGAAGGCTCATGTGTATGATAAGGTAATGATTGTGAATGACAGGTTCGGCAGGTATATTGTGCAGAACCTCCATCCAGATCATCACCGTGACAGATCGAACAGGTTGCACAATCAATATCCCAGTCAAATGTCGCTCCGTGGAATTGATTGTCTCCGTAAATTATAAATCCGGGATCGTGGGTATGAACCGGGAGGGTTGTGTTATGGCAATCCCGGCAGGAAAATTGTGAAATTCCCCCATCTAAATCGCTTCCGTGGCAACCGATACACAGCCCGGTCTCTTCTTCCCATGTATAATCGGAAGCGTGAAAAAGGGGAGAGGAAATATCTAAATATCCTGGATCATGGGTATGAACGGGTAATTCTGAGGAATGGCACTCCCTGCAGGAGTATTCAGCGACGCCGCCGTTGAGGTCTTCACCATGGCAATTCATGCAATGGGTTGTACCGCCCTCCCAATTACGGTCATTTCCGTGGAAGCGATTGCTGGTAATATCCTCTAAAAACTGTGACGCGGCGGGATGACCATTTGGACCGCCGGCATGGCATGCAAAGCATGAAAACCCGGTAAAACCACCTGTGAGGTCAGTTCCATGACAGTTTTTACAGTAATCCGTCCCCGCCATCCCGGTATTATAGAAGAATCTACCGTGGTGATCGGAGCTATCCACATTCATAAATGAATATATACCAGGATGACCGCTAAAACCCAGGGCATGGCATTTATCGCAGGATACACCGGAGTTCCCTCCGTTCAGATTGGGACCATGACAAGACCGGCAATAATCTATGCCATCCAGACCCTCGGTGAGCAACTGTCTGCCGTGGAAGTCATCACTGGTTGTATCCATCCAATCCACTGGATGAACCACCGGTTGGGTCGTCTCCGAACACCGGTTAAACATTACCGCGAAACCGATACCTGCAAAAAGGACGGCAAGTTTTTTCATATTCATTCTGTACCCCCGTGACATTTCATGCAGGCGTCTGTGGAATGACATACCTGACAGTTATCCGGATTATTAATGGCTTCTTCGCCGTGTAGTCCACCACTCAACAGGTCAGAGGGAACCATCCACTGGATAAGGCTGTGGGTTGCAGGCATGACCATCTGTTGATGATGACAGCGACGACAATCATTGTCTATATTGTGGCAGGTTTCGCATTCCATGATTTCAGCTTTTGCATCAAATGAATGCTGGTTTAAAAAATTGATCGGATGTGTCGCTGGTTCAAATTGTTGGTATGAGTGGCAATCCTCACAAAAAACGGCTGTATGACATAGTTGACAACGGGTGTTATCCATCGATGCCACGTCCATTCCATGAAAGGAATTCCATGTGATATCATGATCAGTCGGCCTGTTGGCTTCGTGACAAACAGAACATTTCCAGGATTCCCAAACCGGTCTGTCTGCAGAACCGTCATCATGGAATATATATGTGTGACATTTGGCGCAATCAGAAAAGCGCTCTAAATGAAGGAAATGGGGAAAATCTCCTCCGGAGGTATTCCCGGATACGGGGAATGTCCGGGGATTTTCCGGGTCCGTATGACACATCTCACATTCGTCGTCCGTATCATGACAGTCCGCACAGACCTTCATTTTGGGTAACAGCGATTGGGTCAGGGATGTGGAGGTCATGACATCTTCATGACACAGGGTACATTCCAGTTCTTCTTCGCCCACATGGTAATCATGAGGGAAAAATATCATATCCCTCGCAGTGAGGGTGGTGATCAAACCCAGTAAGCAAATGATGATGGTGATTTTAGAATTCATAGGTTAAAAAAACTCCTCCTCTGCCGTCCTGGGTAAAATAAGAATTTTCGGAATACTGACCAAAAATACGGATTTTAAAATCCCGTGAAATTTTCATATCAGCCCATCCGTAGATGGATTTTGATTCATCAAGTTCGGGTTCGCCGTCAATGTCTTTTGAATTCAGGGAGATATTTCCGCCAACAGTGATTTTCCCGGTAACACGTTGTTGCGCGGATAGCATTCCTCCAAACAGTTTATCATTATCATTGGTATCCCGGATCACGGTCAGATTCATCTGCTTATATTGCAAGGAGGTTTGAAATTGACTACCCTG
>Ga0100387_10005419_pt1 | contig 10368 bp, 6 predicted proteins | sample CryGeymeta201511_FD_81547 | JGI IMG/M metagenome (GOLD analysis project Ga0100387, IMG submission 81547) | Groundwater microbial communities from Crystal Geyser aquifers in Utah, USA - Crystal Geyser metaG 2015-11 | ecosystem: Environmental > Aquatic > Deep subsurface > Groundwater | place: USA... | reverse complement strand
TTTGCCCGTCTTCTGGCTCGTTCTGTGGACGTTCTCCTGGATCCCCGCTGCGCTCAGCGCTCAAGACGCCGCGCCCGCTCCCGCGTCGCGCTCGAGCTACGCCTCGGTGACGGTCGATGGCGCCGCGCCGTCGGCACGCCGCGCGCTCTTCGAACGCCGGTCGCGACGTCTCGCTCGAGACGAGGGTCTGGTGGAGCGTCCGCTGTTGGACGAGGGCGCGATGGGGGCGCCGCTGCCGCCCGAGCGAGTCGAGGTCTTCTCGCGCGTGGCCGAGCTGTTGGCCGAAGGCACGACGCTGGCCACGGGTCTGCGTGAGGGCGACGCGCTCGCGCGTCTGTCCCAGGCCGAGCGCCTCGTCCGTGAACACGCGGATGTTCCAGGGGCCTGTCGTTGGCTCGCGGAGGTGCGCACGCGCATCGGCGTGGTCGCTCTGGCGGCCTCCCTCGACGACCTCGGCCGCTCGGCCCTCACCGACGCGGCTACGCTCGATCCTTCCCGCGCGCTGGGCTCGGCGGAGGCGCCGCCTGCGGTGGTCGGCGAAGCGCGACGCCTGGCTCTGGACGTCGCCGCGCGCCCCACGGGCCGTTTCCAGGTGCTGGCCGACGGCCCCTTCGCGACCGTCTACCTCGACGACCAACTTCTGGGATCCGCGCCGGCGGCCGTGGTCGCGCCCGTGGGCCGGCACGTGCTCCGGGTCGAGTCGCGCGGCTTCTTGCCCTGGGGTCGGGTGATCGACGTGTTCGAGGGCGTGACCTCCGATCTGCGCGTCCGGCTCTCGCCCGGACCCGAGCTGCGTGCCCGCCGTCGCCTCGTCGACGCGGCTCGAGGCGCGCAGGTCGAGCTTCTCCCGGCTGCGCTCGCGGATCTTCCCGAGTCGGCGGAGCCCTCTCAGGTCTGGCGGCTCGAGGTCGGCGCCGGGCCCCAATCCCGCGCGCTGTTGACGCGCTGCTCGCGCCAGGGCTGCAGCGCGCCGACTCTGCTCTCCGAAGGGCACCCTGCGTACGAGCCCGAGTATGACTCGTTCAGCGCCGGAGCCCTGGCGCAGGCGCGCGCATGGCTCGCGGCGCCTCCGCCCCCGCCCCCTCCGCCCGTGCCGCTCTATCGACGCGCCGGCCTCTGGATCGGAGTCGGGGGTGCCCTGGTCGCTGCCTCGATCGCGGCCGCTCTGCTCACGCGACCGGCGCCACGACAGACCCTCGTCGTGGAGCCTCGCCCCGGGGATCTGTAGCCAGAGCCGCCGCCCGATCGACCCCGCTCCGATTCCCGCTACACTAGAAGCCTATGTCCTGGCTTCTTCCCACGCGTCGCGGCGTGCTCCTTCCGCTTCTCCTCCTCTCCTCCCTAGCGCTCACGGGCTGCCTGTCCAATTCGGCCACGGCCACCTTCCCGGTCGGTTCGGAGGTCCACCTCTCGTCCGCCGAGCTCGGCCTGCCCATGGATCTACGGGACACCTCCTCCGGCTCGGCGAAGGTTGCCTCGATCCCGTGTCAGCCGATGAACGTCTGCCCCACCACGCCCGTGGCGATGGCCTGCGTCGCCGGTGTCTGCGATCCGGAGCCCATGACCATCACCGCTCAGGTGGGCGGCGTGATCGACTTCGAGGCGCTGATCTCCGGCCTCGACACCCTCTTCGCCAACGTGCGCAGCATCAAGGTGCTCTCCCTCGACTACATGGTCGTCTCCAACACCTTCACCCTCGGGGTCGAGCCGGTCGAGGTGTTCTGGGCTCCGGCGGGCGCCGTGGAGGTCGATCCCGCCATGGGCGCGCGGCTCCTGGGCACCATGCCGGCGCTCGCGGCCATGGCCACGGGCAGCGGCGCCGTCACCATCGACGCGGCCGGCTCCGGCGCGCTCTCGAGCCATGTGGTCGGCACGGACCCCCGCATCAAGCTCTTCGTGCGCACGGGCCTCGACCTCGATCCGGGCGGTGTGTTTCCCGAGGGTGACCTGGAGCTGCAGGTCCGGATGACGGTCCGCGTCGAAGGGACCCTGCTCTGAGGCACCCGCAAACGACCGCTCGTCCGTCGTGGCAGCTGCCCAGAGTCGCATGCTGCCTCACGGGACGGGGACCCCTCGCTGCAAGGGATCATTTGCAGACGGCCTCCGCTCCGCTATCCTCGCGATCCTTCTGCTTCCTCGGGGAGTTCCGTGACCACGACTTCGACGCCGCCATCGCCTTCGCCTCCGCCCGACAGCGGCGGCACCAAGTACGCGATTATTGGCCTGCTGCTCCTGCTCGCCGCGGGAGGCATGTTCTACATGATGCGGACGCCGCCTCCGGCTGCCGTGGCTCCCCCGCCGCCCGTCGACGCCGGGACCGTCCAGCCGCAGCCCGCCTTCGTACAGGACCTCGAGATCCCCGACCTGGTCCCGGACGCGGGTCCGCAAGACGCGGGACCGGTCAAGCATCGCATCGTCTACATCGATCGTCGCGACACCTGGGATTGCTCCGGCAACATCCCCGTCGCCGCCGTTCGGCAGGTGATAAGCCAGGAGCAGCGTCAGGTGCGCAACTGCTACGAGCGTCGCCTGAAGGTGAACAATACGCTCCAGGGCAACGTCAACGTGCGCGTGCGCGTCGGCGCGACCGGCAGCGTCTCGGCGGTGCAGGTCGGCGGATCGCTCCACGACAGCGAGGTCTTCTCCTGTGTGCGCAACCTGGCTGACCATTGGAGCTTCCCGGCGCCCTCGGGTGGCCGCTGCGCCGTGATCGCGGCGCCCTTCAACCTGACCCCGCGTCGCTGAAGGCACAATTCATGGAGTACCTGCGCGGCCTGCGTGTGATGCGCGAAGACCCCGGTTGGGTGGGCAAGGTCGGCGTCGCCTCCCTGCTCCTGCTCTCCAGCATGGTGATCCCCATGCTCGGGCAGATCGCCTTCCAGGGCTGGCGCACGCTCATCGTGCGTCGCGCCGCGGCCGGACTCGACAGCCCGATGCCGCGCCTCGAGCTCGACTTCGACTACCTCGGGAAGCTGCTGAGCCCGGGCTTCAAGTCCTTCCTCGCCCGCCTGGTCTGGGTCATGCCCGTGGCCTTCCTGATGATGGGCGTGATGATGTGCTTCTACGGCGCGATGGTCGTGACCGTCCTCGGTGGGGCGGCTGCGACCTCGCATCAGCACGGTGCCGGCGGCCTCGCCGGGGTGTGCTGCTTCGCCTTCTTCTTCCTGATCATGATCCCGCTGATGCTCACGGCGCAGCTGCCCGCGATGGTGGCCAGCCTCCGGGCCGAGATCAGCGACGATCTCCAGAAGGCCTTCGACTTCAAGGCCGTGCTCCACATGACGCGCGGAATGTTCAAGGAGCTCTTCCTCGGTCAGCTCGTGCTGGGTCTCCTGGCCTTTCCCATGATGCTGGTCGGCATCCTGACCTGCGGCCTCGGCATGCTCCCCGCCGCGGTCGTCCTCAACATCGTGCAAGGGCATTTCATGGCGCAGATCTACGCGCTCTGGCTCGAGCGTGGTGGTGAGCCGCTCACCCTGGGACCGCTCGACCTCGTGCCGCCCGCACCCGCCGGATTCTGAAGCTTCAGCGCTCGACGACGCTGGGCGGATCGCGCGAGAGATCGACGCGGATCCACAGCGACCGACCCCCGACCACGTGCACGTGCCGGTTCAGGCTTCGGCCCAGAGGCGGGTTGTCGAAGGAGAGGGTGTGGTTTCCTGCCGAGACGCGATGCGAACGCAGGGGCGTGGTGCCGACGTCGCGGCCATCCACGCGCACAGTCGCCCAGGGCGTGGCCGTGATGGTCAGCGTGGCCATCGGTCGCTCCGGGGTCGGTGAGCGCGCGGCGTCCGCGTGAACGGATTCACCCGCGTCCGCGGGCAGAGCGGGCAGCGCAGCGGCGTCGGCGAGTTGTTGGACGGCGGCATCCTCGGCGATCGGCGGGCGCGTCTCCGTCCGAGCTGCGGGTGGCGTCGCATCAGGGGTAGTGGGCGCGAAGGCGATCGCCGCCGCCGCCGCCGACAGCGCGATCACACCCAACACCCAGGCGCGGCTTCGTGGCGTCGACGTGGGGACGGGCTCGAGGTCACCGTCGCGGACCGCCGGCGCCTTCGCCGCCGCGTCGCCGTCGCGGACCGCCGGCGCCTTCGCCGCCACGTCGCCGTCGCGCGTCTCCATGCGGCGCGTGGACGGCTCTTCGGGCTCGTCCTGCAGCATGGCCGCGAAGGCCGGGCGCGTTGCCAGCGTCTGCACCTCGACCGATGCGCTCTTCGTTCTCGGGCCGTCGTCCGCGTCGTCGTCCTCGTCCTCGTCCGCGTCGCGCGTGTCTCTGGTCCTGAGGCTCGCGGTCTCGGCGCGAGCGCCAAGCTCCTCCGTCACGCCCTCGGGATGTTCCGACGAAAGCCAGCTCCGGAGGCTGCGTCCCAGCGCCTGTGCGTCGGGGCGGTCCTCGGCGCGCAACGCCAGCGCGGCTTCGAGGCAGCGCGCGACCTCGTCGTCCACGACGCCCGCGAGGCTCGGGCGCTGCTCCGCCATCAGCGCGGCGCGCGTCTCGCCCGCACCCGGACGTTGGAAGGCCTCCTCCCCCGTCAGCGCACGATAGAGCGACGTGGCGAGGGAGAAGACGTCGCTGCGTCCGTCCACCGCGTCTCCGCGCGCCTGCTCCGGCGACATGTAGCCTGGCGAGCCGAAGACCTCGCCACCCTCGGCGTCCTCGACCGGCGCCGCGATGCCGAAGTCGAGCAGCCGGGCGTGGCCCCCGGAGTCGAGCATGATGTTGCGCGGCGTGACGTCGCGATGCACCAGCCCGCCGCGACCGTGCGCGTAGGCGAGGGCGTCCGCCAGCTGCGCGCCCACGTGGGCGGCCAACGCCGGCGAGAGCGGCCCCGAGCGCAGCACCTCGGCCAGCGTCGCGCCCTCGACGTACTCCATCGACAGGAAGTAGACGCCGTCGACCAGGCCCAGATCGTAGACCGGGACGATGTGCGGATGACTCAGGCTGACCACGGTCGTGGCCTCGCGCACGAAGAGCTCCACGAAGCGCGGGTCGCTCGCCAGCTCCGGGAGGATCTGCTTCACCACCAGCTTCTTCTCGAAGCCGGCGAGTCCGCGCAGCCCTGCGCGGAAGACGCGCGCCATCCCTCCGCGCGCGATCTCCTCGTACAGGAGGTAGTTGCCGAAGGGCGTGGGCGCCCTCCTCGATTGCTTCGGACCTTGCAAGATGCGAGATCATAGCCGATGCGGCTCTCCCTCGCGCTGACGCTCCTGCTCTGCCTCGGCGCATGCAGTCCGCGTGAGGACGTGACGCGTGAGGGGCTCGTCTTCCGGCTCTCGGACGCCAGCGACTGCCAACCCGGCGCCGACGTCGATCGCATCCGCCTCACGGCCCTGGGAGACTTCCCCGCACGCGACTCGCTCGTGGTGGATCTGCGCCGGGACGAGCTGTGGAACGCCATCGACGCCTTCCCGCCCCAGACGCGTCTCTTGACGGCCCATGGGCTCGGAGGAGCCGAGGCTTGGGGCGCGGGCTCCGTGCGAGTGTTCGAGGGCGACGCCGAGCTATTGCTCTTGCCCTTCGGCCGCTCTTGCCCCGTCGCCGATCCCTTCTTGGCCATGCCCGAGGCGTCGGCCTTCGCCACGCTCGCCGACGGAAGCGTGCTGCTCGTGGGCGGTCGCGCGCTCGAGGCCGGCGCGGGCGTGGGCATGCGTCGTCTCCTGCGCCTCGCTCCCGGCGCTCAGCTGGTCGAGCACGTCGACGAGAGCATGACGGAGCCGCGTCAGGGCGCGAGCGCGAATGCCGCTGGGTCCTTGGCGGTGATCGCGGGCGGCTCCCTCGGTGACTCCGGGCCCGCCTACGACACCTTCGAGGTCTACGACGACGCACTGCAGGCGCTGGTTCGCCGCGGCGCGTTGATCCAGCGACGCAGGGATCAGGGCGCCCTCACGCTCTCGGATGGCAGCGTGCTCTTGCTCGGCGGTGTGGGCGTGGCCGACGCCGACGCGAGCGCACTGGGCACGGCCGAGCGCATCGATCCCGTCACGGCCGAGAGTCACGCCGTGGGCGATCTGCCCGCGCCTCGGGTCGCGCCGCAGGTCGCGCTCCTGGACGACGGCACCGTGCTGATCGCCGCGGGGCACGACGCCTCGAGCCTGAGCACGACGGAGGTCTGGGCCTTCGACTCGGACACCGAGACCTTCTTCGCCGCATCCACACCCTCGGGCGACGCGCTCGAGCTCGCGCCCTGCGTGAACCGCATCGTGCCCCTCGTCGGCGGTCGGGCCGTGGCCTTCGGCGAGGGCTGCACGTCCACGCTCACTCTGCTGCGCCGCGTGCCACCGTATCTGCCGGAGACCGTCCTGGTCGAAGCCGAGCCCCTCACGACCTTGACGGGCGTGCCCGAACTCGAGGCGCCCGTGGGCACGGCCTTGCCGGACGGGCGGCTCTTGCTCGAAGGGCGCGACGGCGACGTGCCGAGGGCGTTCACCATCGACCTGGCGCGCGCGCAGGTTCGCGAGGTCGAGGCCTCGCGTGTGCCCGAGGCCTTGCTCCCCTTGCCCGACGGCGCCGTGCTCGAGCTCGGCGCCACCACCTCGTCGCTGCGTCGCGATCTGCTCGCCACGCCCTACGACAACCCTCCGGCGACCTTGCTCGGCGGCTTGATGGAAGGGCTCGCCTTCGACCGCGCGGGCAGCTTCCACGCTGAAGGCGCCCGCTTCGTCGCCGAGCGCGACGACGCCCGTGTCGATCTACCCGGCCTGAGCTTCGCGGACGTGAGCGTGCGTCTCGAGGTCCCTTCGGGCAGCGTCGATCTCTTGTTGCTGCAGGACGGTCGCGCGCCACGCCTCCTGCGCGTGCTCGAGCACAGCTTCGGGCCCGCCCTGTGCGAAGTCGAGCGCGTGGACGCGGCGCCCGTGGAGCTCGTGCGTCGCGGCGACACGCTCGAGCTGTCGGCCGGCGGCGTGGCGAAGACCTGCGTCTTGCCCGGCCTGGCCGAGCGCGTCGGCCTCGCCATCGTCGCCACGCGAGGCGCTTCGCTGGGCGGCCTCGAGGTCACGCGCCTCGTCCCACACCCCTGAAGCTCGCGGGCGACTCAGTTCGGCGCGGCTTCGGTCGAGTCGGGCGCCGCGTCCGTCGGGAGCGCGGGCGGGGTCGGGGGGCCTTCGCCGCCCGCGTAGCCCAACGCGCGAAGACGGGCGACCTCCTCGGGGTTGTTGGTGTCGACCGTCCGGCGCTGCACCGCGCCCTGGCCCGCACGCTCGTGCCAGGCACCCAGGCGGCCGTCCGCGATGGCGGAGATCTCGGGGCGTTCGTGCCAGAGGTTAACCGCCTCGCCGGGATCCTGATCCACGCGGAAGAGCGAGTGCGTCGGCAGGCCTCGAGGGTTGCCCGCGTTCACCTCGATCACCTTGAGCTGGCTGAGACCACGGCGCGTGCGAAGGGCCGTCATCACGTTGCCCTCCTGACTCTCCTCCGCGTAGACCTCGTCCGAGCCCGTGAAGAGGTCGCCGCCCTGCACGCCGTCGACGGCGGGCAGACCCGCGCGCGTGAGCAGCGTCGGCATCAGGTCGACCGACTGCACCCAATGGCTCACGGCCGTCCCGCCGGCCTCGTTGAAGGGCAGCTTCACGAAGAGCGGCACGTGCACCATCTCGTCGTACAGCGTCGTGCCATGCCAGAAGCCGCCATGCTCCATGAACTCTTCGCCATGATCGGCGGTGATGACGATGGTCATGTGGTCGTACAGGCCGCGGCGCTTCAGGTCCTCGATCAGGTGCCCGAAGTTCTCGTCCCAGTAGCTGACCTCCCCATCGTAGAGCTGACGCAGCTCGGGGGCCGAGTCGGGATCGGGGTGTTGATGCGTGGCGCGTGAGAATCCGGCGCCCTCGTAGGGATGCGCGAAGTAGGGATCGTGCGGATCCATGTAGGCCGCGAAGAGGAAGAAGGGCCGGTCGTTGTCCGCGGCGTCCTGTCCCGTGTGGCCGTCGAGCCAGCTCATGACCTCGTGGTTCATACTCTCCGCGTCGCGATAGGCGGCGCCTGGGTGCGCCTCGCTGAAGCGCTCGACCGCGAGCTTGAGCACCTGCACGAAGAGCAGCTTGGCGGCCGCGTCGTTGGCGCCGAGCACGAACTCGGGCTCGAGGTAGTCGTACTGATCGAAGCCCTGCTGGAAGTTGAAGTAGGGCGCGATGTTGTAGTTCGTGACGAAGCCCGTGGTGCGGTAGCCACCCGCGGCGAAAGCCTCAGGCATGGTCTCGAGCTCGTCGGGCAGCGCGTCCGCCTTGCTCATCACGCGATGGCTCGCGGGGAAGCGGCTGGTCAGGATCGAGGCGAAGCTCGGGCGTGTCCAGGAGGCGTTGGAGAAGGCGTGCTCGAAGCGGATCGAGTCGTGGGCGAAGGCGTCGAGGCTCGGCGTGTGACCGTCCTGGTAGCCGTAGCTCGGCAGGTGATCGGCGCGCAGCGTGTCGACCACGATGAAGAGCACGTTGCCAGCGCGCGCGGGTGGCGCGGGACGCGCGGAGAGATCGACCGCCGCGACCTCCGGCGGCATGGCCTTGGCAGCGCCGAAGAGGCCGGCGACGACCACGAGGGCCAGGGCCGGAACACCCCAGGCGCGCAGCAGGAAGCTACCCACGCGGCGTGAAGCGACGAAGCGGGCCACGGTCGAGAGCAAGAGGTAGAGCACCGCCGCCGCCGCCACGCAGCCCAGCAGCACGAGCAGGCCCTCCTTGCTCTTCCACACCAGCTCCTCGTGGAAGATGTCACGGCGCACCATGAAGGCGCCCAGGGCGAGCGCGACGACCGCGGTCATCGAGGCGAAGAGCCGCCCGAAGGCCTTGGGCTCGGGCAAAGCCTGACGATGGATGAGTCGACCGACGAACGCGAGGCCGAGTCCTCCGACGGTGCCGCCGAGGCCGAGCAACAGGCCGTAGGCGATGGCGCCATACCAGAGCACACCGAGGTCGGGCGCGCTCGAGCCCGAGAAGATCACGACCAGGCCCTCGCTCACGCCCACGACCAGGCCCGCGAGCAGGCCCGCGCTCAGACCGAGGACGAGGCCACGACCGCTTCGCGGCAGCTCCACCTCGACGTGCTCGAGCTCCTTCGCGAGCTCACCCTCGAGCTCCGGGTTCTCGACCTCGATCTCGGGGTGATAGCCCGCGCGACGCGAGAGCAGGATGAGCCCGCCGAAGCTGGAGATGGCCATCTCCACGGTGAACCCGACGATGGGCACGAGCACGGCCAGCGCCGCGGGCACGCCCACGATCGTGTACAGGCCGACGGCCGCGGCTTCGCGCAGACCGACGCCGTTGATCGAGATGGGCATCAGCGTCGCGAAGATCTGCACGCTGGAGACGAAGAAGACCTCGCCGATGCCGAGCTCGAGGCCCAGCGAGCGCGCCGCGGCGACGTAGATCAAGTTGTTGAATGCGTGCACGGCCGCGCTCAGCAGCACGGTGCGCGCGATCAGACGACCCTGGCCCTGATAGGCGCACACGGCCTCGACCAGGGACTGCACCTTGGTCGGCACGGCGCCGAGCAGCGCACGCGACACGTGACGGATGAGCTGCGGTCGGGCCAACAGACCGCCCGCGAGGGCGATGATGCAGAGGAAGAAGGCGTTGAGGCCGACGACGCCCGCGACCCCCAGGTAGCGCAGACCGAAGATGGAGCCGACCATGATCACGGAGGCGAAGCCGAGCTTGCCGCACAGCATCTCGACGCCGATGCTGGCCGTGGAGCGCGCCGTTTTACCGGTGTGGTAGGCGATCTCCAACAGGCGGTAGCCGTTCAGGCCGGTGAAGCCTCCGGGCGAGAGGGCGCCGAAGAAGCGGCCGATCATGAAGGAGCCCGCGAGGTGGCGCATGGGCGCGCGGATGCCCTGCCCCTCGAGCAGTCCATCCCAGCGGAACACGGCGGCGACGATGGCCGAGAGCTGCGCCAGCGCGGCCAGCGCGACCCAACCCCAGGAGAGGTTCTCGACCCGTGCCCACAGCTCGTCGGCGCTCTCGCGCTCGAGCACGGCCCGGAAGATCAAGATGAGGATGGTCGCCGTGACGGCGAGCTTGGCGGCCAGCATCAGCCAGCGTTTGGTGTTCTTCATTTCGCCCCGTGTGCGGGTCCACGGTCGTGGACGGCAGGTAGACCGATTTCGCCCCGAAATACCTTCCCCTGCGGTAGCCCGGAGGACCTTGGGGGTCAAGTTAGCGTCCGCCGCGAAATAAACCCCGGGAAGTCGGGAGAAATCCGGGTCAGATTCGGGAGAAATCCGGATCGACGAAGGGCAGGCCCGGCTTGGCGAAGAGATAACCCTGGAAGATGTTGCAGCCGAGCTCCAACAGGACGTGGAGTTCTTCCTTGGTCTCCACGCCCTCGGCCACGACCTCCATGCCCATGTCGCTGCAGAGCTGGTTCATGGAATGGATGAC
>Ga0100387_10005400_pt1 | contig 10378 bp, 10 predicted proteins | sample CryGeymeta201511_FD_81547 | JGI IMG/M metagenome (GOLD analysis project Ga0100387, IMG submission 81547) | Groundwater microbial communities from Crystal Geyser aquifers in Utah, USA - Crystal Geyser metaG 2015-11 | ecosystem: Environmental > Aquatic > Deep subsurface > Groundwater | place... | reverse complement strand
TCCGTAGTAACAGAGCCCGAGACCCCCATTCCACGGGCCGCATGAATCCATCCCTGGAGCTTAGCTGTCGCCATCCGGGCGACAGATACCCGTTCCATGGCGGCATCGGGCTCTGCATGGTGAATAGTTACAGGTATTTGAACCTCATAGGGGCGGGCCTTGTGCCCGCCCGGTCTTTCGCCCGGTTTTTCTGGACCCCGTACCCGCCCGGTTTCTGATTATTTTTCTCCCGAGCCCAACCATTTCACCAACATTTGCGCCAGTTCTTCGCGGTCGACCGGTTTGGCCAGGTAATCATCCATGCCACTCTGCAGGCACTTTTCGCGGTCGCCTTTCATGGCATTGGCAGTCATGGCGACAATCGGCACCCGGTGGTTAGATACCGCCGATGACGGGTCGCGGATCAGCCGGGTGGCGGCAAAACCGTCCATTTCGGGCATCATGCAATCCATCAGTACCAGATCGTAGTTTTTCTGCTGCAACGCCTCGACTGCTTTACGGCCGTCAGAGGCGACATCAGCGTTGTATCCCCATTTACTCAGCATGCGCAGAGCCACTTTCTGATTGATGAGATTATCTTCAACCAGCAGAATTCGGGCCTGAATGTCGGGTTGCGGTACGCATGGCGTCTGCGATGAAGCCAGGGACGTAGGAAGGATGCTTACCCCGGGTGCGGGGACGGCGGCGTGGGGATAACTGAAGCGGGCGGTAAACCAGAAGGTCGCACCTTCCCCCGGCGCGCTGATCACGCCGATTTCACCGTGCATCAGTTCCACCAGTTGGCGACAGATGGCCAGCCCCAGACCGGTACCACCATATTTGCGCGTTGTTGAACCATCAGCCTGGGTGAAGGGTTCGAAAATCGCGGTTTGGCGGGCAACTGCTATCCCAACACCGCTATCTCTGACCAGAAATTTCAGCACCAGAAAATCTTCAAAACTCTCCGCTAATTCAACCTGAACGTCAATCTTCCCGGCGGGAGTGAATTTTATTGCATTGCCAAAAAGGTTGAGCAGGATCTGACGCAACCGACCGCTGTCGCCGCGCAAGTTTTGCGGAACCCCGGGTGCAGTGCGCCATTGCAGACACAGCCCGGCGGCCTTGACCCGGCTTTGCACCATGCGTTCACAATTTTGCAACAGTTGCCGCAGATCAAAGGTCTGCTCGTCGAGTTCGAGCTGTCCGCTTTCAATTTTGGAAAAATCGAGCACGTCATTGATCAGGCTCATCAGGCTTTCGCCGCTGATGCGGATGGCCTCAGCGTATTCGCGCTGGTCTTCGCTCAGATTGCTTTCCAGCAGCAAACTGGTCATGCCGACAACCCCATTCATCGGCGTGCGGATTTCATGACTCACGGTCGCAAGGAAATCCCCCTTCGCTTTATTGGCCCCTTCGGCCCGCTGCAGGGCCGCGCTTAATTCTGCGGTACGCTCGCCGACCCGCTCTTCGAGGGTTGCCAGATGCTGGCGTAACTGCGTTCGATACCCCAGACTTTCCAGAGCGTTGGCCGCGGTATACAAAATAATTGTCAAGACATTCTGCAGGGTGGCATCCAGGTGTTCGGTTTCGAGGGGCAACAGGCCAATAAACATACCGTAGACATTTTTGTAAGTCGAAATTGCGTGGAGAAGGATCAACGCCCCCTGCCGACTGGGGGTTATCATCGGCTGATTGCGATCCAGAGCCCAGGCGAAGGCCCCGTTCATGATGCTGTTGTCGGTTTCTTCTTGCAGCCGGGCTGTTTCGTCGAAGGGGGATGTCGCATCGAGAACAAAAGCGCCATCGGCATCGGCATGCAGACAGCCGATGGCTTCAAAGGGCAGAAAGCGATCGATCTGGGTCAGAGTGGCGGTGTAGATACCATGGCTGGTTTCGGCATGGGCCAGTTCCTGCTGAAAACCACGACTGGTGGCCAGGGTATCCAACAGGCTCACATACTGCCGATTAGCTTCTTCAAGATACAGATTACGCTCGCGCAGAATCTGTTCAGTCGCAGCCACGGGTGTTTTGGGGCGCGTCATGGCGCCTCGGTCAGAATCGCCAGAGTTTCATCAATCTGTTCAAATGACTGGTCGAGCAGGGGTTCCAGTTGGGCCAGACGGATATCCAGACGTTGCCAGGCCGGCTTGTTGAGAATCGGTACCGGCCAGCCAGGTGCGGCTCCCAGTTCAAAGGCATGACAGAAGATATCGGCGATATGAATAATTGCTGCTTCAAGGGCATATTTAGCGCCGCGTCGGGGTTGTGGTGACAGGCGACCGGCTCGGACAGGTTGAGGGGAATTTTCCACATTTCCAGCAGAGCTCCACCGACGGTGGCGTGGTCGTAACCCAGGGTCTGCTGTTCGACCAGACTGAGCAGCTGTTGTTGATCCTGACGCTCTTGCAACAGGGTTTTGCTCAATTGCGGCATAACCGTAGCAATGACCAGCAAGCCCAGATCGTGCAGCATACCGGCCAGGAAGAAACGCTCAGGGTTAACCTCACGGCGCAGCATCGCCAGATTGCGCGAAAAAATACCGCAGGCGATGGAATGTTTCCAGAATGACTGCATGCTGAGGAGATCTTCCGGGATGTCCTTAAAGGTTCCCATAATCGAAATAGAGAGGGCCAGGTCGCGCAGTTGCTGCGTGCCGATGAGGGTCAGGGCACGGGTAATCGAATCGATGCGTGCGTGGTAGCCAAAAATCGGGCTGTTAGCCAGCCGCAGCAGACGCGTGCTCAATCCCTGATCCTCACTGATAATTTTACCGATATCGGCCAGGGAACTGCGCGGGTGATTGATGGCTTCATTGAGACGGTCGTAAAAGAGGGGCAGCGAACAGATAGTGCTGGTCTTGCGCAAAAGTTCATTGAGGCTTAAGGGGCGGTTTTTCTCAACGAACATATTTGGCCTTTCGGGTAACTGCCAGCTTGAAGAGCGCAGCAATTAGAGGATCTTCAAGCTTATTGTGGCGATAAAGGGGCAGCAACTGCTGACGGGCTCTGACGATCTGCGCCACGGATACATCGCCTGCCTCGGGGAGATCCATCTGCGTTTCGCCGCTCGAAACCTCGACACTGCTGATGCCCCAGGTACGGAAAATAATCAGGTGGCGGGATTCAAGTTCACACCCCTGGGCGAGGAGCAGGCGGCCCTTTTTGTCGCAAACGTCGGCGGTGAGTCTCATGCCGGGTTCAAGTTTATCCAGGGTTAGCTGGGCCATTTAATTTCATCCTTTTGCGCGACGCTGACGACGCAGTTACGCCCGGCGTCTTTGGCGCGATACAGTGCTTGGTCGGCACGCAGCAATACCGGCGCGCTCTTTTCACCGGGGAGAATCTCGGTCACGCCAAAACTGGCGCTGACCGCAAGGGATGTTTGATCACGACATTCCTGGGTAAACCTCTGCCGCAGGCGTTCTGCTAGGGTTTGAGCCCCGACCAGGGGCGTGTGGGGCAACAACAGAATAAATTCCTCGCCGCCCCAGCGAGCCGCAATATCTTCCTGGCGGATAGTCGCACGCAGGGTCGTGGCAAAAATTTTCAGCACCTGGTCGCCACAGTCGTGACCATGCTCATCGTTCACGCGCTTGAAATGGTCAAGATCAGCCATAATCAAGGCCGCGTTCAGGTGGTGGCGTTGACCGGCACTGATAGCTTTTTCCAGGGCCTGGTTGAAAAAACGCCGATTGTACAATCCCGTCAGCTCATCGGTTGAGGCTAAACGCGAAATGGTGGCGTTGGCCTCTGTGAGCAGGCGCATTTTTTCATTCAGGGTTTCATGCAGGGCAACGACGCGGCGGCCAACATTAACCCGTGCCCGCAGAGTACCGGTGTCAAAGGGTTTGGTGACAAAGTCGTTCGCGCCCTGCTCCAGGGCGTAGATGGTGTCTTCATTGCGATCCATCGAGGTCAGGATAATCACGTAGTACTCATGCCCATTTTCACGTTGACGCAGTTGGTTGACAATTTCAACGCCGCTTTTGCCCGGCATCAACCAATCGAGAATCAGCAGGCGCGGATGCGCGGGCTCTTGCAAAATGTCCCAAGCCTGGTGGCCATCAACGGCGGCGAAAATTTCATCCTGCTGCTCACTGAAAATTTTGCACAACATTTTGCGTGAAATTTTGTCATCTTCGGCGATCAGTATTTTCACAGCAACTCACATGGAATCAGGTTTAGATTTCTGCTTGTTTTTGATGCTCTGGCGTTGAATTGCCAGGCAATCGGGACAGATGCCATGGCTGAAGCAGGCATCAGAATGTTCGCAGATATACATTTCCAGCTGCTTCCAGATATTCTGATCGTCGCGGATCTTGTGACAATAAGAACATATTGGAATAATTCCTTCAAGCAGCTTGACTTGAGCGGTGGTCTGCTGGAGCTGGATGTTCAATTTTTCAAGCTGTGCATTTTTCCTGAGCAGTAATTTCCGTTGATCGTGCAGGGCCAGATGGTTTTTAACCCGCAGACGCACCAAGTCAGGCTGAAAGGGTTTGTGGATGTAGTCACTGGCACCCAGGGCCAGACCTTCGGCCTCGCTTTCCTGATTTTCAAGGCAGGTTACAAAGAGAATGGGGATTTCCCCGAGCTCTGGTTGTTGGCGAATTTTGCGGTAGAGGGCGTAGCCGTCCATGTCGGGCATGAGAATATCAAGAAGAATAATCTCGGGGATGGCATAAGACAGCATTTTAAGCGCTTCTTCACCGCTTTGTGCCAACAGAATTTTATATTCGGCTTCAAGCTGATGCTGCAAAATGCGGATGCTCAGGGGTTCATCGTCGACAATCAGGATGGTTTTGGTGGGCATAGGTTTGTCCCCCGAATCTGGAGAAGGGTTCGAGTGGCAATGTCTTCGAGCGCCGGTAAGAGCTGGTGGATCTTTTCAAGATCTTGGGCGCGCGCGCAGGTTTCAATCTGATACGCTTCCGCGCGCAGAGCCAGGGCCCCGATGTTGGCGGCCATGCCCTTGAGAGTATGGGCGCTATGGCACAACTCCTCGGCATTCAGACTGGCACAGTCACTCTTGAGTTGAGCGACAAACGCAAGAATTTCGTCAACCGAATCGTTTAGAATTTCCTGGGCAAATTCGTGATCGCCTTCGAGGCGTTCGAGCAATGCCGTCGGATCAAACAAAACGGCGGGCGAAGATGAGGCGACCCCCGGCTTGGCATTCATGCGTCGAACCCCTCCGCGCTCGCTGACGTGTTGGTTAACTTTGACCAATCGATCTGTTTAAGGGCGAGCAGAAACGCCTGCCCTTCCTGGCGCAAGGGCGCGGCAAATTTATGGGGGTCGGGTCTGACGCCTTGTTGGCAAAGCTGCTGAATGTCTTCGGCCATCGCCGCCAGGCGCAACCCGCCGAGATTGGCGGTCACGCCCTTGAGTCCGTGCGCATTGGCCCTGATGGCGTCTAATTCACCATCTGCCAGCAGTTCTGCCAGCTCGTCCGGCTGACTGGCAAAGCCGAGCAGATACATATCGACCAGTTCGCGCAGCAGGTCTCCATCATTCGCCAGGTTTGCCAGAATGCGTTGCGGGGCGAAGATGGGGGTCTGGTCACCTTCAGCGGGGGGCAATGTCTCGATATGTGCATCCAGCTGGGCGGGGTGCAGCACGGACTGGATCAATCCCAGGTGTTTCAACATAGAAATCAGCTTGTCTTTTTCCACCGGCTTAGCCAGATAGCCATCCATGTCGGCCTCATGACAGTGAGTTTCAATCGCACTTAAGGAACAAGACGTCAGGGCCACCAGCGGGGTGTTGTCGGCCGTCACGCGTTCGCGTTCGCGAATCAGGCGGGCGGCCGCAAAACCGTCCATTTCGGGCATCATGATATCCAGCAACACCAGGTCGAAAGCGCGGGTCACAAACTCTTTGACCGCCTTTTGTCCGGTGCCGACGGCCCAGACCCGGCAGCCAAGATGTTCGAGCATCTTTTTAAGGGTCGCCTGCTCCAGAGGGTTATCTTCGGCAATGAGTATTTTCAGGTTTTGTGTCTCTTTCATGGTTTTGCCTCGGCTGGATTTTGCTGAACAGTTACGCAAAGAGTATCTCCTGGGCTCTGTCGTCACCGAGCCCAGACCCCCCAGTCCACGGGCCGTTTGAATCTCCCCTTGCGCTTGGCAGTCGCCGTTCATGGCGACCTCGGGCTCTGCATCGTGTAGAGTTAGCGCAAAAGGTACAAAGAAGCTTAGCTAAAAAATGTGTCGGTGCAATCAGGGCGGCGACTTTTGTCCGAAGCCACCACCCGGAGAGGGCAAGGCCAGGGGGCCAAGCGGAGTAGACGGCCTTAAGCGCGCGCCAGTTGTTTGCTTAACTGGTCACGAAAAAGTCCGGCGCCGCCATTGGCCGGGTGGCGCACCTCCTGGGCCCTGATGCCTGAAATCTCAAGCTGGAGGGCGGCTTTGCGCCCAACGGCAATAATTGTGCGAAACGGACTCAGGGTTAGCAGGTGGTGAAGAATCTGCCCACCGGCCTCCAGTTCCTGCTGGCTGGGGGTGCGATTACTGAGCAGCCCCTTTTCGGGGTGGTAAGGGTGCCAGGGAAAGGCATTCCACAAGAGCACACAACGCGGATCGATGCCCTGTTGGTGGAAAAATCCCCAGACGATGGTGGCGGTTGGTTCGGTGAAACCTTCGGGTTTGAGGCTGGGCAGACTGGTGCGCTCAGGGCTGGGGACAAAGACCTGCTGGGGGTCAAGGCCTTTATGCCGCAGGCCGCCAAGCAACAGACGCTCGCTGGTCATGGGAATGCCGCTGAAATGGCCACCCTGGTAACCGATGGCCTCGGCGAGAAGCAAAATATGGGCCTTGCCGAGACGTTCGTGCAGATAGGATTGCAGCTGACGCCGTCGAATGGCAGGCCCCTGGTCGTCCTTATCGTGCGCGAAATCTCGCTGCCCCCAGGGATTAAAAACCTGGGGTCGGCGATAGTCGACCAACTGAGCAACAAACTTCTCAGGCATGATCAAGATCCTGAATCAGAATGTAGGGGGCGGCAATCAGCATGCGGAAAGGCTTATCGAGATGGAGTTCCCAGCTCGCCAATTGGGCGACCGAAGGCTTTTTCAGCAGGCCGTCTTCGATCCATGTCGCGACAATGTGACTATCATCGGCCGCCACACAGGTTGCCACGTCCACCAGGTTGAGCTGGGCGGCAACCAGAATCAAGGCATCGCGCTGGACATGAATGCGTAAGGCCTTCCAATCGACTGCGGCCAGATCTTTTTCAAAACGTTCACGGATGGACGACATACCAATCCCCGGGGATGATGAAACCAGAACGGAAGAGGGCTCGTGTTACTCGAATGGCATGGAGCATAGTCATCTGTCCACTAGGGGTCAAGTCGAAGCGCGCAGTTCAAGTCTCCTCAATTTTTCTGCCGCCCAGGTCGATTAGTATGTGTGGCGCGAACTTTGCTATCACATCGCGGTACACTGTCTATTGAGACAGTGTTGGGTTTTTTTGACACATTTTCCGACGGACGGATGATTTCCGATGGCGCAAAACAAGCGGCCTGATGACAAGGTAGCGATTGGTGTCAAAATTCTGGCAGAGAAGAAAACTCCTGCCTATGTTTTGCACCTGCAAACCGGTGACGCTCAGCTGCGTTTAACCGCCGCTATCACTGTTTTTGACGCCGAGAATACCATTGCCCCCTCCGAGCTCATTGAACTGCTCGCTAAAAACGGCGTCAAGGAAAATCTTGATCTGGAGGAAATCGCCAAATTTTGCAGCAAAGCGGCCATGGGGATCAATCAGGAAAATGTCCTCCTGGCCCAGGGAACTCCCCCCGGCGCCGGCAAGGATGGCTGGTTGGAACTGACAGTTAAAACCAGCAGCAGCGAGGCCGAATTCACCGAAGATGACAAGGGCTACGTTGATTTACGCACCCGCCACACCTTTACTAACGTTGAAGCGGGGCAGCAGGTTGGCATTATTCACCCGCCGCAAGCAGGGAACCCGGGGAAAACCGTCAATGGCCTGCCGATTCCGGCGCTGATGGGCAAAGCTCTTGAAGCTCTGCCCGGCGAGGGCATCGAATTCACGCCTGACGGCCAAAAAGCCCTGGCAACCCGGGCCGGGCGCGTGGTCTTTGATGGTCGCGTTCTAAGCATTGCGGAAGAATTTGTCGTCAGCGGCGACGTTGATCTCAGTGTCGGTAATATTGATTTTAACGGTTTTGTCGAAATAAAAGGTGATGTCCTCGACGATTTTCATATTCGCGCCAGTAAGGGGATTCGTGTCACCGGCTCAGTGGGCGCCTGCCACCTGGAGGCCGGAGGGCCGGTTCAGATCGGGGGCATGGCGGGCCTGGATATCGGAACAATCAAATGTCGGGGAGATTTAACGGCCGGGTAGTTGAACCAGGGCGAGGTGCAATGCTATGGCACGGTCAATGTGGCGCGTGAAATACGGAACAGTACCGTCAAGGCCACCCGCGCCATTGTGCTGGAGCGCGGCGCAATTATTGGCGGCGAAACCGTGGCTCTCGATGGGATCGAGGCGCGCGTCATCGGCGCAGTGTCGGGTCTGCGCACCCTTTTGACCGCGGGCGTTTACTTCCCCGAAGCCGATCGTTTGAAAGAGCTGCGTTACAAACAACGCAGCTACAATCTACAAATTCAGCGCATTGGTGCCGCCCTGGGTCCGCTGTCCGGGCGCACTGGGCTGCGTAAGGCCTTGCAGGAGGCCATCGAGCTGCGCATCAGCCTGCTGACCGAACGTAAAGTCTACCTGGAGCAGGAAAAAGTTCAGATCGATGCCGAACTGGAAACTTTCCGCGCATCCGAACATCCGACCGCCAATCCCAAAATTAATATTCTTGGCCGCTTAATGGAAGGGGTGGTGATCGATCTGGGTGAGACAATCGAGGAGATTCAGCAGGAACATACCGGGCCGATCTCGGTGATTGAAAATACCCAGTCGGGGGGGCTTCGCTTCGTTGAGCATTCGCCCCTCAAGGTTATGGCGGCGGAGATTGAGGCGCAGGTTTTTGGGGTTGAGGAGACGTCAAACGAGGCGCAGGTTAACCCAAAGGACTAAACTCAAGGAGAGTTCCGCGCAATGATCGCCTTAGCTTAACCGCCCTTTTATGCGGATAGCGACGGCGGTTGGCGCTTGCGCAGTTCGGCGATGACTTTCTCCGCCACCTGATTTGAGGCATTGACACAATCGTTGATACCTACGCCGGAAAAAGCGTTGCCGGTGAGAAAAAATCCCTCAAACGTCTGCAGCCGCTGGGTCAATTGGGCCACCCGTGCCGCGTGACCGGGAGTATATTGAGGAATGGCGCGCTCGTGGCGGAAAATTCGCACAAAGTCGGGCTCAGCCTCAATGCCCATAATCCGCCGCAGATCGTCCATGACGCACTGTCTGATCTCGGTAGTGCTCATGAGGGCGGCGGCCGGGTTGGTCGCCCCGCCGTGCATGGAACGCAACAACACCTGCCCCTCCGGTGCGCGGTTGGGAAAGATGCTTGAATCCCACAGGGTTCCCAGAGTATGACGGTGTTCACCTTTGGCGATCAGGTAGCCGAAACCGGCAAGGTCACGGCTGATCTTTTTGCGCTCGTAACCAAAACACACCACATTCATCGGCGCATAGGGAATCTGAGCTAAGAGCTCGGCGGCACTTTTATCGGTCGGGGCGAGTATTTCCGCCAGGGCATGGGCCGGAGTGCTGCTGATCAAAAGTTCCGTTTCCAGTTGGCTGCCATCTTCAAGGCTCAGCAAGAAACCCTCGGCGCGCGGCGCGATACGCGTCACCCCGCTGTGAGTCCGGATTTCGCCTTTCAGCTGCTGACTCAGGGCGTCGGTAAGCTCCTGGATGCCGTCAGAAAAGGAGGTCAGTACGCCCCCCGGCCCCGCGGCACTGGCCACCTGTTTGCCCGCCTTGCGCTCAGCGCGCTTCTTTTTCCCCAGTTTGATCATGGCCTTGAGCAGCCCACCATACTCCTGTTCCAGTTGATAAATACGCGGAAAACAGCTCTGCAGGCTCATGGTTTCGGGATCACCGGCAAAAATGCCGGACACCATCGGACCGATGAGCCTTTCAAGGGCTTCACTGCCGAGGCGACGGCGGGCAAAATTGGCCAGAGTTTCATCTTCGCCATCGCGTTTGGGCGGAATCATCATTTCAGCCGCCAAACGCATTTTACCCGGCCAGCTGAGCAATTTTGACCGGAGAAAAGACGGGCCATTTTCCGGCAGGCGGTGCAATTGATCCGCGGCATAAATAAAGCGCTTGCGCGCGTTGTCGTCAGAACGCAGCAGTCGGTCAGTGATTCCCAGCTGTGCACAAAGTTCCAGGGTCATGGGTTTGTTGTCGAGAAAGCCGTTGGGCCCCCATTCACACATATACCCTTCTTCCTTAATACTGAAAATTTTGCCGCC
>Ga0100387_10005398_pt1 | contig 10378 bp, 8 predicted proteins | sample CryGeymeta201511_FD_81547 | JGI IMG/M metagenome (GOLD analysis project Ga0100387, IMG submission 81547) | Groundwater microbial communities from Crystal Geyser aquifers in Utah, USA - Crystal Geyser metaG 2015-11 | ecosystem: Environmental > Aquatic > Deep subsurface > Groundwater | place: USA... | reverse complement strand
CGTAATCAGGTCAGTCGTTTTCAAATCCACCTCAGCCAGGTTCAGGAATTCTCGTTTCAGCACCACCATGTCTGCCAGCATTCCCGGTGAAAGATGACCTTTGTAATGGTCCGAAAATTCAGCAAACGCGGCCCCTTCCGTGTAGGCGTGTAACGCCGTTCCCAGATCCAGGCGCTCTTCCGGAATCCAATTATTCCGCAGGATTGCTGCCTGCATTCCCAAAATCGCATTCATTGGCGCCACCGGCCAATCCGAACCCATGGCCAGGCGACCACCACTTTTATGTATACTGCGGTATGGAAATGCCTGACTCGTTCGATCGCCCAATATGGCTCCTGCCCACCGGGAATCATCCACGCAATGATAGGGCTGAACACTGGCGATAACGCGTTGGTCACCAAACCGGGACTGATCGTCCGGATGAATGTGTTGCGCATGTTCGATCCGGTACCGTCGATCGCGCTTGCCGCGTGATTCATACAATTCCGCAAACAGGTCCAGAACCAGCCGGTTGGCCTTGTCACCGATGGCATGAATGGCCACCTGAATATTATGCGCGTCGGCATCCCACAAAATTTCCCGAACTTTGGTCAGGTCTTCGAAATCGCGATCGATCAAACCACAGTTGCCGGGCTCGTTGTTGAAATCGTCAAACATGAGTGCCGTAGAAGAACCCAGACTGCCGTCGGAAAAACCTTTCAACCCACCGACCTGGAACCATTCATCCTGATAAATGCCTTTTTCCAATTCCCGCTTCAAATCCGGCCAGCGCAAAAAAGGTGTGTAAACTCGAATCCGAACCCGCAATTTGCCAGCTTTCGCCAAACCTTCGTACCAGCGCAGACGGTCAAAATCAACGCTCATGTCATTAATGGATGTGATTCCCTGTTTTAATGCTTCATCCATGGCGGCGTTTAAATATTGGCGTTTGTGCTCCTCGCTTTCCGGAGGCTGTAACCGATACACGAGATTCATGGCGGCATCTTTTAACAATCCCGTGGGATTACCGTGCTTGTCTTTTACGATCACACCGCCTGGAACATCCGGTGTCCCGGCGGTAATGCCAGCCAATTGAAGCGCTTTGGAGTTAGCAACGGCTGAATGGCCGTCATGACGATTCACGAAGACGATGTGATCCGGTGCGGCCTGGTCCAGCCATTCCTTACTTGGCATCGCTTTGTCCGGGAATTGCTGCTGATCCCAATGACCACCGGTTATCCACCGATCAATGGGCGTCGTTCGGGCAGCATCAGCCAGAATTTGGATGAATTCCGATTTGCTGAATGCCGCGCGCAGATCAACGGAAAGCAACTGTTGGCCACCTTCCGGAAAATGGGTATGAACATCCATGAACCCGGGTGTCAAAACGGCGCCATCAAGATCAATAATCTGTGTGGCCTGGGCGCGATACATGGAAAGATCGGTCCCGACCGCGACAATTTTTTTACCCCTGAGTCCCAGTTGACTGGCAGTGGGATTGCGGAAATTTTGGGTGAGAATGTGGCCGTTTATAAAAAGTGTTTCGACACTTGGCAAGATCGCTGTCCTTTCTGAATTTCCTGAGTCAGGTCGGGTTGAAATTTCAGAGCGTGAATGTCATGTGGTGGCGGAATCGAGAATCAGCCCAACTGCCGTTTATCTGCGCTCCAGTTTCCGATCATCTGCTGTGCGGCCGGGTGGATGGACACATCAAACCGATGTGGCACGGGCAAAACGCGCTCGCCGTCCGTGTGTACCGGAATCGCGACATCACTTTCGATCAGGATTTTGTTGGTTTTGTACTGTTCGATTTCAGGCAGGTCGGTAATCGTACCATCATACAGCTTCAGGAAATTGGAGATGATCCGCATTTTGCCAATATTTTTAACGACGCACAGGTCAAAGACACCGTCATCAAGTTGCGCTTTGGGTGTCAACTGAAGACCGCCGCCCACATTCCAGCCGTTGCCGATGCTCAACAAAAACATATCCTCATCCAGCACCATATCGTTGAATTCAATGTGCATGGGAATGCGTTTGTAGCTGAAAAATGTGAACCCGATGGCGATGATATATTTGGGCGCACCCTTTAGAAAAGAGAGCTTCTGACCAATGTCATTCGCCCGACCTTCAAAACCGATACCCATCACATTGATAAATCGCCGACCATTTACTTCCCCAACATCCAGGGTTTTGACATCGTGTGCCAATAGAATGTCGATGGCCGTGGTTACGGAATCCACCGGAATGCTACAACTCCGGGCGAAGTCATTGCCTGTCCCGATCGGGATGATTCCCAGGGGCATATCCAGCTCGGGCATTCCGTTGAGAATTTCGTTAATCGTACCATCCCCACCCACAGAGACGACGACATCAAAATCGCGACCGATTTCCTGTACCAATTGCGTCGCGTGACCCGGTTCGTCTGTAAAATGAAATTCGAATTTCGCGCCGCGTTTCCGCAGCAGGTGGTCAATCTCAGGCAGCGCCTGCATGGTACGGCGTGAGCCGGCTTCAGGATTGACAATCAGGAGATAGCGATGATTTGGATTCATTTTTCCTCTTTTCCCGTGTTGCACTAAACGGGCTTGCTCCTGGGTGTTGTTTGTGGATTCACCCATGATAACGATCTGATTGGCAAGCCGGATTCGGGGAAGTTTAATCCTGCTTGATTAGGATTCAAATTGTTTAATCATGTATGGCGCGGGTTGGTTCTTATCAAATCCAGGACACCGTTAATGAAGGTAAGGGGATGAATCGGATTCCCGGGAACATATAGATCAATTTTGTACTGGTTGAGAAAATGTCGGTTTAAAGCGGGACTACCCGAAAAAATCCCTCCGCTAATGGCATCTGTTCCGGCTAAGATGATAATTTTAGGTTCGGGGATGGCATCATAGCAGATCTGTAAGGGCAAAGCCATGTTCTCCGAAAGTGGACCCGTTATAACGATACCGTCGGCATGGCGTGGTGAAGCAACGAACTCAATTCCAAAGCGCCCCATGTCAAAGTTCACATTACCGCAGGCATTAAGCTCCATTTCACAGCTGTTATCGCCCCCGGCGGACACCTGTCTCAGCTTCAATGAGCCACTGAAATATTTTGAAATTTCACTTCGGATTAAACTTGCATCCAATAAAACGGGTTGGTTTGTCCCTTCGGTCACAATCAATCTTTCAAGTGAGTTGGTGGCTAGTTTATAATCTTTCGTAAAGGTGATTTTATTCGGAAATGCGAAGGCGCATTCACCACAGAAAGTACACTTCCCCAAATCAATTGAGATCGGTGAGGAGCCTATCGCCCCGGTGGGACACAGTTTTACCAACGCTGCAGTATCAATTTTTTCATTAGTAATAACGGGTCTACCCCTGAAAATGCCAGGGAGTTCAGCTGTTGCCACATTGGGGATTGATTGTCGGCCGTGATGAAAAAGGATTTTTAGCGTGTTAAACATAAAATTCCGCTGGACGATATTTTGAGTTTTCGCGAGTAGTTATCCCCCAAAGCCAGGTGCTTCTGATCTGTTCGGTGTAAAGAGAAACACCGGTGCAATAATAATGAACACCAGTTATTTCGCTTGATTTCAAAGGCCACCACTCTCCTGGTGAGATAGAAAGACAGGATCGTATTGATAGCAAGCGCAAGATGCAACATTTCATGTAAACCATAATCATTGTCATAAGTCATGCCCGGAATAACTGAGGTTAAAACTCTTGTTACAGACGGGGAAATCGGAGATCTCATTGTTTCGCACGGCCAAGGCCAGCGCAACCCAATTGTGTATGGAGGGGTCTTTTATTTTGTAGTGACGCAACGCGCCTTGTTGGTCGGTAATGGCACAATGGCAGATCTCACCACGCCAACCTTCGGTAAGAGAAATGACAATTGAATTAGCCGCAGGGGACCCTAATTCTTTTTTCTCACGGCTTTCCGCTGGCAAATGCATCAATAAATCCCGGATATAACCGATGGATTGAATAATCTCCGCTTTCCTGACCTGCACCCGTGAATACACATCGCCATGATGTTTGATTACTGGCTGGTGACCCAGATTGATGTACTTGTCGTGAGGGTGTGTTTTGCGAATATCCCGCTCGGATCCACTGGCCCGCGCTGCCATTCCCACTGCCCCGATTGAACCTGCCTGCTCCCACGAAACAACGCCCGTTTTTTCAAGTCGGGACAGTACCGACGGTTGACGGAATGTTTTTTGGCAAATTTCATTAAAATCAGGTTTATACTGGTCCAGCATATTTTTCAGAGCGATACCCAGCTCTTTATCAAAAGGAAAGTGATTATTCCCAGCCCGGATTAATCCCTTTGCCAGTCGGTTCCCGCACCATTGCTGAAAAAAATTGATTATGGGAGTCCTCAACCGGCCAAAAACTGCATTACCCAGTTGATACCCAATATCGGTGCAGATTGCGCTCAGATCACCCGTATGAACGGCGATCCTTTCTAATTCCAGCGCCAAAGTACGCGTGAATCGCAGCTCATCATCGGCCTGAAAACCGCACAGCGCTTCCCACAAATTCACAAAAGCGGTCGTATGTCCGGCAACGGTATCCCCGGCAATGGATTCAGCCAGCGTGGTGCGCTGCAAGATAGTTTTTTTCTCTAAAAACAACCTTTCGATACCCCGGTGTTGAAACCCTAACTGAATCTCCAGGTGAAGAATCTGTTCGCCATTGCAAATAAACCGAAAATGCCCCGGTTCAATAATACCTGCATGAATGGGGCCGACACCCACTTCGTGCAATTCGACACTATCACTTTGATAAAACGGGTAATATTCAATGCAGGAATCTTTGTCTGCCCGATCAAAAGCGAATCGGACCGGCTTAAGCCAGGGATGGTCACTGAAATTGATTCCGAAATTCTCGTGCAACTCCCGCTCAAAAACCTGAAAAGCCAAATGGTGTTTGGAAAAAGAGGGCAGGATTTCTGTGCGATTAATCTCAGCGCATGAAAGATAAATATTGTGCTCATTATCGTTGGCAATACCACAAATCAATTTGATTTTGCCGTCTTCAGGAACTCCAAAATAAGTGACACAATGGTTGGCCGAATCATCTAAAAGCGCCGTGTTGTGTTCAAGGAACCGCTCATAATCCGACCGGGGAATGGAAGTTAAGGAGAGGCGCTCGTTATTTTTTACTGCGATGTGATTCATGCTAAAAGGGTAAATTCTTAATGGCTTCGTTAATGAGTGCCACCATTTGCGATGGTGGGTTAAACCCAAGATAAATAACCAACCCCAGAAGAACATATTGGGAAATGGATTGAACCGGGTCCCCTTGGTCCAGTCTGGATTCATCCAAATCTTCCGGAGTGGAAAAAACCAATCGAAAGAAATTTCTTCCTAAAGCCCAAATCGTAAACGAAAGGAGGATTAAAACGATGATCAGCAATATGTAATACTGGTGTTCAAACAATGCCCGGAACATCATGAACTCGCTGAAAAACATACCTGAGGGGGGAATGCCTGTGATGCTGATAAAACTGAGTAATATGACGACGGCGCCGGGGAGGTAATATTTGAAATAATTACCCGTATTTTTGATTAGGTAACTTTTATAGATGTGGTGCACCTGTTGAATCTGGTAAAACATGCTCGCCTTGGTAAATGAATGAAAAATTAAGTGCAGAAACACAGCGTAATACCCGATTCCGCCCACTCCCAGCCCGATGGCCACCAGCCCCATATTTTCAAGGCTCGAATAGGCAAACATGCGCTTAAAATGGTGGACTTGCATTAGGTACACCACAGCGACAAAGACGGACAGGGTGCCGGCTAAAATTAAAACATGGTTTGCCCAGATAAGAATGGAGGTCGATGCGATGATAGAGTACATCCGGAAAATGGCGACAAAGCCCACGTTCATAAGGGTCGTGGAGATAAAAGCGCTGATTGGCGGTGGAGCCACCGTATGGGCGTCAACACACACGGTGTGCATGGGAAATAATCCCATCTTCGCACTGTAACCAACCAATATCAACAAAAATGAAAGCTTCAGCCAGGAAGGATTAAAGGTTGCCGCATGGTTAACCAAGGATCGGTAGGAAAGATCAATGGTTCCGGAGGCCTGGGCTGAGATGCTCAGAAAGAGAATGCCTGTAAAAGCCAGGGTTAATGCCACCGAGCAGACAAACAGATATTTCCAGGTCGCCTCGACCGCATCTTCTTTCCGCTCGTGGTAAATTAATATTGCGGCAGAAAAGGTGGTGAGTTCAATAAAAATCCAGGTAACAGCAATATGGCTGGATAAAAAAGCTCCCGTCTGAGCCATAATTAAAATGCAAAGCGCAGCATAATAAATGGCCTGAGCATGCTGCGGAGTTGCATGTCTCTGGTGGTGGTGCTGTAGATAATAGATACTGTGAAAAGAAGAGGTTGTAGCCAGAATACTTAAAACGATAAGCATAATTATCGCTGTCGCATCCGCAGTGAAGTACCCCAACTCCTCTGAATGTAGGTGGAAACACATATACAGCGTCAGGCTCCACTGCAAACCATTAAACAAAACGAGTAGAATTTTGTGCTGGAGTACTTTTCTTGTCAGCAACAGGCTTGCAATGATGGCAACAGCAATGATGAAGTAATAACCGAGCATCTTTAGTCTTTCATCTGGCTTATCGCCTGAGTGTCCGAGTTATTGAAAACATCACCGATTTTGTTGATAAAAATGCCCATGACCAGAACGCTAACAAAAATGTCTATCAGGATTCCCGTGTTGACCATCATTGGCATTTCATTTCCCACGGCCAGCGACAGGATAAACACGCCATTTTCCAGTACCACATAACCCATGATATGGGTGAGAAGTTTCCCTCTTGAGATAATGACATAAAGACCTAAAAACAATGTGGACAAAGCCACGACGAAAAACAAAGTATCATAACCCAATCCCTGGATTTGCTGGACCAAAATAAATGAACCGATAATTGCGGCGGTGATGATTAGAAGCGATATGAAGTAGGATACAAACGGCTCAGTTTCCCGGGTAATTTTATTTTTTCTGATGATGTAATTTATAAATAACGGTAGTGCGATGGTTTTGAAAACCAGTGTTTCCAGAAGAATAAATACCAGATTGAGAATAGTCACATTTACCAGCTGTATAAATGCCAGGAGGAAAAGCAGGAAGCCCTGAACTGCCAGCATTTTTGCGAATCCTCGTAAGCGGTTGGAAATGGCGATATACAACAACGTTACGGTAAACAGGACTAAGATGATTTCTTTCAATTTATTTTACTCAATTCAGCTCGATCTACCGGTGATGAAGAGGACAAACAGAAACACGACCAGGGCATATGAAGTGATAGTGAAAATAAATTGAGGATTTCTCCCCATTCTAAAGCGTGCCACAAATGATTCTACTGTCCCAATGGCAATAGCAAATATGGCCTCAACAGCTAAGAATAAAGGGATGCTGATAAAAAGTGGAAATGTGTTGATGAATAAATTCGCCGCGAGAGCGCCAAACAGGGCAAATTTCAAGTTGGTCGTAAACAGAATCAATCCCAGATCAAAACCACTATTGTCCAGAATCATCACTTCATGAACCATGGTCAACTCCAAATGCGTACGCGGATCATCCACCGGCATGCGACTGTTTTCGATCATAGCGAGGATCAGCAAAATCATGGCAGCCAACAGACCCATGGCAATGGAAAAAGATGAACTGAAATGCAATGAGGCAAAAATATCGCGGAAGGAGAGTTGCCCGGTGAAGAGGGCAAGTGAACCCATAATGGTAAAAAATGCCGGTTCCGCCAGCATTGAAAAATGCGCTTCACGACTGGCGCCCATGCCTTCAAAACTACTGCCGGTGTCCATTGCCGCGACGATCATAAAAAACTTACCCAACGCCAAGGCATAAGCGAAAAACACAAAATCACCCGGAAAAGAAATCAGACCCGGTATTCCGCCGAAAGGCACACAAAGCACGGCGGTCAGTACCGAGGCAAAATAAATCCCCGGCGCGATGCGAAAAATTATCGTTGATGTGTCGCTGAAAACGGCACCTTTCCGCAACTGTCGCCAAATATCTTTTATCGGCTGCAACAACCCCGGCCCCTGCCGTCCCGATAAAAGACTCTTCGTCCGGAATACAAGACCGTGAAAAAACAGCGTTACAACCAGGATAAGAATTAGACTGGTCATATTTTATAACAACTTAAGCCAGGTTAGTAAGGCCACGGTTAACATAAAAACGATTCCATAAAGAATGTAGTTTTGAATTTTTCCGTTTTGCAGAAAATGGAAGCTCGCAAATAATCGCTTCGTCCACACCAACGGTTGATCAATTAGATTGGTTTCCAGTATATCTCCAATGTGAGTTTCATAATGCATGATCTTTTGTGGAAAGACCTCCTTTATTTCAACCTTGGTTCGCTGGACTAAAAGCACTGACTCGGCAAGTTTCCGATACATCCGGACAAATGAATTGGCCGTGTATTGCATCTTTGCCGCATCTCCCACATAACCACACCCCCAGGTGGGTGACACTGATTGTAGCCTTGGGGATGTTATAAAATGCCTTATAAGTAACACCCCGCCACTCATTGCGATCAAGCCAGTCACGGACCAGCTCACATGCTGCAAAGTTCCCAGCAGGGTACTGCCTGAAGTGAAGGCGGTGAAGGAAAACTGGGGGACGAACAGTGCAACCGGTTGGCTCAATAACCGCACAAAGGCAGAAGGGAATAATCCAATACTGAGAATAAAAACCCCGATGACATACAACGGCAGCAAATTTCCAAAGGTTTCGCCGGTGTTGTCGGACGATAACGGTTGTCGTTCTTTGCCCAGAAAAACCACACCAAAAGCCTTAGTGAAGCCGAGTAAAGCCAGACCGCCAATCAGGACCAAGCTAAGTATCGCGAGCATCAAAAGTACCGAGGCCACCGGAGAGGCATGTAGGATGCCCTGATACAAACCACTGTAGAGCAAAAACTCTGAAATGAAACCATTAAACGGCGGGAATCCGCAGATTGCAAGCGCGCCCAGTAAAAATAGCGAGGCGGTTTGCGGGATTTTTTTAAAAAGCCCACCCAGCGACTCCATCTTCAGCGAATGGGTGGCGTGATACACGGTACCTGCCGTATAAAAAAGTAGCGATTTAAATAGTGCATGGTTTAATGTGTGCAGTAATGCACTCAGAAAACCGGCTGAAGCAAGCATGACATTATCCATCCCCAGACCAATAAGTCCTAATCCGATTCCCATGCCGATAATGCCAATATTTTCGATGCTTGAGTAGGCCAGCAGCTTCTTGAGGTTATGCTGGATAATGGCGAGCATTATTCCATAAATCCCGGAAGCAGCCGCCACCCCCAGCAGTGCCCAGCCAATCCGAAGATAATTTTGATTTTCGGTAAGCGGGAAGAGCAGAATCATCCGGAGAATTCCATAAATCCCAAGTTTGATCATTACACCGGACATCATCCCGGAAATGTGTGCCGGTGCTGCCGGATGAGCCTGGGGCAGCCATGTGTTAAGTGGTAAAATTCCAATATTTAGCCCCGCTTTTAGTGCGAAACCCACAAAGAAACAGGCAAATATTGGCAACACTGCCGCAGGATTTAGCTGACCTGCAGCTGCAAAATCAAACGAACCAGTATGAGTAAACAACCCAATAACACCCAGCGTAAGCAACACGACACTCACGTGCATTTGGATGAGATAATTGACACCCGCCCGGAGCGTTTCAGGTTTGTAATGTTCGAATATGACGAGCAGCATGGATGACAGTGACATGATCTCCCAGGCGACTAAAAACGCAAGCCCGTTTTGAATCACACATACGGCCAGCATGGACAAATGAAAAATGATGAACAATATCCAGTGGAACGACAGGTTTGCTTTCTGCTCACGGTAGGTTCGCATATAATTCGCACCATAAAGACCACCGGTGAACAGCGTGAAATTGATGATGAGGATGAAAAAGGCCGACAGGGCATCGATACGCAATGGGATGTCACCAAAAAGTGTAGTGTCGGCAATGACCATCTCTAACGGAGCGCCTGTCAGGGCGTGATAAGCAAGCAAGGAGGAGCCACACCCATAAATAAAAACCAAAGACAATGCAATACCTGCCTTGATTTTTACGGGTGCAATGACGATGCAGATACTGCCAATTAAAAAGACAATGGTTGCAGCGGCAATCAACGATAACAAGCTAATCATATAAATATATAATCGCCCAATTGCCCATTGATTACCAATGATTATTTGAGCCCCCTCCAAAAACTATTCTTCATTGCGACTGATATTTTTCTCAAGAAAGGTGATTTTCGCAGCGTTTTTTCCTTTTAGGCAGAAAAAGGCTCTTGGTGGCGATGGCGAGGTCCATTTCTGACTTTGTATGACCCTGGTTTCAGCTATTTCGTCGAT
>Ga0100387_10005394_pt1 | contig 10380 bp, 5 predicted proteins | sample CryGeymeta201511_FD_81547 | JGI IMG/M metagenome (GOLD analysis project Ga0100387, IMG submission 81547) | Groundwater microbial communities from Crystal Geyser aquifers in Utah, USA - Crystal Geyser metaG 2015-11 | ecosystem: Environmental > Aquatic > Deep subsurface > Groundwater | place: USA... | reverse complement strand
GGTCTTTATCATTTTGAAATTTTTTGTCTTCAGGGATATGTTTTGCAAATTTTGATAAATCTGAACTGCATAATAACTGGTGCGTATCTTTTCGTAATTTATTATCATCTATGGCGGTAGTCAGATAATTATTAATTTCTTCCGTCGTCATTTCCATCGCTTTAAAATAGAATTCATTTTCGAGAAATTCTTTAATAATAGATGTTAGTTCCAGATAATATGATTCACAGCTTTCATGGGTTACCGGATAGGGACATTCTAATTTTTCAAGTCTTTTTTTAGCCCTGACTAATGGTGAATCTGCCGGCTTTTGCCATTTTTCAGCTTTTACAACCGTTTTTTGTCTCTTTCTTAAGATCATCCACAGCGCAATGCCCGAAATAATGACGATGAATAATAATATATAATTTCGGTATGGCGTATGCAGCCAAACTTCATGCATCCCTTTGATTTCCCGGATTTGTGCGTTTTCGTCTTTCAGGAGACTTTCCACAACCACGGTTTCAGGGTCTGTCACTAATGTAGTTTCCAGTTGTCCGTGGCTTAAAATATTGATGGGAATACCGGGAATTTTATACTCCCCGACTTCCCAGAACGCTAGGGTATAGGTAATTGATTCTGAACTGATTTCCTCATTGATCACGGTCATGGCATCAGATTCGGGTGTCAATTCATTGAACTTAACGGATTTATCTGTAGGACAAACCACCGAAATTGTCAGATTCAGTTGATCACCCACCCGAAGCGTACGTTTTGAAAGTTGGGTTTCAAGAGAAACTTGTCCGGATAAAAAAAGTGGAATGAATATTAAATAAAATACTGATTTCATCAATGTCGGGAAATTCTTTTGTTCATATAGGAAACCAGAGGGTCTACATAACCAGTTTTTGTGTTAACCTCGATTAAATCAATCTCATTTTTCTGACAATATTTCTCAAACTCCTCTAATTTCCTTTTCAAATTATCGCTGACCATTGCTCTGAACTTCGCCGAGCCTGTATCGATCCAATGAGAGGACTGAAGCTCTGGGTCATGTATTTTCACTAATCCTAAATCCGGGATTTCCAGTTCAGCGTTATCCACTACCCTTACACAAATAAGATCGTGTTTCCGGTTGGTAATATTTAAAACCTTTTCATAATCCCTGTCGAAAAAATCGGAGATTAAAAATACTACGGATTTTCGTCTTTGAGTCTCAAGGAGATGTTCCAGCGCCGAAGCCATGTTTGTCGTTCTATCCTGTGCCTGATAGTAGATCAATTCCCGGATGACTCGCAATACATGAGCTTTCCCTTTCTTCGGTGGAATATATTCTTCGATATTATTTGAGAAGAGCAATAATCCCACTTTATCGTTATTTCGTATGGCGCTAAACCCAAGAACAGCTGCGATCTCGATCATCACATCGGTCTTCAATACAATGCCGGTTCCGAAATAACCTGACGCGCTTACATCAACCAGTAACATGACGGTGAGTTCTCGTTCTTCCTCAAATTTTTTAATGTGCGGTTTTCCGGTTCTGGCGGTCACATTCCAGTCAATATTCCGGATGTCATCTCCGGGAAAATATTCGCGCACTTCAGCGAACTCCATGCCCATTCCTTTAAAGGCAGAATGGTATTCCCCACCGAACAGGTTATTGACTAACCTTCGTGTGCGAATCTCGATCAGCCTGACTTTTTGAAGGATCTCCGCGGGGATCATATAATCATATCCTGCTGAAATTTATGGAGTTGGAACGGATTCGAATATACGGGTGATAACATCTTCCGTGGTCACGTTTTCCGCTTCTGCCTCGTAGGTGAGGATGATCCGATGACGCAATATTGCCCGGCCGATTTCTCTGACATCTTCCGGGATCACATATCCCCGATGCGACATAAATGCAGAAGCCTTTGCTGCAATCGCCATAAAAATTGTTGCCCTTGGCGACACACCAAACTCAATAAACCCTTTCAGGTCTTTCATTCCTGCAGCTTCAGGATCACGGGTCGAAAACGTGAGTGAAACGATGTATTTCTGGATATTCTCCGCAATATGAATCTGATCCACAAGTTTCCGGGCATCTAATATTGTAGCTGCGGTAATGACCGGGGTTAAAGGGGGCTTTTCGGCGACCATCCCCATGGTCTGAAGGATTTTCAGTTCTTCATCTATCGTGGGATAACCGACGAGCACTTTAAACATAAACCGGTCAATTTGGGCTTCCGGTAATGGATATGTTCCCTCCTGCTCGATGGGATTTTGCGTCGCCATGACTAAAAATGGGGCGTCAAGTTTATAGGTTGAATCGCCGATGGTGATCTGACGCTCCTGCATGGCTTCGAGAAGCGCACTCTGCACTTTTGCAGGTGCCCGATTAATTTCATCAGCTAAAATGATATTCGCAAATATGGGTCCCTTTTTCACCTCAAAAGTTGCTTCTTTCGGATTGTATATCAGGGTGCCCAGCAAATCTGCTGGTAATAAATCCGGGGTAAATTGAAGCCGTTGAAATTTCGTATCAATCAAGCTTGCCAATGTTTTAACGGTCAATGTTTTCGCTAATCCGGGGACACCCTCAAGAAAAATATGTCCATTGGACAGCATCGCGATGATCAATTTATTGATGAGGTCGCTTTGTCCAACGATGACCGATGAGAGGCTACTTTTGAGGAGGTTTATAAATGCAGACTTTTCTTTTATTCTTTCGTTCAATCCTGACAGATCAAATTCAGTCATCAGTTCGCCTCCGAAGCGGACGTTACCATATTATTCAACTCTGAAATTTGTTTTTCAACGTCTTCGAGACTGTCAAGTTCATATTGAACAGCGGCAACCAGTTCACTGTTCGGATATTTTTCTAAAAACGCATGATAACTTTCAATGCCATCTGTATATGCCTGGAGGTAGTTCACGTTAATGTACCCCTCCATAAACAATGCTTTCTCTGCCATATCTGATTTTGGGAATTTCCCGATAACCTTTCTAAACTCATCCAGTGCAATATTGTAATTTTTTACATCATTTAAATATATTTCACCGATCATAAATTGTGCGTCGGCTGCTTTTTTATGTTGGGGATAATTTGTGATTATTTCGTTGAGACTTCCGATTGATGAGTCCAGATTGTCCTGCAGTCTGAATGTCTCAGCTTCCTTCCAGAGACCGTCAACCAATGGGTCATTTTTTGAACATCCGATAAGTAAGAATAAAGCGAATAATAAGAATATAACTTTTTTCACGTAATCAAATCTCCTTTATTAATTATTGATATTAATTTTTAGGCACAAGGCTCTTTCCAAACAAGCAAGGTTTTCTTTTGTTCCGACCTGGGAATAAAATTCAAAATAAGTATAGAATGGATAAAAGTATCGTTGGCTCTGACCAATTTCCCTGAGGAAATGCCATATCAACCCTCACAGGACCAATCGGTGAATTGATGGTGATCCCCATTCCTGCATCCCAAAGCCAATTTTGGAATATCGATTTATACACACTGTCATTCAATTTACCCGTATCAAAAAATATTTCCCCGCCAAAAAGCCAGAATATGGGGAATCGAAATTCAAAATTGGACTGGAACCGGATCATCCCTCCTTCCGGATTTATGTCGTCAGTGTCCTTCCATCCCCGGAGTGATGTGCTGCCCCCCAGTTTAAATTTATAGAACGAGGGAATGGGATCAGGATTTAAGTGACGATAATTTATAGACTGCAAATATCCGATACGGTGATGAATTCCAAAGGTAATATTTTTATCCAGAGGGTAAAACTTTTTATATTCAAGGTCAAATTTTAGAAAATGGACTTCGCCACCGAGGATTGTCCCATTTAATTCGGAATTAATGGAATAAAAATAACCCTGAGTCGGGTAAATAAAATTATCTAATTTCTGTTCAAGGTATGTCATCTTTATACTGCGTTTCTGGTCGGACTCCAAGGATGATTTAATGTACTCAATGTTGACGCTGCCGGTCAGTTTATATCTCTCACTGGTTCTGTAGATAAATGAAGACGCTATACCATCTAATCGTTCACCAATTTGCTCATTATGATAATACTTTATTCTGATGGGCAATCTAAGGCCGATGAGCCATGGCGTAAACCATGACACGTTGTAATTCAGATTGGGGACTGTAATGTTTTCATCCAATCTTACTGTAACATTACTGCCGAATTCAATACGGCTCGCAGATTTGGGAACGGTACCGGGTTGCCATTTCACATTTAATTCTAATATGGAAGCAGGCGGCGCACCTTCTCCCAGTGATGATGGCTCCTGACCGAGTCCAAGGTCGGTTTTAACCTGCTTGGATGAATATTCTCTGACCTTGACTTCTACTATGACATTATTTTCGCGGACCGAGCCGATGACCGGTCGAATTTCAACCGAGCTAAACAGTCCTGAAGAAAAAATGCGTGACTGTGATCTTTCAATTTCCTTGATATTATACACATCGCCGATATTAAATGTGATCTCGCGTATGACAAATTCTTCAGGGAAATGGACAATACCCGAAATCATGATATTTGAGATAGAATATGTGACACCTTCGGTAATCGTAATATTCGAGACAATATCCGTATCGTGCCGGACAATGTCGGCACTGACTTTTACCAGAATTTTCCCATTTGTAAAATAAAGATATTCAATATCTGATATCAGCCGCGACATTAAGAACGGATTATAAGGGTCACCCGTTTTTATCCGAAGCAGCTGGAGAATAGCTTCCAGGGATACAATCTCATTCCCATGAACATTTACCCCATGAAGATAATATCTGTCTCCCTCGGATATATTATAATGAATATCGATAAACCGGTCATTTTTTAACACAGTTTCCGGGTAAATTGAAACATTGATAAATCCTTCAGCGACGTATTTATTTTTCAAAGAGAGAATATCTAGTTTCAGAGCCCGTTCGCGAAACATTATCCCTTTTAAAAAACGTTTTGGTTTTAACTGTAAATCGTTGATGAGTGTTTTACTGGGAATACTGGCATTTCCTTCAAAGATCACATGATTTACCAATCGCTTAGTTTGTGGAAAAACGAATTCTGATAATACCATTAAAAAGAAAGCAATTCTTATTATTTTGTACATTATCAGTATTTAAATTTTATCCGGTAGTTCAAGTGAGGGAATCCCTGATCGTCCAGCCGGACCACCACGGATTGATTTTTATCCATCCGATAAACAATTTCGTATTCACTCTTGATCTGTGTTGAAAAAATATCACTTTTTATATTCATATACATTTTTCGGGACAGTCGTTTACCCATGTACAGATTGACATCTATATTATTCATATCTTTTAGCAATGCCCCCTGGCTATCCAATTGAAATCGATCAACCGGACTTTTAAGAGTGATCAGTCTTTCCAATTCAGTTTCAAGGTAATTAGAGATGATATTTGTCCCCGCATCCTGAATTTTGAAATCCTTTCCCGCAATCAAGGATTCGTCCCCTGCAAGTAAAATACGGAGAATTTCATCCTGAGAATATGCATCCGTCGGATCTTCGGATTCAAATCCAAGAATCGGATTATTTATCTGACCGGAAAATAATACTTTGTAGGATAATCCGTTGAGGTAAGTATAAGCGATGATATCCATCTCCGGGTAATCGGATGCCGGGTCAAATGTGATCCTGCCCTCGGTGTCGGTAAATTCGTTGCCGTTGAGAAAAAAAGAACCTCCCACGATATTAATATTTCCCGAAATCACAAAATCATTTGTTCCCACAGCGGTAAGACTAATCTCACCTTCAATTTCGATATCCATATATTCATTCTTTATGATCACACCGGTATCCATAGGAATGTGAATATCATATATCATCATTTTCCCTTCAGAGATGTCAGTTCCGGTTATGTCAGACGCCGTACTCATTACCGGACTGATGGTAAATTCGTAAGGATCAGGTTCAAATGTCCCCGAAATGAAAATTGTATCCCGCCCGGTAATCCGAAAATTAGCTTTTCCCATTCCCGCAAAGGTATCGTAAACATCCTCGAGATAAATATTTTTCCCCGTCGCCACAAGGTTAAAACCGGGATTAAAAAATTCAGTCAAATCCATCGACCCTTCTACTTTTATATTTTGGGTTGGGGTTTTCGGATTACGCGAGAGATGAAGCACTTTCATAAGGTAATATAAGGGAGTATTCAGGATATCGTCTTTGGGGATCTTCCGCGATTTCCCCGAGAGAGATGAAATTTTTAAGATATTATCATCAATGGTGACGATCCCTTCGATATCTGTGAACGTATTCTTAAGTGGTGAGACATTTGTAATTCCATGATTGAGGATGACCTGACCATTTCGAATGGGTGATTCAAATGTCCCATCGATCGATAGCTGGATGGAACAGTCACAGAACAGGGAATCTATAATATCGAAGTATGGATAAATAAAATCCAGTTCTCTCGTTTTTCCACTGATTAAAAGGTCAATGGGATTCCGCATGGGAAAGGATCGGTCTTCAGAAAAGTAATCCAAATCAAGCGGAATAAACCCGCTGATCGCATAGTCACCATCGTCCAGTTGGATGCGGGTTTCTCGCAGAAACAATTTTTTATTTGAATAGATAAGTTTTCCACTCGCAACTTTACCTAATATCTGATCAAATGCAGGTGAATCAATCCGAATATCAGACGCCATGTACATATGGGAGAGTTGCCCGGTGATGTCCATATTCCCCGATACTTTCCCTGCTGTTCTGAATTCCCAAGGAAAATAGGGTTTAATGGATTCAATTTGAAATCCGTCAAATTTTGCCAGGATGGATAACGAATCTTCAGGTAAAAAGGTCACTGTTCTGCCCGTATCCAACGATGACTCTACCCATCCGGAAAAATCAACCGATCCCTGCTCTAAACCTGCCGTCACTTTGTCAATGAGTAAACGGTGATCGAAAAATGAAAATTTCCCATCTAGTTTTTTCAATTTTATCTCACCTAAAGTTCCATTTGTAATATGGATATCGGAGAACAAAACCGGTTTTGTATTCCATTTTGAAAATTGTGAATTTCCATTAATTATCCCTGACACCGGATGCTCAAGTCTTAACATTTTTACTACATCTTCAATATTGATGTCAGTCAGTTTCATATCAAATTCAAATTTTTCAGGATCTGCATATTTACCGGATAGAGAGATATTACCGGAATTTAACGCAAGGTTGTCACAGATGATGTTGTATTCTTCATTTTCACTGGTAATATCCAATTTACCGGAATAACTCCTTACTCCGTTTAAATTCAGAAAAATTGAGTCCAAAACAATTTGGGTCATCAGCGAATCGGTGTATCCTGATATAAAAATGAAATCGCCTGTTTCGTTATATCCATACACGTGATCAAGGTCAATTTTCCCTTTTCGATAATGTGCTTTGATGACGGACCGGTCTAATGTGACCAATGGAAATTCCAATGATTTAGTGTTACCTATTAATTCCAATTCCGTCATTTTACCATTTTCGGTGCGGGTAGATGCTTCCCAATAGCTGTCACCTAAATTTAATTTTTGATACGTAACAGGTTTCAAAAATAATTTTGAGTTTATCCCGGTTTTTTCAGGTAACCCGACGATGTTGATAGATCCGACACCGGTAACCTTAAGAGTTGGAAGTCCCGCAATGTAGGTTCCCGGAGAAAAATTTTTAAGCACGGTCTGACCGGATATTTTATACCGGTCTTTTTTAATGAATAACGAGTCAATCAGTCCGGTTACACCCACGAGGGAAAACTCAATCGGCCGGGTATTGATCAATACGGAATCGATGTAAGAAACCTCACCTTTTACATGATTGATTTCAAACATATTGTACTGAAGATCGGAGATGTCGGTGTCAAAAAATATTGTGTCTGCAATACTTCGCCCCATCGAACGGATACTTCCGGTGAGAGAAATTGGCACTGAATCAATCTGTGCCGTAAATTCATTAAATATGCCCTGTGCATCCCATTGACCGCTCGTGAACGAATATTGCCCGGATATTTCAACGAGTGATGTGTCAATTCTAACCGATCCTCTTTGCAACTTAAATTTATCCGCAAAGACAACACCCCGAAGATCCAGATCATCTATAGTCAGCTTGTTGGATTTCTCCTTGCCCTTCAGATTGAAATCTACCGGAAATCCCCATTGATTAGTTTCCAGGGAGACTGATAAAGTGCCCTTGATCGTATCTCCGTTTACAATTGTGTAACTGAATGGTTCTGCAATAATGCGTTGATCTGTAAAAGTAACAAGTGTAGAATCCAGTGTACCTGACCACTCACCTTGCTGTATCGAAAGTCTTTTCAGGAATAATTTGGATTGATGGTTGTCTGCTGTTATTTGCAAATCAGCATCAATCCGGATTTCGACAGATTTTCTGTGGATCTTCAAATTATGAATACTGCACTGCCTGATGCTGAATTTGCGGGTATTGCGGGATTGGCTATGCCGGTCATCCGGTTTTTGAATTTCATTAAATGCATCAAGACTGATGTTCCCACCATCCAGGCGAACAGTGATCAGTTCGATGTCCCCAACCCATAATTTCAGAAGATTGAACCTGATAGTCAACGAATCCACATCAAGGATCTCCTCTGACGGACTTTCACCTTTTAATTCCAGTATCTTTAGACCATGGACTAAATTGCCGGTTATCGCAGAGAATGAAACCCGGGCTGATGTTTTTTCAGACATGTATTTTGTCACACGATCGTAGTTCATGGTGATTAATATATCTGTAAAGTAAAGACACCCCCATACACCTGCACCTGCCAGAAGAATGACGGTTGATAGAATGAATAAAATCAGATGTTTTTTATGAAATACCAACATAATAATTGAAGAAAAATTACAGGTGTCTGATAACAAAAACGGACAGTTAAAACTGTCCGTTTTATATGTTCAATCTTATCTTTAAACAAATCTATTTTTCATCTACAACTTCAAAATCAGCATCTTCAATGTTCGAATCCTTCTCGTCAGATCCGTGCTGATCGGGCTTCGGCTGATCGGAAGTTGCCTGTTGGTTTTGACCCTGTTGATATAATTTCTCGGATACCTTTGTCCAGATTTTTGTCAGAGTCTCCATCGAGGATTTAATCGCACTTTGATCAGACCCTTTATTCTTTTCCTTCAGGGCATCGACGGCGCTCTGTATCTCTTTTTTATCCGGATCGGAAATTTTATCACCTAGATCTTTCAACTGTTTCTCAGTCTGATAAGCAAGTTGGTCGGCCTGATTATGGGTTTCAACCATGTTTTTTTTATCATGGTCTTCTCTTTCATGGCTTTTCGCATCGCGCTTCATTTTTTCAATATCACTTTCACTCAACCCGCTGGATGCTTCAATTCGGATACTCTGCTCTTTACCGGTGGCTTTATCCTTCGCTGATACATTTAATATTCCATTTGCATCGATATCAAATGTGACTTCGATTTGAGGAATACCCCGAGGCGCAGGTGGAATACCGTCAAGATGAAATCTGCCGAGGGACTTATTATCAGCGGCCATCCCCCGTTCACCCTGAAGAATGTGAATTTCTACGGATGGCTGGCTGTCAACGGCGGTTGAAAATATTTGTGATTTTTTCGTCGGAATTGTAGTATTTGCCTCAATTAACCGGGTAGCGACTCCACCCAGGGTTTCGATCCCCAGGGATAATGGGGTGACATCGAGTAGTAAAATATCTTCTACATCCCCCGCTAACACTCCGCCTTGAATCGCGGCGCCAATGGAAACGACCTCATCCGGGTTTACACTTTTATTTGGCTCTTTTTTGAAAACCTTTTTCACCATATCCTGTACAGATGGGATTCTGGTCGAACCTCCGACAAGTATAACTTCATCAATGTTACTTGTAGAAAGTCCGGCATCCTTCATCGCATCCAGGCAAGGTTTACGGGTTCGTTCGATCAAATGTTCCACGAGGGATTCAAATTTTGCCCGCGAAAGAGATAAATTCAAATGCTTCGGACCGCTCGAATCGGCAGTGATGAAGGGCAAATTCACATCGGTTTGCATTGATGAGGATAATTCGATTTTTGCTTTTTCGGCGGCTTCTTTCAGTCTTTGAAGCGCCATTGGATCTTTTCGGATATCAATACCATCTGACTTTTTAAATTCATCAGCCAGATAGTCAACCAGCATTTGGTCAAAGTCATCGCCTCCCAAATGGGTATCTCCATTGGTCGATTTGACCTCAAACACTCCATCACCAATTTCCAGGATGGATATGTCAAATGTCCCGCCGCCTAAATCGAAAACAGCGATTTTTTCATCGTTTTTCTTATCCAGTCCGTATGCCAATGCCGCTGCAGTCGGTTCATTAATAATTCTTCGAACGTTTAATCCGGCAATAACGCCCGCATCTTTGGTGGCCTGTCGTTGAGAATCGTT
>Ga0100387_10005376_pt1 | contig 10395 bp, 5 predicted proteins | sample CryGeymeta201511_FD_81547 | JGI IMG/M metagenome (GOLD analysis project Ga0100387, IMG submission 81547) | Groundwater microbial communities from Crystal Geyser aquifers in Utah, USA - Crystal Geyser metaG 2015-11 | ecosystem: Environmental > Aquatic > Deep subsurface > Groundwater | place: USA... | reverse complement strand
GAATAATTTCATAATGTTTTTTTTGTAAATTTGTACGACAAAAATACAATAATGTTTCTTAAAAATCAACATAAGTTATTAACAATCAGATGTTTATAACTTTACAGACAGACACTAATTAGACGATTGGTTTTGGGGTGGGTTAACCGCGTTTGTCCGGCTTTATATACGAGAGACTACATGGGGATGTAAATTCACAGAAGTACTCTTTTGCCGCTTACTTCAGTGTTTCCCAAAACCATTCACCATAGGCTTTATTCACTATTTCCGATTCCATCCGGATGATCTCCGGAACTTCATCATCGTGGATATCAAGAATGATTCCCTCCACTTCAGTCATGTTTTGATCACTCGTTTTGATGATCAACAAATAGCCTGCCGTTTTCTCGGGACGACCCTTCCACATATAAATCCCAATCATCTTTTCTATAATCTGCACACAGGGGGATAATCTTCCCTCCACCAACCGCTCTGCAATCTCTTCTGCAACAGATTTTGATGATGTCGATGTCATCATGATGATCATTTTTTTCCAATCCATCCTTTGCTCCCAAATACAAAAAAGGGGCAGTCCGTCTGCCCCTTTTTTTATCGTTATCTTTTATTTACGTTTATTTCAGAAGGGTGATCTTGTGAGTCTTCACACCTTCAGGATGCTGTAACCTCACAAAATAAATCCCGGTTGGCATGCTCTCACCGGAACTATTCATGCCATTCCATTGAACCGTGTAGCTGCCCGCATCAACCGTTCCATGGGCAAGCTCTGCGACCTGCTGACCCAGCATGTTGTACACACTCACCCGCATCTGCCCGGAGGTGGGAAGATAATAGGATATCTCCGTGACCGGGTTGAACGGGTTGGGATAGCTTGACAATAATGCATAACTGCCCGCGATGGTTGCTGGAATATATGCCCCGCTGTTTACAACCGTGTAATCCTGAATACTGAAAATATCCGTGGTGGAGAACAAACTACCCGCAGGATGAACCACGATCAACGTCGTCTCATTTCCGATGGTGTGGGATTCTGCAAGATATGCCCCGTCACTCATGATGAGACTGAAATTGTCACCATGAGACAAGGTCATCTGGACACCGCCAATAAAGCCGTCTGACGCTATGGATACTTCTCCGTCACGATTGATGATCGTGGCGCCCGTGGCTTCCGACTGATGTCTTCCTCCCTGGTTCAGAATGATGTCCACCATGATCACAATGTCCAGAATATCAATGGTGTCGTTGGAATCCATATCACCATGACATACCAGGTCATCTGCAATCGGATTTATACCAAGAACATGAGACACAACCGATACAATATCCAGAACATCCAGCGAGCCGTCGCCTGTCACATCACCATCGGCGATACAGACGCCCAGACACTCAAGCGCAGTGTGATAGTCTTCCACCAGCAATGGCGGGTCTTCTGTCCAGGTATCAACCGGATAATCCCAGTCGCTCCAGACATCGTCTGTTGGACACATGTAACGCGCCCGAAACCGGCCATACCCAAATCCGCCGCCTTCCTGCAGGCTGAAGTCAATTCCCTCAAACTCCCAGGCATAAATAGAATGCCAGGGCGCCGGACCTGTGAGTGTCACCTGCGCTGAATAGGTGCCATCACCATTATCAACCGCCACCGTCGTAAACTCGTTCCCAAAGCCCTGAAGGTAATTATTCCACTTATCCTTCAACACCAACCGTACCTGATCTCCAGACGAAAATCCGGAGGCATCCGCACCGTTCATGTCGATCGTATAGGTCGCCACAATCTGCTGACCCGCAGGAATCGTCCCGCCTGCCGGCAGATCATAATAACCAACCAGGGGTAACTGATAAATCTCGTTCCCCGTGTCTCCCAGGCTGAATGTCCGGTTGGAACCCCCAAATTGAGGCGAATCTTCCCAACCCATGTCAACATACATTGGACCATACTCTGCTTCAAACAACGCCATGGATTCGGCGCTATGCTTGATGAAGTACTTGTACTCCATCGTCAAACTCGGGAAATTCGTGATGGATACGGGCAAACTGAACGTGTTCGTTCCCGGCTGACGGACCAGCACACTGTTGTTTACATCGCCGTCACTCCAACCGTTAAAACCGCCACGGACTTCCATCGTGTCATTCCGGGCTAGACTGAAAACCGGCATCCCCGTGGCGCCCTCTTCATCTAACCATTCCGTCAGGTCTGTCTGGAATATCACCGTCTTCGTCACCGCTTCTTCCGTCGTCGGCGCCTGATCGTTCCAGTACGCAAAGGCAAGCGTGGTGTCCTGACTGATCGTGGCGGTGCGGTTATTCACACCTTCCCAGCCTCCGGGTCCATGCTGAAACTTATACTCAATCGCGGTCGGACTCGCAAAACTATATGACAAACCCCAGAATTCTCCGCTACCCTCATCCGTCATCAATGTCCCGGACCAGCCTTCAAAGGAACCTGCAGTATACATCGCTTCACCCGCATAACCGGCTATCCCCTGTGTGCTCACCCTGAAATATACATCGATGTTTTCCGTCTCTACATACGGCGGACCCGATGCATTGAAGTAATCAACTGCCTGAACCTGATCCCCCGCAATCCCCGTGACCACTAAAAGACGGTTATTCACAGATTCCCATTCGTCACCTGCCAGACCCAGATTCACATATTTGTATTCATAATTTCCCGGATCCAACGGCGACGGTGTCGTGAAGGTCCAGTAGTCACCCCCCACGTTTAGAGTCTCCCAGTCCGTCCCGGACCAGCCGTTAAAGCTGCCCCGGATTACGATCGTATTCGTGGAATCCGTGTATCCCGGCATCGTGGAGGTGTTCAACGTAAACGTCACGTTCACCGCCTCACCCCCAAGGTCTTCATAATCGTTGAAAAATACCGGCTCCAATACCGTATCCGCATCCGGTACCGTAATGTTCCGCTGCACACTTTCATCACTTCCCCAGGCGTTCCCATTCACAAACTTGTACTCATGGTAATCACCGGGATTTAACTCAAATGTAGCCGCATAAACCGCATCACTTACCAAAGTACACTCATTCGCCGAAGGATCCCAGCCCTGAAATCCACCCGCTATATGTACTCCGTCTGCCGAAACTTCCTGATACTGCATGTCCACCTGAAAAGTGACCTGAACGGTGCTCGGTCCGGACTCGGCGATATCAGATGCATCTCTGGGAATAAGTTTATACGCACCAAAGGTATAATCGACGACACCAGTAATATCATAAGCAGCACCCAGGGTGGGAGTAAATGCATATATTTTATCGTCAACAACCACAGATCCACTACCGTCATCGACGGACCATTCACCGAATCCCAGATCTTCATTATCGCAGACCGCGCCCGCAACAGAAACAAGTACCGATTCGAAGGCTTCAGTAACATCCCCGGTTGCTAAAGGTACTGCATTTGGTAATGCATTTCCGGAAGAGACAACCGTCGCACTGCCATCAATTTCAGTGAGGTCGGAATATTCCATGACGGTTCCCATGACATCAACGCCATCACCGATGAGAATACCCGCTGTATTTCCACTGCCCAAATAGCACCATATGCCGTTCCACGCACCGTCGCCATCCTGGATAAAAATTCCGCTGCTGGTCACACCGGTAACGATTCCGGATGTTATCACCCCAACGCCAACCATCGGACTGGCATCCAGTTCACCCTGAATTTCATGTATTGTGGCAGGTATAGGATACTCACAACAGCTGCTTGTTCCGTCTTCGCACCCGTCGGCAAGCTCGTTATAATTTAAGGCATCGGGATCATCACACCCCCAATTACCGGTTGGCGGTGTGATATGCCATCCAAGAAAATCGAATGTATCCTGATCATATACAATCCATTCAGAATTATCTGCATCTGTACCGGCTGAACTGCTCCAGTCAGGGTTTCCTTCAAAAACTGAGTCTTTTCGGACCAATGTATGATTTGCCGTGGCATTTGTAATACCCGCAACGTTCCATCCGGAACCCGGATCGGCACCCCAGTCACCTACACAATCCAATATGGTATAGTCGGATTCAGTACCTTGCACCAGACAAAAACCATCGTCTCCGTTGCTGAGGTAATTAAATGTCATGTCTGCAACCAATAACATTGCCGCATTCGAACTCCCATGAGCAATGACATAAACATCTCCCGGGGCAATAGTTGCACCAGCCCCAAAGTTATTCCAGAAGTCATATTCTCCGGGCACATTACCCCCGTTACTTGCATTTGGGAAGGCATAACCTGAAAGGTCAATTACCTGATCTGTGGGATTGTATATCTCAAGCGCTTTATTATTGCTGCTTCCTTCAATGTATTCGGAAATGAATAATCCCTGAGAAAAAGCTATCCCAACCAATAATGCTGTAGCTGTCATCATTATTGTCATTTTCTTCATTTGGTTCTCCTTGTTTTTTATTACGATAAAATTTACCGGACCCTGCCGGTCTTACTTAATTGGGCGAAATTGATTTTTCATTTAAATCAAAAAAATGTACTTTGTCCGGATGGATTCCGACCCTGACCATTTTACCTGCCTTAATATTATCTGAAAGTGCGGAACTGCAGGTAAATTTTATGCCATAAGATGTCAGATAAATAAGAAATATTGACCCGAGCGGTTCAATGAGTTCAACTTGCGCATCAAATGAAAAATCCTGAGGCTGATCTGTGTTTATGATACCGGCATCCTCCGGCCGGACTCCTATAGTCAACCGTTGACCATTTTGAAAGTTAGTGATATCAGAAAAATCAATTTTTAGCCTTTCGCAGGTAAACACTTGTCTGTTCGCCTGAACGGAGATTTGTCCTGAAAGGAAATTCATTTGAGGTGAGCCGATAAATCCTGCGACAAACCGGTTCACAGGATGTTGATAAATGGCCAGTGGCGAGTCTATTTGTTCTATTACCCCCCCATTCATTACAGCGATTCTGTCTCCCATCGTCATGGCTTCGGTTTGATCATGAGTTACATAGATCATAGTTGTTTTTAGAATTTGGTGCAATTTTTTAATTTCAACTCTCATTCCAGCCCGGAGTTTAGCATCAAGATTAGACAGGGGTTCATCAAATAAAAATACTTTTGGATTTCTAACAATACATCTCCCGAGTGCGACCCTCTGACGTTGACCTCCGGATAATTCCTTAGGTCGGCGGTGTAATAAATCATGGATCTGAAGAATTTCTGCCGCCTCTTTTACTCTTTTATGGATATCAGATGAATTAAATTTACGAATTTTTAGTCCAAAAGCCATGTTTTCGAATACATCCATATGTGGATATAACGCATAATTTTGAAAAACCATCGCTACATTTCTTTTGGATGGCTCTACTGCACTAACATTGTGATCATCGATAAATATTCCGCCCGTCGTGGGCTCCTCAAGTCCGGCAACCATTCTCAGTGTAGTGGATTTCCCACAGCCGGAAGGTCCCACCAATACCAGAAACTCACCTTCTTTAACATCCAGATTGATCGAGTCCAGTATTTGAGTTTCACCGTAAAACTTATTGATATTTTCAAATCGGACGGTACTCATGGGTTACTCCAGGATGATCGCGATTAATTGAACAATGTCTAACACATCGATATTTCCATCGGCGATAACATCGGAGGTGGTAAATTGATCAGAACCGGGCGCCGGGTAACTCCCCTGGATAATAAATGATACCAGTTGAACAACATCAAGTACATCCACCCCCCCGTCAAGATTAACATCACCCAATATAAGCTGATCATCAAAATCCGGAATTTCCGATAAAAAGAGTAATGCAGTCGATGCGGGAATTTCATAACTGCCAAACCAGTTGGTGTCGATTGAGATACTATCACCGGATATGTAATTATACCAGGTACCATTATGGGGAAATTCAATATCGATTGTTTTCGGGTTCGGGCTAAAATTAGCGGCAACCACCACTTCTTCGGGTGCAGTTACTCTCCAGTAAACAATGCATTTAGTAAATGAACTTTGATATTTTAACTCAATATTTTCGCTTTTTAGTACCGAATAATGATTGCGTAAATTGATGAGTTTCTGATAATATTGGAATAAGTCGATCCCGTTTTCGGTGTTCAGGTTATTCCATTGCAGGGGTTGAGGCTGTATATTCCCGGACGGATCATGGCTGGTTCCGTTTTGTCCAAACTCCTGTCCGTGGTATAACATTGGAGTCCCCTGAGAAGTAAAAAGGATGGTCGCACCTAATTTTGATTTCAAATAAGCCGTGGTTAAACTCATCCCCTGATATTGGACGGCTTCATAAATCGTCCTGCTTTCGTCGTGACTTTCCATGTACACCAGGGGTCCGGTGAAGTTCTGGTACCCCTGATTTGCCGCAACGACATGGTTCCCCACGTCCCACATATCTCCATAGGTATGACCGCTGTCATTAATTTGCATCAGATTTGATTTTATCATGTGATAATAACTATAATCCCACCCGGCATCAAATGGGGTAATATTGATCTGGTACGAGTTATCTTCCTCTGCAATTAGAATCAGAGAGGTGTTTAAAGAGTTCAACATCATGCCATAATGGGTAGCCCCATAATTCCCTGATCCGTCCCAGCCGATGCCCTGAGTATGATCCAATCTGAAACCGTCAATATGATATTCATTTACCCACATTTGCAGGCAGTCATCGATGTGTTTCCGGGTTCTTTGGCTCCAATGCTCCAACTTATATCCCCACTGTGAGGACTGATTCTGGAAATAGGGGCAGTGGACAAAATCATGATCCTGATATTCCCAACTTCCCACCGGCTGATACAGCAGGAACAATGGTGAAGACCCCCACAAATGGTTAAATACAACATCCATTATCACAGCGATTCCATGTTGATGGGCTATATCAATTAATTGCTTCAGTTCATCCGGTGTGCCATAAGTGGATTCCGGAGCCATGTAAAATGTTGGATTGTACCCCCATGAATTTTCGCCTTCAAATTCATTTACCGGCATCAGTTCGATTGTATTAATTCCCAGGTCGTTAAAATACTCCGCTTCAATTTTCGCGATCATATTCTGATAACTACCGATCACTCCATTGATGCCAAGGAAATCCCCTGTGTGGGTTTCATAAACGATAATATCCTGCTGCGCAGGGATTGAAAATGTCTGATCATTCCACTCATAGGGCGTTGATCCAACGGAAAATATGGTTTTGGCGTCCTCATAATTACCGCTTTCATAGGAACCGGTGGGGTCTCTCCAATCTACATCCTTTGACCAGGGATCTGCGATTAACCTCTCGTTCTGTATGTTATACTGATATCTGTATTCGCCGTCCGGAAGGGTCGTCTGATACCACCATAAGGTATCCCCAGATAATTTCATAATTTCGCCATCCGAAAATTCAGAATTCCAACTGCCTTTCACCGAAACGAAATCTTTTGCAGGTGCATATAATGCAATGATCACTTCATTGCCAGTGATGTTTACACCATCGTCCACTCCATCGGGAACCGGTTGATGATCAATTGAAAATAGGACGTACACATTTCGGAATAAAAATGTAATTCGACCATCAGCGCCAGTTGCTTTGGCAACGATTTGGACATCCCCAAATAAAGCAGAGTCGGGTGTCCAGATGAAGGTATAGGGTGAGACAATTCCCTCATAAAGAAACTCCCCAGCTACCCAGAATTCAACACTCGCCGCATTCCCGACAACCTGCACACTCGTGGGTCCGGTAATCTGTGCGCCTGACGCCGGCCCAGTAAAAAACACGTATGGATCACCGGAATGGTAAGTGTAATCCAAATAGATATCATAATACATCACCTGCCCATTAGACCCCGCATCCCATGTGCCGTCCTCCCATAATATTTTAAATTTGACCGATTGAACGACCTGCGCACCGGACGCAAATGGGTAAAGTATGACGTGATATGAGGATAACCCATTTTCTGTCAGCGGCGTCAACGCCAGGCCATCCTGTACGACCGTTCCGTCCGGCCAATAATCCGGGATTGGAGTCACGTGTCCGTTTCCCGCATCTATGCTCCATGCGATGTATCCGCCCTGATCAACATTATTCAGTACAATTTCCGTTGAATCATTCGGCGTGGGATTAAATGGCGTCCAATAGTAATTCAGGCTGATGTGCCAGTCGATCCCGACCCCCCCGTTGTTATCCCAATGTCCCTGCAAGTCTGTGAATACAAAATCAATCGTTTCTGCATTGACAGGTACGTCGTAGAGGTAACTCCACCAGCCGTTCCCAAGCGCCGGTTGGTAGGTCATGGGGTAATCGGAAGTATTTTGCCATCCATTATAGCCTAAGTGAATATACACAGAGGTGACGTTATCGGGAAGCGCACCTTCGATGGTGTTGTAGAAGATGGTAATCGTTCCACCGGGGATCGGAACTTCAGGTTCCCAATACACATATGTGGCTTGAACCATGGTCAGCAATAGTATAATTACGAGAATAGTTTTTATTAGATTTTTCACAAAGACTCCAATTCAGTTCACCATACAACGATTAAAATTACGTCGGATAATGTAATGGCGTTGTTCACATTTCAGGCTGCGTTCCATCCTAAATATAGTAACATGAAATGTTTTTTTTGTTAATAGATAATAGTCCATTTTGTTATTTTAAGGAACTATCCTTTTACACTCCCCATCGTTAGACCGGATACAAGATATTTTGCCAATGAAATGAAGAGAACAGCTACCGGTATGCTCACGAGCACAGCAGCGGCGGCATATAATCCCCATTGAGTTGACAGGCTCGCCTGAAATGATTTTAAACCCAGAGGGAGCGTGTACAGTTCAGGATCCTGTAAAACAATAGCCGCTACGACATACTCATTCCAACTGGCCATGAAACTAAAGAGTGCGGTTATCACGAGAGCCGGCGCAGAAAGGGGAAGAATGATCCTGTAAAACGCAGAAAACCGGCTGCATCCATCTAGTCTTGCCGCTTCCTCAAGCGAAGGGGGTATCGTGTCGTAATATCCCTTCATCTGCCATATACAGAAGGGCAGCGCTGTGGATGAATAAATGATGATCAATCCCCCGTAGGAATTGATTAGTCCCAGTTTTGAGAGCAGGATAAAAAAGGGCAACAGCAGCATGGTCGCCGGAAACATCTGTGTTGTCAGCAGTGAAACCATCGTGAATTGTTTACCCATAAAATTAAACCGGGATAATGCATATCCCGCCGTGGATGCCAGTACGACACCCGTTAGGGTCACTACGAGAGTCACCAAAAAAGAATTCCAAGCCCATCGCAGGAATGGAGTAGCGGTAAATAATATTTTATAGGATTGAAACCCGGATCCCCGATCCCAGCTTCCGTTAGAATTCACATCCGTAAAAGACTCATCGCTATCACGGATACCATTTTCATTTTGATCGACGTAGGGTTCATCATATTCCCAGAAAGACAATGATTTGCTTTGAAACGCATTGTCTGTCCGCAATGAAATACTTAAAATATTCAGAACCGGATAGATCGTCGCAAGGGTAAAAATCGTCAGAAATAAGAAAATAAGCCATGTATTTAGTCGATGGTTCATGATATTAGTACGCCGTATTATCCGTTGCATTGGTTTTTTTCATGAATACGATACCAAATATCAGCAAAATGAGAAAAATCACCATAGACATTGCCGCAGCATACCCGTAGCGATACAGATTGAATGCCGCCTTATAAACATAGCTCACCAAAATATGGGTTTGATCCGATGGCTCGCCGGCATTACTGACCAGCCAGACCACATTAATATTATTGAATGTCCAGATCGTACCTAAAATAATAGCGGGGATCATCACTGGTTTTAACATGGGTACGGTAATATTTCTGAATTGCTGCCAGGCATTTGCCCCATCCACCCGGGCAGCTTCATACAGGTCCTTGGGAATTGATTGCAGCCCGCCCAGCGCAATCACCATCATAAACGGAAATCCCAGCCAAATATTGGTAATGATACATGCTGTAAATGCTTCGAAGGGTTGGCTTAACCACTGAACGGGGTTCATTGCCAGGAATTTAGATAAAACAAGATTGATGGATCCGTATTCCTGATTAAACATCCCCCTCCAGGTCAGGGCAGAGATATACTGCGGCAACGCCCAGGGAATGATCAACAGTGTTCTTAATATGGGTTTTGCAGGCAGGGTACGGTTGATCAGCAGGGCGAGGATTACCCCGAGGGTCACATGGAAAACAATGTTTACGGTTGTCCAAATTACCGTTTTAGCCAGAACCGAATAGAAAATAGCTTCCCTGAAAACGCGGAGGTAATTATGAAATCCAACAATTCCCCAGTCCCTAAAGGTCCTAAGTGAAAAATTTGACAAAGAAATGATGATGTTATAAATGAATGGAAATATCACCACAGCAAAAATCCCTGCGACTGCCGGCAATAACATAAAATATGCGAACCG
>Ga0100387_10005360_pt1 | contig 10413 bp, 10 predicted proteins | sample CryGeymeta201511_FD_81547 | JGI IMG/M metagenome (GOLD analysis project Ga0100387, IMG submission 81547) | Groundwater microbial communities from Crystal Geyser aquifers in Utah, USA - Crystal Geyser metaG 2015-11 | ecosystem: Environmental > Aquatic > Deep subsurface > Groundwater | place... | reverse complement strand
ACAGCCAGCCTCACATCACTAAAAGTTCTACTCTGTTTTCCATCTCCGTGAATTGGCAGATACTCCCCCTTTAGAGCTGCTCGCACAAATGTTGGAACTACCATACCGTAGGCAGATGTTTGCCGTGGTCCAATAATATTGAAAGGTCTCACGATGAGATATTTTAGCCCATAATTTTTTCTGAAAACTTCGCAGATCGTCTCCGCGATCTTCTTAGCTTCCACGTATAATGAGATTGGGTGGAACCCAAAGGTATGTACTAGATCAGTTTCTTTTTTATTAATTGAGGAATTATTAATATCTCCATAAACAGCCGAGGTTGAGAAAAATATGAAAGGAATACCATTCCGGGAACATTCTTCTACAAGTACCTTTGTGGCATTAATATTTGTTTCTACAACTCCTAATGGATTATTTAAAACCGCTTTCATCCCTACGACAGATGCAAGATGAATTACCATAGAACAATTTTTAACAATGTTTCTAACCAGACTATAATCTGCAACATCGCCAAGTACAAAACTGGTTTCAATCACAGATGATGAAAGATTGGTTAACATGCCCGTTGAGAGATTATCTAAAACAAGAACTGGTATATTTAACTGCTGCAGATACTCAGTCAAATAGCTGCCGATGAAACCCGCTCCACCTGTTAGTAGTACCGGTTTTTCTGAATCCTCAATTTTTGATTTGCCGGAATGTTCTAAATTATTTTCCATATCAATAATTCCTTCCGAAATAATTTAATCATATTCTGTCAAATTATAAAGCATCCGAACGTTTTAAGAAATATTTTTTTCTTACTTCAAGTTTAACAATTTATGATCTCACAAAATGCGGCATATCAAAAGGGATTTCGAGAGATAATTCAACCAATCCCTTATACTCTCCATTCTCATACCAGGGACTTTGATAAATTAGTTTTTTTATCCCGTTTTTTTCTATTGTATAAACATTTGTTTTTTTTGATGAGATAATTTCTTCAATTATTTCGTTGGAGGGAGCGCTGTGGCACTCAAATAAATTAGCACCCAATAATTTGCTCCCGCCGTCTTTTTCAAAAACTTGCAGTGAGCGCTCATTCATATAAATTATTTTATTTTCAATATCTGTAACAGTAATTGCTGCCGGAAATTCTTTTTCCCAGTTCATAAGTATACCATTTGTTGTAGAATTAAGATAACGTTTGTAAAATTAACCATTTCCATTATTGTTTAAACTATTTATTTAATAAGAGAGTTTGATTGTAATGCTTAAGTTGGAAAGGGGCTTTTATTAAATTTGGGTATGTGTAAATAAATTTAATTGGACTTAAAAAAACGAATCAAATAAACGAAACTTCCAGTTTGCGGGGAAAATTGGCGGTTACTTACTATAACATAGCGCGGCAAGCCGCGAGTAAAAAGTTAAAAGTTAAAAGTTAAAAGTTAAAAACATAAAAAATATCTTGACATAAAAAATCCGTTAGCTAACGGATACATGACAATACTATCATGACCAGGGGTATTGATTACGTAGAAGAAAGCATCGCGCTGTACCAACAGAAAGTCAAAGAACAAAGAGTAAAACACTTAGAAAAGCAAGCCCGGTATTTTGGCTATTCACTTAACCAAATTGAAGCGGCATAAACAGACGCTATTTTATAAAAACAATTTGAGCCTATTCTGTTATTTTTTTTAAGCCTTCAATGGTCGCCAAATAGCTATGTTCATTTTTCTGTTTTATATTAAAAAATAAAATCCTATTGATGTCTTTTATTCTTAAAACGCCTCTTATTCTGCAACCACATTTAACATTCCGGCATTAGTAATAGTGGTTCATTGGCAGCCACTGGTTATACCGCTGACTTATGCTGATGTAGATCTTAATTTCCCTTTATTATACTTATGAATAATGCTGGAAATTAATGTTTGATATGGAATCCCTTCTTCTATTGCTTTCACTTGAATGTCGTGATAATCCTTTGTAGTTAATCGAATGTTAATTCGTTTATTTTTGGATATACTTTCCTTAGCAGCTTTTACATAAACTTTTTGGTCCTTCTTTTTAATTGGCTTCCATTCGCCTTTTTCATAAGATTCCATCAACTCTTTTTCTTCTTTATCTAAATATTTCATTTCTATTCCTCTTTGCTTAAATATTTTTTAGTCGCTTCTCTACTTGGGTATATTGTTTTCAGAAAATATTTTTCTTCATCTTCCACAAACGGAACGATATATGCATAATCTCTAACTTCAACAATAAACATTTTCTGATTGGGGTATTTTAGTTTATTTGGGTGTTCAACTATTTCTAATAATTTATTATTTGAGAGAGATAATACAATTTCTTCAAACGATATATCTCTTGTTTCCTTCAAGAGATTATTTTTATTATCATCCCAATCTAAATACTTCATTTTTCAATTTATCCTTATGTGTGCCTTATAGACACGCTTTAAAAGTAAAAAAGCATTGGGAATATGTCAAGTCAGTCCATAATAATATTATTGCATATAACGGCGTGTTATCCCGTAAAACGGGACAAGTTATTAAAAAACAACACCGTAGTTAATTTTTTTTTGAATCCATCCCGCTTCTAGCGGGAAAAGATTTCCTTTTACTTTTTACATCCGCAAAAAGCAAGGGTTGTTTCGATTAAATTTCTAAACCCCGAATGACGATAAATAGCATCCCTTAATAATTGGGATATCCTTTTATTCGTATCGCCAGGCGGGACAAGCAGAAACAAAAAAGAAATAATCCGTTAGCTAATGGATTAATTCCGACTCTAACCAAACAACAAGCAATAATGTAAAATATTAAATTTGAAATGTCAAACAGACAAATTATTCCGAGCCGCTTCGATAGTCACAATCTTTAATAATGATGAGTTGTAAATCGGGATTGAGGAGACAGAAAAAACTTCCTTTTCATTTAACTCCATCATTGCTTATTTTTTCAATCAAAAAAAGAGGCATTATGAAATTAGATAGATCAGCAGGAATTTTATTGCATCCAACATCACTTCCCGGAAATTTCGGAATTGGCGATCTTGGAAAAGAAGCTTATAACTTTGTAGATTTTCTTTCAGCATCCGGACAAAAAATCTGGCAGGTGCTGCCGCTTGGTCCCACCGGCTACGGTGATTCGCCGTATCAATGCTTCTCTGCTTTTGCTGGCAATCCCGCTTTAATCAGTCCCGAACGTTTGCGCGATAATGGCTTTCTTACAGAAGACAACTTGAACCATAATTTTAATTTTGATCCCCACAAAATTGATTACGGAACGGTCATCAATTATAAAAAAGAAATATTAAAAAAAGCTTACGCGAATTTTAAAGCACACAAAGGCGATATAGAAAAATTGTTCGCCGCGTTTTGTGAAAGCAGCAAAGAATGGCTCGAAGATTATTCTTTTTTCATGGCGGTAAAGGGACATCATAACGATCAGACCTGGATATACTGGGATAAAGGGCTTGTTATGCGCGAAGAAAAAGCAATGAATAAATGGAGAGAAAAATTAGCCGATGAAATAAATTATCATAAGTTTGTTCAGTTTGTTTTTTTCAGACAGTGGAAAGAATTAAAAAACTATGCAAATGAAAAAGGAATAAAGATTGTTGGCGATATGCCAATATTCATCGCTTATGACAGTTCCGACTTATGGGCAAACAAAGAACTTTTTACTGTTGATGAAAAGGGGCATCTAAAAACTGTAGCGGGTGTGCCTCCAGACTATTTTAGCGCAACGGGACAGCTATGGGGCAATCCTCTTTATCGCTGGGATAAAATGGAACAAGACGATTTTAAGTGGTGGCGGCTGCGTTTGGCAAACATGCTGGAGCTTGTGGATTTTATACGAATAGATCATTTTAGGGGTTTTGACGCCTTTTGGGAAATCCCCGGCGGCGCCGAAAATGCAATTCAGGGACGGTGGGTAAAAGCGCCGGGCGTAAAGCTATTCAACTCAATTGAAAAACATCTCGGGCAGCTTCCTATTCTTGCAGAAGACCTCGGAGTTATAACTAAAGATGTTGAAGCGCTTCGCGATAAGTTTGAATTCCCCGGAATGAAAGTGCTTCAGTTTGCTTTCGGAACTGATATGGAATGGAAATTTCTTCCGCATAATTTTGTGCGAAACTGCGTTGTCTATACAGGCACACACGATAACGATACAACACGCTCTTTCTATGAGCAGGCTAAACATGCAGATAACGATATCCTCGAGCATGCACAAAAATACTTAAACTATTACGGCGATGATATCGTCTTTGAAATTATACGCACCGCATATGCTTCTGTTGCGGACGTAGTTATCGTGCCTATGCAGGATATTTTGAATCTTGGCAACGAAGCAAGAATGAACTTTCCAAGCACACTCGGCGGAAACTGGGTATGGCGGTTTACCTGGGATCAAGTTCCTTACACATTGGCTGATAAATACCGCAGTCTTACTTCTCTTTATGAGCGCCCGCCAAAGGCAAGAAAAGAAGTGACGATAGAGAGCGAATAAAAATGTTAAATTTTATCAAACAAATATTTTTTAATTCAAGCGCCGGCGAACAAACCAGCGATGCTTCTACTTATGAGAAAAAACTCCAACACGCTACATGTGCGTTGTTCATCCAAATGGCTAAAGCAGATGACGATTTTTCCGATATTGAAAGAGAAAAAATTTCGTCAATAATGAAAAAGACTTTTCATCTTAATGACGATGAAGTTGTAGAACTTATGCAGCTTGGCGAACACAAGGTGAAAGAGAGCATAAGCATTTATGAATTCGCTTCACTAATTAATCAAAATTTTTCTTCCGACGAAAAATTTGAACTTATAAAAAATCTGTGGCGATTAATTTACACTGATGATATTCTCGACAAGTATGAAGACAAATTAATTAAGATGATTGGCGGCGTATTAAATATGGAACACAATTTAATTATTGGCGCTAAGCTTTTGGTTAGGGAAGAGAAGAAAGTGAGGGGGTGAGGGGTGCGGGAGTGTGGGAGTGCGGGAGTGCGGGAGTGTGGGAGTGTGGGAGTGGATATTTTATTTCTATTATCGTTTTAAATTGTATTGTAGATCGAAGCGAAATTTCGATAATCTCTTCGTCTATTAGCTAACGGACAAATTCTGCGTATAGTGTCTTAATTAATTAATCGTCCTATTAAGCCATCGGCTTTAATGATATTTTTTATTTCTTTATACGGAATAAAAATTGACGGTGCGCCGAGTGCGTAAGCGCCTGCTTCATAGGGATTGTAACGTATAAGCAGCCCGCCTTCGCAAATTGCAAAATTATCATTCACAAAAAATCCATCATCAAAACCAAACCAACCTTGTTCTGCAAGTGATTGATCCGGATCTTCCTTAAAAAATTCTTTGAATATTTTTTCGCCGGTTTTGTTTAATTCATCAATGTAGTTATCAACGAAAATATCTTTATATGTAATTCGTTTCCCGGTTCTTATATCGAAGTTATTATAATCGTAATAATAATTGCCGTGAGCACCGCCTTCAAAAGCGTAACCGAATCCTTCTAAAGAAATTATATTGTCGGAATTAAAAAATATTCGCAGCGAGCTTTCGCTGAAATAAGGAGGCTGATAATCACCGAAAATTGTATCTATTAAAACTTCTTGAGTATATCTTTCGATGTAATCCTGCATTGCCTCTCCAAAAGCCGCTGTGTTTATGCTTGGTTGGTTTTCTTTCCCCAAAAGAAATTTGTTGATGAATTTATTTAATGAATCTTTAATGATAGCTGTTTTGAAATCCGGGAATTCAAATGATATTGTCACAAGCGAATCCATCTCCTTGTGCAAATATTTCATTCCTGCTTTTACAGAGCCGGAAGTATATTTTTCTTCGAGTTCAAATTTTAACGAATCATTCGATGATGATTTTTTCCAGTAGCCCTCTATTCGATTTTCATTAACAAACCGCCCTTTGAAAATATTGCGGCTGTTTTCTTCATAAGCAGAACTTTCCTCTTCAATAACAAAATAGCCTTCGTTGTTTATTTGACTGCCCCAGCTAAAACTTATCGGCTGACCAAATTTAACGTAAAAATAACTTCCGGTAAGCTGCGAAGCCCGCCGCGTCATATTCATAACTATTTTATATTTCCCGTCAAGGCTGCCTTCAAACCGCTTGTAAAAATTTTCGGGAAGAGGTTTGACAACATTATCACACATCAGAAAGCCATACGAATATAATAGAAACAAAGCTAACGTTAATCTTTTCATATAAAACTTTCTATAAAATAGTTTTTCTTAAGCAATGAAATTGCTTTTTTATTATACATAAAAATCCCGGTTAATTATTCACTATCCATTTCCGATAAAAGATTAATCAGGTCAAGATGTTTTGTTGTAAATTGAAGATGTCCTTCGTCGTCAACAGGCCAATCGTGAATACTCCGATCGCAGTATAATTCAACGCCGTTGCCATCCGGGTCATTAAGATAAACCGATTCCGAAGTTCCGTGGTCGCTTGCGCCGGCGATAGGATAATTCAGTTCGTATAATCTTTTTACAACCCGGGCTAGTTCTTTTCTGTCGGGATATAAAATTCCGAAGTGATACATTCCTGTATGCCCGGCAGGAGGCTGTTTAGCGCCTGCGCCATTCCACGTATTTAACCCGATATGATGATGATATCCGCCGGCTGAAAGAAAGACGGCATCATCACCATAAGTTGCTGTAATTTCAAACCCAAGAATATCTCTGTAAAATTTTAATGATGAATCCAAATCGGAAACGGTAAGATGAATATGACCTATTTTTACTTCAGTGTTAACTCTAAACTCCACTACAATTTTCCTTTAATGATTAAGAACTTATTTTATCAATTTAAAAACTCTGTAACCTGTTCTTCAATTATCAGATTCAGAGCCAATATCAAAGCTGAAACGTTAATCGTTTACTCACTTTTCGATATCAACTTTTATCGGATTTATGTGCCATATTTTATCGCTGTATTCCTGGATTGATCTGTCGCTCGAAAATTTTCCAGTTCGGGCAACATTAATTATAGATTTTTTTGTCCATTCTTCAGTATTCCTGTACAATGCGGAAACTCTGTCTTGTGTGTCGATGTATGATTGATAATCTGCAAACAAGCAGTAGTAATCTACATTCATTAATCCTTCAACAATTTGTGCAAACAAGCCCGGTTCATTCGGATTAAAGAAATCATTTGCTAATAAATCAACAACACGTTTTAAAATAGGGTTGGTATCATAATATTCGCGCGGGTTGTAATTACCGGTTTTTAAAGTCGCAACTTCTTCGGCAAGCAAACCGAATATAAAAATATTTTCATTACCGACTTCTTCTCGTATTTCTACATTTGCTCCATCCATTGTTCCTATGGTCAGCGCGCCGTTCAACGCAAACTTCATATTTCCTGTTCCGGAGGCTTCAAAACCCGCTGTAGAAATCTGTTCGCTCAAATCGGTTGCGGGGATGATTTTTTCCGCAAGCGACACAGAGTAATTTTTAAGAAATATCACTTTCATTTTATCCCCTACGTCGGGATCATTATTAACCACGTCTGCTACGGCATTAATTAATTTAATGGTCAACTTTGCCTGCAGATATGCGGGTGCTGCTTTTCCGCCGAATATAATTGTTCGCGGAACCATGTCAATACCGGGATCATCTTTTATGCGGTTGTATAATGTTATAACATGAAAAACATTAAGCAGCTGGCGTTTATATTCGTGAAATCGTTTTACCTGCACATCAAAAATTGAATCGGGATTAATCTTTATGTCGTGCTCACCGATTATGTACCGGATAAGCAATTTTTTGTTTAACCACTTTGCGCTTCTATAGTTTTCCAGAAATGCGGGGTCGTCGGCAAGTTGTTCAATCTTTTTTAATTCATCAAGGTTTCTTGCCCACTGTATTCCGATCTTATCGCTTATTAATCCTGATAGGAGTGGATTTGCGTTAAGCAGCCAGCGGCGCGGCGTAATGCCGTTTGTTACGTTAACAAATTTTTCGGGAAATATTTTATAGAAATGAGAGAAGATTTTATATTTTAAAATTTGAGTATGAAGCGCCGCAACACCGTTGACGTGATTACATGAAACAATTGCAAGGTTAGACATTCTTACTTTTTTTGGCTCTCCCTCTCTAACTATTGAAAGGTCGGCGATGATTTTGTTATCGGTTGTGTAGTTAATTTTCACCCATTCAAGGAAGCGCCGGTTTATCTCAAATATTATTTCGAGATGGCGCGGAAGTAGTTCTCTTAAAATAGGCACAGCCCATTCCTCTAATGCTTCTGGCACTATCGTATGATTAGTATAAGAAAAAGTATTGAGTGAGATTTTCCAGGCTTCATCCCACGTAAGATTTTCTTCATCAATTAAGATGCGCATCAACTCCGGTATTGCAATTACCGGGTGGGTATCATTTAACTGTATCGCGGTTTTCTCGGCAAACCGATCGTAAGAGATATGATTTATTTTGTATTTGCGGATTATATCCTGCAAAGTTGCCGAGCTAAAAAAGTACTGCTGTTTTAACCGAAGAAATTTTCCTTCAACCATAGTATCGTTTGGATAAAGAACTTTTGAAATATTTTCCGATTCGTTTTTTTTATGAACAGCAGCAACGTAATTGCCGGCGTTGAATTCATCAAAACTAAAATCACTTGTAGATTTGGCTTCCCACAGGCGAAGGTTGTTTACAGTGTTTGTTTTATATCCAGGTACAGGGACATCATAGGCAACAGCCATAATATCCTTTGTATCCGTCCAGTTAAATTTTAAGGCGCCGTTTTCATCGGTGTACATTTCGCTGCGCCCGTAAAACTTAACCCGGTACATCAATTTTCTTCTTAAAATTTCCCATGGATTGCCCTGCTTAAGCCAGTTATCCGCCTTTTCAACCTGATAACCGTTTTCAATTTCTTGTTGAAAAATTCCAAACTCGTAACGGATGCCGTAACCGAATGCAGGAAGTTCCATTGTTGCCATTGAATCTAAAAAACAAGCGGCAAGTCTCCCAAGCCCGCCATTACCGAGCCCCATGTCATGCTCATAGCCGCGGATTTCTTCAAGACTGTAACCGCTCTCCCGCAGAATGTTATAGCACTCATCATAAAAATCCATATTTATAAGTGCGTTTCCGAGAAGCCTTCCCATCAAAAATTCGAGTGAAAGATAATAAACACGTTTAACATCTTCCTCTTTATACTTCTGCTGGGTTCTCAACCAACGGCGTACAAGTCTGTCTCTAACTGAAAGAGAAAGAGCAAAATAAGCGTCGTCGCCTGTTACGGTAAATTTGTCCTTAACTAAATCAAACTCAAGATGCTCGGCAAATTGATTTGTTAGTGAGTAGCTTTCTATTTTTTCCTTATCAGTAAAAAACACTGAACCATTTTTCAGTCCCATTATTTATCCTTAGTTGTTAAACTCGTTTTTGTAAAACAAATTATTTTAGCTTCGACTGTAAATAATTTTACTAATTGAAGCAGTTCTTTATATTCAATTAATTTTGGTTTAAAATATAAAGCATTAACAAGTTTTTTGCTAATAAAGAAAATCTGTAAAACCAATTTGATGTGTAATGATAAAAAGGGGAAAATTTTTCCCAGACCACATGGGTGTTGCAACATTAGGTGTTATAACATATATTTGTGACCAAAAAAGGAAATCTTATTATGAGTACAGAAACAAACAAAGCAAAATGGAGTGTTGACAATGTTCACTCTAAAATTAACTTTTCGGTAAAGCATATGGTCATTGCCGAAGTAACAGGTCAATTCAAAGATTTTACAATTGATGCTGAAAATTTTGAAGATGACATTACAACTTCATCGGTTAAAGTGAAAATCAATGCAGCAAGCATCGATACCGGCAATAACGATAGGGATAATCACCTTCGGTCGGAAGACTTTTTTGCCGCAGAGAAGTTTTCGCAAATAACTTTCGAAGGAAGCGATTGGGAAAAAATTGACGATGAAGAATATAAACTTCGCGGCAAATTAACAGTTAAAGAAAAAACCACAGATTTTGAATTTAATGTAAATTACGGCGGACAAATAATAGACCCTTACGGATTTAAACGTTCCGGTTACAAAATAGAAGGCAAATTGAACCGCTTTGATTACGATTTAAGGTGGAATAACATGCTCGAAACGGGAGGCGCGGTGGTTGGCAAACAAGTAAAACTGAGCGCCGACATTGAACTTGTTAAAAAAGAAGGATAAAAGACAGATTCACTTTAAAATGTGTTTTTGTGGGACTTTTTCAAAAGTAAAATTGTAATCACGGGTTAAACGATCTCTAATTTTTTATCAAAACAAAAGATTGCTTCACTCGAAGACTCGATCGCAATGACACAAGAGAAAAGTCATTGCGATACAGCTTTGCGCATAGGCGTCAACTTAAGGGATATGAAAATTAAATTAATTTT
>Ga0100387_10005359_pt1 | contig 10413 bp, 9 predicted proteins | sample CryGeymeta201511_FD_81547 | JGI IMG/M metagenome (GOLD analysis project Ga0100387, IMG submission 81547) | Groundwater microbial communities from Crystal Geyser aquifers in Utah, USA - Crystal Geyser metaG 2015-11 | ecosystem: Environmental > Aquatic > Deep subsurface > Groundwater | place: USA... | reverse complement strand
GGGGTCATTACAACATGGAGCCGGTGGATCTGAATAATACCATCCGCGAAGTGGCGGGTATGATCACGCTGCCCCGGGGTGTCGTGATAAAAATGGAACTCGCCGAGAATCTGCTGCAAGTATCCGGAGGTGAATCCCAACTCGCCCGGGTGTTCAGCAATCTGTTGCTGAACGGCGTGGACGCCATGGAAAATCAGGGTAATCTCCTGATCAGCTCGTTCAACCTTTATCTGGACGAACCCATTATTGGTTACGACAGAATCGAACGCGGTGAATATGTTGTTATCACCATCACCGATAATGGCTCTGGAATTCCTCCGGAAATTTTATCCCGGATTTTCGACCCATTTTTCACAACGAAGACAGCGAGTAAAGTGCATGGTTCCGGTTTAGGGCTGTCCGTTGTCCGGAATGTCGTGCATGACCATAAGGGTTACATTGACATCAGCACCAGTCCAAGGGGCACGACATTCACGGTCTATTTGCCGGCCATCCATGGTGGCGATCTTGATGAATTTCAGGCAAAGTCGGATTTCCAAGGCCACGAAAAGATTTTGGTGATAGATGACGACCTGCTGCAATTCAAGGTGTTGGATGAATTGTTGAGTGCGCTGGGCTATTATGTTTCCTACGCGGAGACGCCGGAAAAAGGCATCAAGCTCTGCAAGAAAACCCATTACGATCTCCTCATTCTGGATATGGTCCTGGATTCGGAGTTGGATGGTGTTGATGTCTATCTGGCTGTGCGCAAATTCAGACCCAACCAAAGGGCCATCATCATCTCCGGCTATGCCGAAAGTCATCGTGTGAAAATCGGCTTGAATGCCGGGATCGGCGGGTTTATCCGGAAGCCATTGACCCTCGAAAAAATCGCAGATGCCGTGAGGTCTGAACTAGACCGGGCTGACACGACCGGCGAAATTTAGAATTTTTCTCCCCGATCCTCCCTGATCTGACTGCCCACCGCCCGGATTCGACCCCACAGGGACCAGATTAATCCGATCATTCCCATGACCTGCAAAGTCGCACAGGCAAAGGCGGTGACATCAATCCATTGCTGTCCATACCAGATTCCCGAGAGGATTTCGAAAATAAACCGGGCCAGTGTGGCGATGGTGAACAGCCAGTAAAATTTTTGAATGCGTTCCGGCACATACCTTTTGTCATCTTTGGTTGGGCGGGGGAAAAACCACACCGCGACGCCCAAAATCATCATCATCATGCCACCCACCAACAGGACGTGGGTGTGGGCAGTCACCAGCGTCAATGGGTATTGCCAGCCAAAGGTTCTGGCGGCATAGAGATATAGTCCGGAAAAGAATCCGATGATAAAAAACAGGAACGATGTTTTTATGAAATAGCGGACTGTTGAAAACATGGCAACCTCGTCTTTGCGGTTATTGACTGTTGTTGGCGAAAAAAGATACACACCAATGTATGATAAAAACACACCCGATCTGGCTGATCCTGCCCTGTTGGTTCCCGGACATTTGAATTTATATTCGTGCCCCATGGAATCCGGAACCGAACGCACACCTTTACGCGATTTTTCACTCGAAGAATTGGTAGCCTATTTCACCAGTCTGGGTGAAAAACCCTTTCGCGCCCGGCAGGTGTTTCAATGGATGTGGCAAAAAGGGGCTACTGAATTTTCCCAGATGACCAATATCTCCCGGTCACTCATTCAACGACTTGAAACCATCGCCACCCTGGATCGCACGGAAGTCGTCTTTATTTCACAATCCCCTGCCAGTGAAACCAGAAAACTTTTGTTACGGCTGCAGGATGGGAAAACCGTCGAAACGGTCCTGATTCCTGAAGAATCGCGGGTGACGGTTTGTCTTTCATCTCAGGTGGGCTGTGGTCTGGATTGTGATTTTTGTGCCACGGGGAAAATGGGTTTGCTGCGGAATCTCACCGCTGGTGAAATCACCGATCAACTGCGTCAGGCCATGGCCATCAGTTCGCGTCCTGTTACCAACATTGTGTTTATGGGCATGGGCGAGCCGTTTCACAATTATTCGCCCGTTTTAAAAGCTGCCGATATGATGCACGATGAATTGGCCTACGGCACGGGCGCGCGTCGGATTACCATTTCCACCAGCGGACTGGTCCCTCAGATTAAACAATTCGCGGAGGAAAACCGTCGGTACAAATTGGCAGTGAGTTTGAACGCCACGGTGGACGAGCAGCGCAATGTCCTCATGCCCATCAATAAAAAATGGAATATTTCCGCTCTAATGGATGCCTGCAAATATTACACGGAAAAGACTCACAATATGTTGACCTTCGAATATGTGTTGATGGCAGGTATTAATGACACACTCCAGGATGCCCGGCGGTTGATCCAGATTGTGCGACCGGTGTTTTGTAAGATGAATGTCATTCCCTACAACGATATAAATGGGACTTACCGGCGTCCGGCTGATGAAAAAATCGAAGCGTTCCTCCAGGAGCTGAGCAAGGGTAATTTTCCACTTACCGTTCGCTGGAGTCGCGGGGGAGATATTGACGCAGCTTGTGGGCAACTGGCTACCCAGACGAAAAAAATGCAGCCCGGTTTTAACCCCATTGAAACCTAACGAAAAAAAATGAGCAGGTGATGTCGAAATTGAACGAAGACGCGCTTACCGCTGCCCTGGAAACCATTAACAACCGGGCTGATTTCAGTGGTCAAACCGGGTTGGTGTTGGGGTCCGGTTTGGGACATTTCGCGGAGGAATTGTCCAATGTCCAACGAATTCCATTTCACGAGATTCCGCATTTCCCGGTCTCAACGGTTAAGGGTCATGCGGGGGAATTGATCAGTGGCCGGGTGGCTGAACACCGGGTTTTGGTGATGCGGGGTCGTGTTCATTTTTATGAAGGTTACACGCTGGACCAAATCATTTTCCCGATTCAAATCCTGCGTGGCCTGGGTGCGCAAACTTTGATTATCACCAACGCCGCAGGTGCCGTAAATATGGAGTTCCAACCCGGTGATCTCATGGTGATAGATCGCCAGATGAATCTCACAGGACGCAGTGTTTTATCAGAAGCCGAACCGTTGCGACCCTATTTGCGGCGCCTTGGGGATCTTGTTGAAAGGGTGGGTCGCGAGATGAAATTGCCCATTCGTCGTGGATGTTATGCTGGTTTAACCGGTCCTACCTATGAAACTCCGGCGGAAATTCGTCTATTGCGACACATGGGTGTTGATGCGGTGGGAATGTCTACCATTCATGAAACGATCGAGGCGTACGCTTTGGGAATGGAGGTTCTGGGGATTTCGTGTATGACCAACTTTGCGGCTGGCATTCTGGACCAGCCCTTGGATCATGAAGAGGTTATCGCCACCGGCAAGCGGATCGAAAAAATCTTCAGCGAGCTTTTACACCGTATCTTGATACAAATCTGAATGTTGAATTAGTAAAAAAGACAAAGCTGGTGGCGGATTTTGCTGATAAAACGGATTTGAAGTAACAACCAATTTTCGCGTCCGCGCTCGTACGGCCGGGTGTCCTTCGACTCCGCTCAGGAAGACACCCGATCTACTCAGGAAGATACCCGATCTACTCAGGAAGATCTCGGGTCACCTGCTCGTACTCGTTCTCGTTCTCGGCATCTTCCTCTTTCTTCTTTCCTCTTTCTCTTCCCCCGATTCATATCATTTCGATATAATTCGATCAGATTGATATAGCCTCCCAAGTTTCTGCTCTGAATAATTATCGCTCTATCTTACTGTTATACATGCGTTTATGCTCTATTTCGAGTTCTGGCACGCGGATTGTCACTAAATGGCCAAAAGCAAAGAAACCGAAAGGAAATAAAAAATGAAACGCTACCTAAAAATCTCAACCCTGTTCGCAGTCGCCTTCTTCACGGGAATTCCCTGGACGGCCAAAGGTCAGGAAGCTCCGGTAAATCCAAACTCTGAATTGATCATCCAACATGTCCAGACCGCCGCGGCCAATGTTGAAGCCGCAGCCGCCCGGGTGGAAGCCGAACGTGCTCGCCTGGAAGAGGAAAAATCTGCTCTCAAGCACAACGCCGTCTGGATCACCTCTGCAGGTGATAGCATGACCATTGATGCGACACTGCGCAGCAAACCCAAATTGGGCGTCTATCTCAGCAATCTTGATTTCAAAGATGCTTATGAACAGCATTATCCCCATAACTATGGTGTGATGGTTTCCGGCGTCGTCAAAGGCGGAGCCTCCGAAACCGCAGGCATTGTTGAAGGCGACATCATCATGACCTTTGACAGCGTTAAAGTCCTGTACGATGACCAACTCGTGCGCCTGATTCAAAGCAAAAAGATTGGCGACGCCGTCCCGATAACCATTTTCCGCAACGAGGGTGAACAAAACCTGACCGTTACGCTCAGTCCCTCCAGCTCATCCGGAGGAACAATCGAAGGCAGTTTTACATTCGACACCGGCAAAGAAAGCAAATCGGTTGGTTATGGCGGCGGTGGCTGGACCCCCACCTGGATGCAGCTAGACCTTTCCGATGTGAATGGTCTTCTGACTGACCTGAACTTCGACTCCATTGGCAGCAAAGGTATTTTGCTCCAGGGCGGCGGCGGACACGGTAATGTTGGGAACGGTTGGTTTTTGGGTGGCCAGGGTATCGGCTACACGTTAAATGACAATGTGGGCATGTGGGCTCACAATGGCACAGATTCCACCTATGTCACCCGTCAACTTAACCTGAACCTGGGTATCGGCGGTGTTACACTTGATAAACGCTTCGCATTATCGAAAAAGCTCATCCCGTCACTGGGTATCATGTTGGGTGGTGGGTCTTATAATCTGAAGATTACCCAAACTGACGGTGCTTATAACTGGAGTACCGTGAATCAGGATTTCGAGAGTACCGCGAATAGCGCCATTGAAATCAGCCGCGATTACATCCTTGTTCAACCCCGCGTTGGTCTGTTAATCCGGGTTTTACCCTGGATGTCAATTCGGGCTGAAGGCGGTTATGCTTATGGATATTCCTGGTATAAAGGCTGGAAAGCTACGGTGGGCGACAACAAGTATACCGTCAAGAACTCCCCGGACACGGACCTGCAGGGAGCCACGGCTTCACTGGGTGTTTGGTTCGGGTTTTAAGAATCACGGCGAAACAATTGATAATTGGCTTCCTTGACATTTGAATCAATAACCAGCATCATCCCGACTGGAGAACACCTCACCCGCCTATGTGGGGTGTTCTTCACCGGGAGATAACCACCGATAAAGAGACACTGCAATGAATAACCTTTCCACGACTGCTTACTCCCTGCTCCGACGTGGAATCAACGGCGATTAACCTACACTCCAATCGTCATTGACCAAACCCTGAGCCCGCGGCTGGTTTTTTAACCATTTTCCGTGGGCTTGGTGTATCTTACCGACGCCAAAACTGAACCAGGAATTTCCGGAGCACTCAACCCGAGAGTATGTTTTCCAAGCTCATCTCCACAATCCTCGCCTTAGGTACATCGGTTTTCACCAATATTCAGGGTGTGGATGCCGCCTTTACCAATGGCCTCATCGAACAACGCGGTCAGCGGGTGGTTATCAGCTCAGAATTGACGAACTGCTGGACCGAGGAGTTTGATCGGATTCTCCAGTCCGGCCAAATCGTCAAAATTACCTACCGGCTGGAATTGTTTACGGAAAATGGTTTGTTGCCGGAATCAGCTATTTCCATCACACACGAAATCCGATACAGCGCTCTGGATGAAACCTATACTGTTCACCAGAGCGAAACCGATCAGAACATCACCTCCAGCGAGTTGACCCACGCCAAACTTTTCATGAGCCAGTTGAAACAGGTTGATTTCCTGGGTGTTGCCGATATGGTCAATGACAAAACCTATTACCTCCAGACCAGCGCCCACCTCAACCGAATTATGCTCCCGGGCATGAGTGAAGAACTCAATCTCATGGCGTACTGGAAAAGCATTCGCCCCACCTTCCGCAGTGAACCCTTCAAGAAAGCGGATTTCTCACTATGAAAAAGCCGCGTCTGACATTTCGCACACAAATCTTTTTACTCATGCTGGCGTTGGTGATTGGCGCGGTCTATTTCGTGCGCTCATATTTTATTCAATCCCTCACATCCTATCAGGCACAGGTGGAGGTGATTGATCTACAAAATCGCCTGAAATCCATGTACCATGTTTATGTGGACAGTCTCCCACCCGAAGCAGCCCGGACGTATAAAGCGGAACTCGAAGCGCTGGTCAACGACATTAACCAACTCAAGCTCTCCGGGGAATTTCAGAATCGGGATTTAGCGCTCTATTCCCTCTTCATCCTCATATTCATCACATTGACGGTGGGAGGCGTTTTCCTTATCAGCATGAATGTCATCACACGACCGCTGGTGCGCCTGCAAACAGCGGTGGAGGCTTTGAGCGTTGGGAATTTTAACATCCGAGTGGAGGAAAGTCCCCGCTCTCCCATTAATCCGTTGATCCGGACATTCAACACCATGGTGAGCGAACTTGAAGAAAATCGCCGCAAATTACTCCAGGCTCAAAAGGACATGGTCTGGCGTGAAATGGCGAAAATTATGGCGCATGAAATTAAAAATCCCCTCACGCCGATTCAGCTTGCGACCCAGCGGATTGAGCATAATTACCTCAATCAATCGCCCAATTTTCAAAAGGTGCTCACGGAAAGTACGCGTATCATTCACGAAGAAATCGCCAGTTTACAACGATTGGTGCGGGCATTCTCAGCGTTTGCCCAGATGCCGGCATTACAACTGGAAATTTATGATTTGAATGAGCAACTCACCGATCTGCGTGACCATTTTAAAGATGAAAGCGAGATCGAACTCCATCTCGCGCCTCAACCAATTTTCATTCATGCTGACCGCCTGCAATTGCGACAGGTGTGGGTCAACCTGATTCAAAACGCGATTCTTTCCAAAAAAAGCGATACCGTAAGCCAGATTGTGATCAAGACCGAATCCGATCTGGGGCGGGTGCTGGCGCGTTTCAGCGATCACGGCACCGGCATCACTCCGGAAAATCTGGACCGGGTATTCAAACCCTACTTCACTACCCGGGAACGCGGCACCGGTTTGGGACTCGCGGTGGTCCAAAGAATTGTGGAACTCCATGGAGGCGAGGTCACCGTTGAATCGGAATTCGGCCAGGGCACGACATTCTCCATCAGCTTAAAACACCAACAGCAACATCAGGAATCATAAACCATGCGCATCTTGGTTATAGACGACGAAAAAAACATCCGTGCCACACTCTCCGGTATTTTAGAAGACGCCGGTTATTTAGTGATGGCGGTGGAATCGGCGGAAAAAGGGCTGGAGGTCATTCGGGAACAGCAATTTGAAGTAGCGTTGGTGGATGTCAAACTTCCCGGGATGGACGGGCTCATGTTCCTGGAAACCGCGAAACAATTCATGCCGGATCTGGACATTATCATGATCTCCGGCCATAGTGGGATCAGTACTGCGGTGCAGGCCGTGAAAATGGGCGCTTATGATTTTTGCGAAAAGCCACTTTCGTTGCCGAAGATTCTCATTTCCATTCAAAATCTGGATGAAAAACGCTCGCTCGCCCGGCGCTCTCAGGAATTTTCCGATGATCTGGAACAACGCTACCGGATGATTGGTGAATCACCGGAAATGGTGAAACTAAATGACTTGATCCAGCGTGTGGCGCAGACGGATGCCAAGGTTCTGATTCGGGGTGAAAGTGGTTGTGGCAAAGAGTTGGTGGCGCATTCCATCCACACCAAGAGCAATCGTCGCAAGGGCGCTTTCGTGAAATTCAACTCCGCCGCGATTCCCAAAGAATTGGTGGAGAGCGAGCTGTTTGGGTATGAAAAGGGTGCTTTCACCGGTGCCCAGAAAGCCAAGCCGGGAAAACTGGAACGCGCCCATGAAGGGACGCTGTTTCTGGATGAAATCGGCGATATGGAACTCTCCGCTCAGGCGAAAATCCTGCGTGTGATTCAGGAAGGTAAATTCGAACGGGTGGGCAGTAACAAAACGCTGGATATTAATGTCCGGATCATCGCCGCGACGCATAAGCCCCTGGAGGAGATGGTGAAACTCGGCACATTTCGGGAAGATCTGTACTACCGGTTAAATGTCGTTCCGGTGGATGTTCCACCCCTGCGCAATCGTGTCGCTGACATCCCGCGATTGGTCACCTATTTTCTGGATCATTTTGCCATGGAATTAAAACTTGGCAGGAAAGCAGTGAGTGCAGATGGCGTGTCTGCCCTACAAGCATACGCGTTCCCGGGAAATATTCGCGAATTACGAAACTTGATGGAACGGCTGTATATCCTGACCCCCGGTGATATGATTCAGGAAGCGGACATTACGCCTCATCTCAGCGTAACCAGTCTGCACCCGACCGGGACTGAAGCTTCTCATTCCTTTTTTGAGACAAAACCCTTTCAGGATGTGAAGCGGGAATTCGAGTGTTTTTATCTGGAGCAACAGTTGGAAAAGTTTGATGGCAATATCAGTCGGGTTGCTGAAAATCTGGAGCTTCAGCAGTCCAATCTCTCCCGGAAGTTGAAAGAATTGGGGTTGCGGTAGGGTTTGTCCGTGGCAATGAAATCCTATAAAATCTCTATCCTCCGGGAAATGTAGATTTTCATAGCCCCGCTCTTTAGGGCGGGGGTTATAGATTATTGATTGAATCTGAGGTGGGCTTTAGCCCTATTGTCAAAAATGATAACGCTGAATAATCAAATCATATTCCTCTGAAAATGACTTCCGCCGATGGTGCTCCACTTGATTTGTGATATATGCTCTGATTCTCTTTATTTGAGATTCCCCAACCGATAATGCCAAATATTCATCTTGCCACTCAAATTTGCCTTGTATCATTTTGTTCGAATTAAGCCAGTAAGAGGACTCTCCTTTGATCAAGGAAGCGACTGTGCTTATTTCTTGGGTCGAGCCAAGAGAAATCAAGGCATGACAATGATCAGCGACACAATTAATTTGGTCAACATATATTTGCTTTTGTTTAGCGTTTTCCAAAATATGGTTAAGTAGCTTTGGTCTTAAACATGAAGTAATTAATCGTTGGCGATTCTTTGTTGACCAGATGAGGTGAATCCATATTCTCACATATGCCATTTGATTTTCCACCTATTGTTGGGCTAAAGCCCTGTTTTAATTAAGTGCTGGATAGTACCCACGACCTAAAGGTCGTGGCAATGAAAATTTTCAAATCTCTATCCTCCGGGAAATGTACTCTTTTCATAGCCCCGCTCTTTAGGGCGGGAATTATAGATTGACTGAATCTGAGGTGGGCTTTAGCCCAATAAAAAGTTGTTGAGTAAGGCGCTATTACCCTGCTTTTGTTTTATTTCTCTGCCCACGACCTACCCATTAGGTCACGAAGGACTCCCACGAAGGATCCCCATGGGAAAACCCTCGGTAATGAAATCTTTAGATATTGAATTTTCCTAATCCGAAGCTCTGGTCTTTGGGTTAGAGGAAAGGCTACAGGAAAAAATTGGTCTTCGACCGGGCTCAGACAGACAATTTTTTCCGTTACTATCCTTCCGATAGTCTAATAAGCCCTAATTCCCGTGGCCGTGAAATCCTTAAATATTGGATTCTCCTACTCCCCACTAAACCTCACCCACACCTGCCGGGTACGGGGACCATCAAACTCCGCAAAATAAATTCCCTGCCAGCGTCCCAATTGCAACTCACCCTTTTCCACAATTATTTGCTCGGATGAACCAAACAGACTCGCCTTGAGGTGAGCGGCTGTGTTGCCTTCTGAATGCCGGTAATCTGCATGGTGCCAGGGAATCATTCGCTCCAACGCGTTGGTCATATCCCGAATCACATCGGGGTCAGCGTTTTCATTGATGGTGACCCCGGCGGTTGTGTGAGGAACAAAAACCGTCAGTACACCATTTTGCCAGCCCGCATCGCTCACCATTTGTTGGAGCATGTGCGTCATGTCCAAAAATTGTGTGTGTTGGTTGGTATTCAGCGTGTGTTTCATCATGGGGTGATCATTTCCCGGCCTTCAGAAAGTCGTAGGGATAGCGAAAAACACCGGTTTCCGTGACGATAGCCGTGATGAGTTCAGCCGGTGTCACATCAAATGCAGGTGCCCAGGCGAGGGTTCCAATTGGTGCCAGATTCTTGTCGCCGAGCCGAATAATTTCCTCCGCCGGCCGTTCTTCGATGGGTATTCCCGAACCATCAATTAATGTCCTATCAATGGTGGAGTAGGGCGCTGCCACATAAAAGGGGACGCCGTGGGCTTTGGCAGCCACCGCCAACCCGTAGGTCCCGATTTTGTTCGCCGTATCCCCATTTGCCGCGATCCGGTCAGCACCAACAATTATGCCGTCAATTTTTTCCGTGGCCATGCGGTAAGCCGCTGAGCCATCGGTGATGACCTTGCAGGGCAAGTTCAATTTG
>Ga0100387_10005311_pt1 | contig 10464 bp, 12 predicted proteins | sample CryGeymeta201511_FD_81547 | JGI IMG/M metagenome (GOLD analysis project Ga0100387, IMG submission 81547) | Groundwater microbial communities from Crystal Geyser aquifers in Utah, USA - Crystal Geyser metaG 2015-11 | ecosystem: Environmental > Aquatic > Deep subsurface > Groundwater | place... | reverse complement strand
CAGGATCGACACAGTCGTCGCACTCGTCGGTCACAAAGGTTCCGTCGCAGACGCCGGCACAGTCCATAGCGCCGTTGAAGTCTTCAGGATCGACACAGTCGTCGCACTCGTCGGTCACATAGGGGCCGTTGATTACGCCGGAGCAATCGGTAGTTTGAACTGTGAGTTGACCAATATTAATCAATGCAAGATTTACCCATTCCAGCCCGGATTGGGCATCAGAGATGGTCACATTTGTGTAAATAAGATCTGACGAGGCTTGGTAGACTCTAAACACCGGGATATTACCGGGAGTCATATAACCCTGTGTCCAGGATTGACCGTCATCTCCCATTGCCGGAACCGGAGTATAGGGACCTGCCCACTGGATTGCGCCTACACATATATTTCCATTAAATGCAGCAATCCAATCACTTGAGGTCAAGTCATTCCCGTCTATCGTAGCAGACGCTATAAAATAAAATGCTTGCAGCGAGGATTGACTAAACTGAAATTCCAGCGGAGAAGTGAGTCCGACCAGCAGGCCAATATTAATGGCAGAGTTTACATGCCATTCCAGGTTCGGATTAACCTCCTCGGCAGCGACCGTCTGAATCACCATGTTTTCGGAAGAATCGTAGATTTTAAATGTGGGAATATCGCCTTCGTTAAGATAGCCGATGGTCCATGGCTCACCTTCATCCCCCATTGCCGAGATCGTGGTAAGCTCTCCTGTCCACCGTCCGCCACCAACACAGATATCGTCCTTAAATAATCCAATCCAGTCATCGGTCCCCAGGTCAACGCCATCAATAGTTGCGGCCTCAATAAAATAAAATGCCTGTAAAGATGATTGATTGAATAGAAAATCTGATGGGATACTTTGCCCGTCAATTGAGGTAATTGAGATCAACCCGTTAGAGTGCCATTCCAAACTCGGGGTCACTTCACCAATGGTCACATTTTGAATGACCAATAATTCGGATTCATCAAATAGTTTAAATGATGGGATATCTCCTTCAGTCAAATATCCGGTTGTCCAAGTATCGCCATCATCTCCCATTGCCGGAACCGAAGAATAGGGACCTGCCCACTGGATGGCGCCTACACATATATTTCCATTAAATATACCAATCCAATCACTTGAGGTCAATTCATTCCCATCTATTGTAGCAGACTCTATAAAATAAAATGCTTGCAGTGTAGATTGTTGAAACTGGAATTCAGCAGGGGGCTCATCCTGAGCAATAATATAGCCAACGGAAATGACGCCGATGCCAATGACTGCGATTAATTTCCTGATAAATGTTGACATAACTGAAATCTCCTTCACTGGGAATTTGTTAATGATTTTTAGGCGTTATTAGATAATAATAAAGTACTACTTTATCTTTACCTATCCAAATGTTAAGTTGTAAATAATTGAAAAAAACAACGCGGTTATCCACGTTTCTATCTGGATTTACAAGATAGAAAAATAATATCGAAAAAAATATTTTCAACCTCTTAAAATAGTTAATCTGATCTTTCAATAATATTAGCCTGTTTAAAGACATATTAATATTTTTTTACCCACCATCAATCCGGAAGTGCTTTTTCCAAAGCAACACTACTCGCAATAAACTGATAATAATCTTTATTCACAGTATTTCCATGTTCGTCAGTGTCTTCGTAATTGCCTTTGGTAAAAATTCCCTGAATGACGGCTTTCCTTCCGGCTCCATCTTTCGGAACAAAAAATGCATAATCTTTAAATCTCACGGTCACCATATTATCACCATCCTTCAAATCCATCCAGCACCCTTTTTTCTGGCAAACTTCTGCCACAACACCTTCGACTTTGAATTCTTTACCGATATTTTCGTCTTTTTTATCCAAAATAGTTGAAAGTGCGGTCGTACTATCTAATGATATTGCATCTCCAAAAAGGTTGGTTGCATGATTTACAGATGATTCCCTATTACATCCGATCAAACACAATGATAACATTAAAACAAAATTAAACTTCATTTAAGCTTTCCTTATTTCTATTTATTTTTCCGGATTTGGTAAGAATGAGAAACATATAAATGCCGCTTACACTATATACAATCAATGCGACGGAAATCAGGTCGTAATAAATCCATGTCCAGTTTCCAAAGAATTCACCGGAGTGCAAATCATACATTAGCCAGGAAAGGGGTACGGAATCAGCGTCCTTTTCAAATTTCGAACTGATCCCCTGAGCCGCTCTCATAGTCTCAAGCCTGTGTTGGTATTGGGGAGGGAGAATCGAGGTATCTATTCTTGTTTGTGAGAAAAACTGTGTATTGTGTTCATGAATTAATACTATACCCGTTATAGATATAATTATGAGTATAATACTGGTGATCACCATAAACCATTTCCATGATCCGAATGAATATCTGTGGATGAGTCGCCAGGTTCGGTATTTCATTGTATGTTGTGCATAATTCGTTTCTCAGTAAAAATACTGAACTAAAATTTATCATGTTTGTCATCAAACTGATGAGTATTAATTTAGCTAACTTCAGCCAAAAGAAGTGTCAGCGGGTGCGCTGCAATCTGTGGGTTTTGAGCTCCGGTTTGATTTTCCAAACGAAAATTTCGTGGTTAATAGTCTTTCTGCACCCTTATTATCACAATATTTACATGGGATAGCGGAATCAGGGGAGTAATAAGACGGAACCAAAGTATTAAATACCTTGTCGCAGGATTTACATTTATACGCATAGATAGGCAATTGATGTTGTCCTTTTTTCTTGTAATATATTTTTTATAATAATAAGAACTTATAAATGCAATTAGATACTATCAATAGATTTTCGTAACAATTCATTGATGTCACCCGCGAACTCTCGAAGTGCATTATTTTCTACAATATTCATCATTTTTTCAACATCAATCGCCCCGACGCGGATGGACCCTTTTTGATCATCTTCAATGATAATATTACACGGTAATAGTAGTCCGATATCGGGTTCATCAGTAAGTGCCCTGTGGGCGTATGATGGATTACATGCACCCAGGATTTTATAGGGCTTAATATCGATATCCAGTTTATTCTTAATTGTTTGACGTACATCAATTTCTGTGATAACCCCAAATCCGTTTTCGGAAAGTTCTTCTCTTATCCGGTTTTCGACTGCATCAAATTCACCCTTGATGATCCTGAAATAACCATAAGACATTTTGCACTCCAGTCAGAATTTAATTCATTAATTTGATTTATATTTAACGATAATTACATAATTTTAAATGCCAATCACACGCTTTGAATGATCAGATTTTAAAACCCATTTCCGTGAGAATTTACGGATATTAGTCGTAATTATAAGAAAATTGTTACATTGAAATGATAAAAGGGGAGCGGGGGATTTATTAAGGAAGGCAGGAGAAAAAAAATGCCCATTATAGCAGCCAAAACCGGAAGTTTAAGTCCGCAAAGCCGGTTTTGGCTGCTAATGATGGGATTCGGTAACTATTACTTACTTGGAGTACAGTCCCGAACGCAATTGACGATTCCTGCGAGAATATCAGAATTTGTCCGGTAGTAAATGTAATTTCTCTCCCGGCGTTTGTTTACAAGATTGTGTACCAATAACAATTTGAGGTGTTGACTGGTAACAGCTTGTTGCAATCTGATATGTTTTTGGATTGAACTTACGTTCTGTTCTCCACCACCCAGAAAATCAACAATCTTCATTCGTACTGGATGAGCCAGTACCCTAAGCGTTTTCGCCGCCAACGTGAGTTTATCTAGTGTTAGCTCCTTAGCCATAATGATAAATATAAGAATGTCTAAATAAAGAATAAAAGCAGAATCCTCGTGAATTTTATATACCATCGTATTTTTTTAGATTTTTCGCTTTCATAATAAAAGCCGGAAGGTCGTTGAGGATTAGTTGTATTCGTGCAAATTTCTGATATTGACTAATTTTTTGAAAAGTAAATAATTCAACCCAATTATTTTATTTGAATATCAAAATGAGTGATCATTCATCATCGTATAACTTTCGACGTAGAATTGCAAATTCACCGGGATTGACAGGGTAATTGATACCACATCTGCCAGCGCCTCCGTGGCCTGCATTAAGTATATTATTTTTCTCATCGTATAACTTCTGAATCAGAAATAACTCCGTACCGGTGGGCGTGATGACTTCTATCTCTGTCCCGGAACATATTTTGTTTTTCGTCTCAAATGTCAGAATATCCGTTTCAATGTGATACCGGCAGTCTATTCCCACAACCTTATGGGTTCTTTCCAACGAGCGTGCGTCCTCATAGTTTTCACCAAACTCCCTTGGATTACGAGTATAAAACCCGGTGGTATAACCACGATTGGAAAGCGCATTTAAATCATTGATATGCTTTTGATTGAACGGTTTCCCCTTCATCATATCATCAATTGCACTCCGATAGGTCCGGGTGACCATGGCAGCATAGTATTCAGATTTTGTCCTGCCCTCAATCTTAAAACTGATCACGCCCGAATCATTCAGGTCTTTAAGCAACTCAATGGCGCACAAATCCTTTGAGTTAAACATATATGTTCCAAATTCATCCTCCCGGAGTGAAAATTTCTCTTCCGGTCGATGTTCTTCTCTGACGGTGATATTTTCTGGCACAGGTCTCCCGGAGGAATATGCAGAAATTTGTGAATTTTCATGCTCCAGCAAACTTCCTGTATCTTCTTCAACGGTATACTGCCATCTGCATGAATTTGTACAGGTTCCCTGGTTGGCATCGCGATGGTTCATATAATTCGTGATTAAACAACGCCCGGAATAGGCGATACATATAGCGCCATGTACAAAGCATTCCAACTCAATATCAGGGACGTTTTCATGAATCTCCCTGATCTCTTTTATGCTGAGCTCTCTTGATAAAATAATCCGTTTGACACCCAGATCACGCCAAAACATAACGGTTGTCCAATTCGTCACGTTTGCCTGCGTTGACAAGTGAATTGGAATTTCAGGATACTTTTTCAGGGCAATGTTTACCAGTCCGGGGTCTGCCATGATTAATCCATCAGGATGCCATTGTATGACCTTTTCCAACTCTTTGAGAAATGAATTTATTTTTGTATTATGGGCAAAAATATTTAACGTAAGATAAATTTTTTTATTTAATTTATGTGCATATTCAATACCCGACTGTAATGATTTTTCATTGAAGTCATTTTCACGAGTACGTAGCGAAAATTTAGGAACACCTGCATAAACTGCATCTGCTCCATATGCAAAAGCATATTTTAACTTTTGAAAATTACCTGCAGGAGACAATAATTCAGGTATGTTTTTGTTTTTCATCGAGTAAAATTACGAATTCCTTTCCAAACAAACCGGTGATGAATTCTGAAATATTACCATATGAAATTCCCCCATTACAAAATATACCGTTATCAACCAAAGGAGGGTTATTTTTAGATTAAGTCATGAATAAACCGTTAAAACAAGTGGAGATTTTCACCGATGGCGCATGTAAAGGGAATCCCGGTCCCGGTGGATGGGGTGCTATTTTGCGTTTTGATGGACGATCCAAAGAAATTCATGGCGGCGCTAGTCTGACTACGAATAATATCATGGAATTGACCGCCGTGATTGAGGCACTCGCCAGGCTTAACGAACCCTGTAAAGTCATCGTAACCACAGATTCTGTTTATGTAAGGAATGGAATCACCCAATGGATCCATACCTGGAAGAAAAACGGTTGGATAACCAGTAATAAAAAACCGGTTAAAAACAAAGAACTATGGATACTGCTGGATAAAAAGTCCCGGGTACATGAAATCTCATGGAATTGGGTACGTGGTCACACAGGGCATCCTGAAAATGAACGGGCGGATCAGCTCGCAAATTTGGGTATCCCCGCCTAATTTGATCTAGTAAACCGGTAAGGACGGGTCTATCTCTCTCGCCCATGCATTAATCCCGCCTTTCAAATTTTTCACATCCTTGAAATTGTGATTTGTTAAAAATTCACAGATCTGTTCAGACCGAACACCTGTCCGGCAGAATACAATGATCTCTTCCTGTGGATTAAAATCGCCCAACCTCGATGGGAATGCGTGTGTGGGAATGTGGATCGCACCCGGTAACCGTGAAATATTCAGTTCGAAATCTTCCCGTACATCGACCAATCTGAAAGGTAATTTTGATTTATATTTATTAACTAAATCTCTCACAGATATATCAGAATAATCGTTTTTCTTACGCCCCCCGGGTACGCCGCAAAAATCGACATAATCTATGAGTTCGTGAATTTCCGGATGATCTCCGCATACCCGGCACTCCAGATTTCGCCGAACCCGCAATTCAGTAAACTGAGAATCCAACGCTTCAAAGATCAAAATCTTGCCCGATAACGGGTTGCCTATCCCAAGAACAAGCTTCAACGCCTCGTTCGCCTGGAGCGTCCCAATAATCCCGGGAAGGACGCCCAGCACCCCGCCCTCCGCACAAGATGGCACCAGATGGGGCGGCGGCGGTTCCGAATACAAACACCGATAGCATGGACCGCCCTCATAATTAAACACGGATACCTGACCGTCAAACCGGTAAATACTGCCATAAACATACGGTTTGTGCAATAATATACAGGCATCGTTTACCAGATACCGGGTCGGAAAATTATCCGTACCATCTACAACGAGGTCATATTGACCAATTACCTCTAGCGCATTATCTGAATTCAATTGAAAATCATGCACCCGAATTTCCACGTGTGGATTCATTCCCGCAAGCCGGTCACGGGCAGATTTGGCCTTGGATTTCCCTTCGTCGCTCATCCCAAAGATCACCTGACGCTGAAGATTGGAAATGTCCACCACATCAAAGTCAACGAGTCCGATGGTACCGATTCCCGCCGCAGCAAGGTAAAGAGCGACCGGACTTCCAAGCCCTCCCGTACCAACCACCAGAATTTTAGCCGCTTTAAGTTTCTGCTGACCCAGAACTCCGACTTCCGGGAGGTGCAAATGCCGGCTGTAACGGATAAATTCTTCTGCTTCTAATGGCGGATAGGGTAATTCGCTCCCACCAGCGATCGCAGGGATGATCCGAACATCTGAACCCGGCGCCAATACCGTTTGAAGTCCATCCAGTTGATTGATATTGTCACCGTTCACATACACGTTCACAAAATTCCGGAGTTCGCCTTCAGATGACATAAGATGAGGTTTTAGTTCCGGATATTTGTCAAATAGAATGTCAAGCGCGTTTTGAACGGTTACCGCCTGCACTTCGATGCTTGAAGCTCCTCCGGTGAATCGTCTGAGCGGAGAGGGAATTTTTATCCCGATCATAGCGCTTTTACGGTCATTTGATAGTACATGGTATTTCCTTTATATCTATTTTTACATAATTTACGACGGTATTCATGGACAATTTAAACGGTAACCAATTCCATATCCCCAATGGATTCAGGATCAAAGGCGGATCGATCGTTCCGTAATTGCCAGGATCGATATCCTGAAATCTTACCGTCCATTACAGAGATGATCACATAACTGAATCCGGGAAAGGCATGCAACCGGTCAAATTCGCTGGGAATATCGGGGTGATCCGGATGGGAATGGAGGATTCCGATAATCGACATATTTTTGGCTTCTGCTTTGTCCTCCGCATTTTGATAGTCCAGGGGATCAATAAGAAAGCGTCGTTCCCGGTTTGTCGATTTTGTATTGATTCCGGGCAGGTATTCTACGGTTGTACTGCCATTGTCATCAAACGTACCGATCAGAAATCCACAACATTCATGTGGGTATTCCCCCACAGCATGTTCGCTGAATTGGGCGATAATTTCTGAGGAAACCCGGATACTGTTCATGAATTTACTTCCATCGCTACGCTGCCGGTTCTTGCCGCTATCTCCCGGGGTTGAAAATAATCTTCCAAAGGATTGATGGATGCGACAGTATTGGGTTTCCATAATCCGGTGCTGAAATAGCGGTCTCCCAGGTCATTTAACAAAGTCACAATTCTGCCGGAGCGGATGTTTTCTGTTAATTTTGAGACGCCGGCCAAATATGCGCCGGAAGATTGTCCCACAAATAATCCCCGCATGGCCAACCTTTTGCACCATTCTTTCGCATCATCTGCTGTGACATCTACCCAATGATCAATGAGTGATTCATCAAAAATTTTAGGGATAATATCACCGGGTGATCCCATCGGCTTTAACCCTTCAATTCCGGGCCAGATTTCTGGTCTGACACCGATAATCTGAATTGTCGGAAATTTTTCCTTCAGTTTTCGTCCGATTCCGGTGATCGAGCCACCGGTACCGACACTCCCCACGAAATGAGTGATCTCACCCGCTGCCTGAACGATCATTTCTTCAGCCGTCGTCTCATAATGGGCTAACCAATTGTCGTTATTTGAGTATTGGTCACAGAAAAAATATTTCTCCGGATGATCTTTGTACAGTTGGTGGACGAATCGTAATGCTTCATCGTATCCTTCAAGGGGATCGGTCTCAATGATCTCTGCGCCATGTGACCGGATCCGCAGTTTGCGTTCGTTGCTGGCATTCCCCGGGATAACCAAGTGTACCCGGTATCCCAGAGTTGTTCCCAACATGGCGTACGCGATCCCTGCATTCCCGCTACTGGAGTCCAGAATGATCTTGTCCCGGGTCAATTGACCCGATTCTATCGCCCGGATGAGCATTCGTTTTACCGGACGGTCTTTTAACGATCCTCCGGGATTTCGCCACTCCGCTTTTGCCTGGATGATCAATCCGTTCATTCCGGGGAAAAGATCTGTCAGATCCAGCAACGGCGTATTACCGATAATATCCAAAATACTCATACGGCTTCCTTATAAAATAAAAAACCCCTCCTACCGTGACGGCAAGAGGGGTTTTTAAATGGGATAACATTTCACCTACACCGGCACGGCAACCTTGAGAAGCGTACAACAATGACACATACAATTATGTGGTGCGGCATTGAAGGTGATATTTAATTTACATTTCATGAGGGAAAAAAATAGATTAACCCAAAAACATGAAACAAGAGTAATTTTGTCGGATTTAATAATTTTTTTCTGAATTTATCAGACCATGCCACCCATTTACGGCGACCCTAAATCCCGTTAGATACTCAAAATATTTCTTCTTGGGCTAAAAGTGTAAACAGTCAACTATAATCGAAACATCAATTTTGAACATTCCCAAATTTGCACCTACAAAATAATTCCGGTCAGCAGAAGGATCGGATTCAGGATCAGAATGGGGCGCTGTCTGAATCCTCCCGGATCATTTCGGGGTATAAGGAATCGTACCAGCCGCTCTCTTCCAGCGACCAAACTTCAGAGCGTTCTCAGGACAGACTTCTATACACCTTCCGCAGGCATGACAGTCCGGACGGATGGTCTTCATATCCATGATTGCCTGTACCGTCGGACATTCTGTTTTTCTGATACAAATATTACAATTGGTACACGCGGGTTTATGGAAACGGATTTTGAAAATTGCCGCCTGTTCAACCATCCAGGTAATCAGCCCCATCGGACAAATAAAGTAGCAGAAGGGCCGGTAAATAAACAGGGACATAAGGAGAGTGACGATCATGACTCCCGCCAGATACAGATCAAATCCCCAGTGTAGAAATTCAAAGGGATTAAAATAATCATATAGGCTGATCCCTGCATAAAATGCCACGGGAAGGAAAACCACAGCAATGATGATCCGAATGGTATTTGTGACCTTAAACTGGATTTTCTTTTTTAGTTTTTTATTATTTTCCCTACCAAATGAAATTCCATTGATCACTTCCTGTAAAGCGCCCAGTGGACACACCCACCCGCAGAATAACTTCGAGCCGATGATGGACAGGATCAGGATGGAAACGATAATTGATATAAATCCAAGCGGAATTTCATGCCATAGAACCGGCTTTGTGAGAAGGCAGGATGGGCTGGGATGAAGCCCCAACCCTTGAGCGAAACTTCCCCAGGGCAGGATAGCGATGACGGAAAATACAAAAAAAGTGATACTCTGCCAGATAAGACGCGTGGTCCGGATTAGTCTGAATTTCATGAGGAGAATCATTCCGATGATCACAAATATTACACTCATCCACACACGGGAGAAGGACCAGAAATAGAAAAATCCCGGAGATTTCCCTTCAGCGCCTTCCTGTGCGAATATCGTAGATAGAAAAATCAGACTAAGCAGGGCTATTTTAATCATTGAAAATCTATGTAGAAATACGGGGGGTTTAATAATAGTCATATTGTATTATTTCCTAAATTGATATGTGTCATCGGATTTTGTATTAATAATTTACGGTTGATTAAAAATGGGATAAAAGTTCGGATTAGCGAAATTGATATTTACCGATATGCCGGTTTTTTTTCACCGCCAACCGATCTGAAACAAAGCACGTGGTACCCGGTGATCCGATTGAAATCTGAATCCATCCGACGTCCCGAATTGGGAATTAAAATTTCTATTCATCCATCCAGCCGGAAT
>Ga0100387_10005302_pt1 | contig 10473 bp, 6 predicted proteins | sample CryGeymeta201511_FD_81547 | JGI IMG/M metagenome (GOLD analysis project Ga0100387, IMG submission 81547) | Groundwater microbial communities from Crystal Geyser aquifers in Utah, USA - Crystal Geyser metaG 2015-11 | ecosystem: Environmental > Aquatic > Deep subsurface > Groundwater | place: USA... | reverse complement strand
TAACCAACGGTGAACTGGCGTACCGTTCATATAAAAATATGGAGAAAAAAGTTGGATTGCCCCTGGCAGATCTGGCGGAAAAAAACAGGGATGTACGGGTCTCCTTCGATGATATTGTGGCTCAACCCCGCCGGTTTGTGAATAGTCCCATGTGGTCCGGGCTGGTCACCGGTGGCAGAGCGTATTCTCCATTCACATATAACAAGGAGAAACTGGTACCCTGGCGAACATTAACCGGCAGACAGCATTTCTACCTTGATCATCCCGGATATATCGAGTTTGGTGAGCATGTGCCCACATATAAGCCCAAGCCGACTGCCCTTCAATTTTCCGATATCCAATTCAGCACAGAAGAGACCCGGACGAAAATGCTGAACTATCTCACGCCCCACGGTAAATGGCATATCCATTCTACCTATGGGGATAATCACAGGATGAGTACTCTTTCCCGGGGGGTCGAACCCCTGTGGATGAATGTGATGGACGCTGCTGATATCGGGGTCTGTGACAATGACTGGGTTGAAGTGTACAATGATAACGGCGTCGTAGTCACACGGGCATGTGTCAGCGCCAGGATACCGGCAGGAATTTGTATCCAGTACCATTCACCGGAAAGGACGTTATCCGTGCCCAAATCGCCAATGCGGGGGAATCGGCGCGGCGGCGGTCATAACAGCCTCACCCGAACGCGTTTGAAGCCCAATCTGATGGTGGGCGGGTATGGACAGTTTACCTTCCATTTCAATTACTGGGGTCCTGTCGGCAATAATCGCGACACCCATATTTTAGTTCGAAAACTGCCGGAACTCAAGTGGTAAAATAAAGGATTTCATCGATGAATATACGCAGTCAGATTTCAATGGTTTTTCACCTGGACAAATGTATCGGGTGCCACACCTGCAGTATCGCATGTAAAAACATATGGACCGATCGGAAAGGCACCGAGTACATGTGGTGGAATAATGTAGAGACCAAACCCGGGACGGGATTTCCTTCGAAATGGGAAGATCAGGAAAAATACCGCGGAGGGTGGGAAAAACACGGCGATAGTGTGAGATTAAAATCCACCGGCAAAGCCCGGATCATCCCGAATATTTTCCATAATCCCAGCCTGCCCTCAATGGACGACTATTATGAACCCTGGACTTACGATTACCAGAATTTGTTCAATGCGCCTGCGGGAGATGACCAGCCAACCGCATTACCGAAATCCATGGTGACCGGAAAGTATATCGATATTGAAGCAGGTCCCAACTGGGATGACGATCTCGGCGGTTCCCCTCTTTATGCGCAAAATGATCCCAACCTGAATGCGCTGACTGCGGAGCAAAAACAGCAACTGTTTGCCATAGAACGATTGGTACTGTTCTATTTTCCCCGAATTTGCAATCATTGTTTGAATCCTGCCTGTGTTGCATCATGTCCGTCAGGCGCCCTGTATAAACGGGGAGAAGACGGAATCGTCCTGATTGACCAGGAACGGTGCCGCGGATGGCGGTCATGCGTGGCGGCTTGTCCCTATAAAAAAACGTATTATAATTGGGCAACCGGGAAATCTGAAAAATGTATTTTGTGTTTCCCCCGGATTGAATCCGGACAGGCGCCTGCTTGTTTTCACTCATGTGTCGGGCGTATCCGATACCTCGGTGTATTGTTGTACGACGCCGATAAAATTGAAACGATGGCGGGGAAGTCCGATCGGGAACTGGTGAATGCACAACGGGAGATGATCATTGATCCGTTCGATCCGGAGATGATCAGGTTGGCAAGAGAAAATGGAATTCACGATCATACGATTCAGGCGGCACAGGAATCCCCTGTCTATAAATTCGTGAAACTTTGGAAGCTGGCATTACCTCCTCACATTGAATACCGGACCTTCCCCATGTTATTTTATGTTCCGCCCATGTTGCCGGTAATCTCTTCTATGGATGGGAAAGCACGGAAGAATATGGCCGAAGGGTTCTTCCCCGATTTCGACCAGGCACGGGCACCCATCGAATACCTCAGTAGTTTGTTCACGGCGGGTGATGGCGAAAAAATGAGATATGTGCTGCGAAAACAAATGGCCGTCCGAACATGGCGCAGAGCCGTTACTGTCGGAGATGTCAGCCGGGAAACCGCGGAAAAAATGCTGGTCGCAGCGGATTGTTCCATTGATGAAGCCGAAAAAATCTACCGTCTCACCTCCATCGCCACCCTGGAAGATCGATTCGTCATACCGCCTGCTCATCGTGAAGAAGCCATCGAAATGATGGATGATCCCCTGGAATTCAAGCAGCAAAGCGGATTCGGTTTCCGTCAAAAACCGGTTAGAGGATTATAAACGAATGGAAGCAGCAGCGCCATTATCAGCATACGAGATGTTCGCAGCGATATTTTCGTATCCGCAGGACGACTATCAATATACCGTCGGGCAATTCACTGAATTTCATGAATTATCCGCGAAGGTATCCGACAGGTTGATGAACTTTTCCCAATCCATCGGACAAATAAATCCACAGACCCTGGAAGAGATTTTTACGTCCACTTTTGACATGAATCCGGACTGCTGTCTTGAACTGGGCTGGCACCTGTTTGGTGAAAATTACGGCCGGGGTGAATTTTTGGTAAAAATGAGAAAATTACTTCGCAGCCACAACCTCACGGAGTCCACCGAACTGCCCGACCATCTGAGTCATTGTATGCGGCTCCTTGGGAATCTGGATGGGGAATATGCCGCGACATTCATCAAAACCTATTTTCAACCTGCGATTGAAAAAATGAAAAGCGGATTGCCTGAAAACAACATTTATGCGCCGGCTTTGACCGCTCTGGATGAATTTATCTCTGAAAAATATCCAATGAAAAAGGAAGTGGAATGAAGATTTTCAATTTGATGTTGTATGGTATTTTCCCATATGTTGCCCTACTGACGTTTATCTCAGTCTCAATTTACCGGTATGTTACCCGGGGGTTTTCCTATTCCAGCCTGTCCTCACAATTCCTGGAAAACCGGATTCATTTCTGGGCGTTAGTACCCTTTCACTTTGGGATCATATTCATCCTGCTGGGTCATTTAACGGCATTCCTGTTACCGGCTCAAATCCTGGCGTGGAACAGCAATATGGTGCGATTATATATTTTGGAGATCAGTGCGCTCATGGGTGGCCTTTTCACGCTGATAGGAATGGTGATCATCCTGATCCGGCGGTGGACCCGCCCGCGAGCAAAGATTGTCACATCCCGAATGGACTGGATCGTTCTTTTTTTACTCCTTATTCAGGTACTATCCGGGTTGGGAACGGCCATATTTAACTCCTGGGGCAGCTCGTGGTTTACTGCCGTGGCAAACCCGTACCTTATATCTTTATGTAAGTTGAATCCGCAAATAGAATTTATCACGCCATTGCCCTGGATGATCCAGCTTCATATCATCGGCGCCTGGTTGACCGTATTCCTTTTCCCTTTTTCCAGGTTGGTTCATGTACTGGTGGTTCCTAATCCTTATCTATGGAGAAGGCCACAATTGGTTCGCTGGCACTGGAACCGGAACCGACGATTTATTTAATTCAGATTCTCACTTCATACCCGATAAGGACAAATACTCAATATGAAAAGACCGGAACTCATTGATTTTAGCCAGGAGCGGATTAAAGTCCTTCACTATACCTGGATCGCCTTCTTCATCACGTTTTTCGTTTGGTTCAATATGGCGCCGGTTGCTACGACGATGCTCCGAAATGTGGACTGGCTCACCAGGGAACACATCAAAGTACTGGCGATTTGTAATGTGGCGCTGACCATTCCTGCGCGGATCCTGATTGGTGCATTAATCGACCGGTACGGTCCCAGGATCGTATTCTCCGGGCTGATGGTAACCATGGCCATCCCAACATTCTTTTTCGCATTTGGAAATACCTTTACCCAGATGCTGATTTCCCGATTAATTTTAGGTTCTATCGGTGCAGGATTCGTTGTGGGTATCAAAATGGTTGCGAATTGGTTTCCTCCAAAAATGATCGGCAGAGCGGAAGGATTTTATGCAGGCTGGGGTAACTTTGGTTCTGCCTGGGCTGCGATGACCCTGCCATGGCTGGCGATCCATTTTTTCAATGGTTTTTTAGGTTTGGATGGAGATGCATGGCGGTACGCCCTGGCGGTGAACGGCCTTGTGTCTCTGGTATACGGGGTTATGTATTATTTCTTAGTCACCGACGGACCCACAGGGAAACAGATCAACAAGGCAAAAAAGACCGAACCCATGACCGTATCTTCCTACCCGGACCTGCTTCAGTATCTGGTCTGGTCTTTCCCATTGGTGGGAGCAATGGGAATTTTAGCCTGGCGTATTGGAAATGTCCGTATTGAGGATACGCCCTTAATTTCACACAATGTACTTATGGGTGTGTACGGGATATTAGCCGCCCTCTATCTGGCTCATGTGATCAAAGTCCTTCAGACGAATTTACCCATTCTGAGACGAGGCGTACCTGACCGTGAAAGATACCATTGGGGAAGTGTCGCTGCTTTAAACAGCACCTATTTTGCTAATTTTGGCGCCGAACTGGCAGTGGTGTCCATGTTACCCATGTTCTTCGAAACGACCTTTGACAAACTTATGGGACCTGACGGAAATACAATTATGACCCCGACGCTTGCGGGGATGATCGCCGCTTCCTTTGCTTTCGTTAATTTGTTTGCAAGACCCTTGGGCGGATTGATATCCGATCATATGAAAAATCGAAAACGAACCATGCTTATTTATATGGCGGGAATCGCTGTCGGTTTTTTTGGCATGGCTCAGATCGGGCGATGGGGTCCGGTAGTAGACGGAATACAGACGATAGAACCCATGTTCAGCGGGATGTGGTGGCTGGTGATATCGGTGATCATTACGATCATATGTTCTATGTTCGTTCAGGGTGCGGAGGGCGCTACCTTCGCGGTCATCCCTATGATCAAACGAAGTATGACCGGACAGATCGCCGGAATGGCGGGTGCGTACGGAAATGTTGGAGCGGTGTTCTATCTGGTCTTATACTCACTGGTGGACTCAAAAACGTTCTTTTTTACCATTGCCGCAGGAGCAGCGCTAAGCCTGCTGATCTGTCTGTTTATGCTGGAAGAACCTAAAAATGCGTTCGCAGAAGAATAAATTTTCCCCACAAGTCACATAAAGGATTACAGAATGTCACAAATCAATATTTCTAAATGGGATGTGGAAAATCCCGATTTTTGGGAATCTACCGGAAAGAAAATCGCCAATCGGAATCTGTGGATATCCATCCCCAGTCTGCTGGTGGGATTTGCAGTCTGGATCATGTGGGGGATCATCTCTGTTCAGATGCTGAATCTTGGATTTCCATTTAGCCAGTCCGAACTGTTCACACTGACAGCCATTGCCGGACTAACGGGGGCGACACTGCGGATCCCCAGTACATTCTTCATCCGGATCGCCGGGGGGAGGAACACTATTTTTCTGACGACAGCGCTCCTGATGCTCCCTGCGATTGGCGCTGGTATATTTCTGCAGGATAAAAGTACGCCGTTGTGGATATTTCAGATTCTGGCGTTCCTTTCCGGGATTGGCGGAGGTAATTTTGCATCTTCCATGAGCAATATCAGCTTTTTCTATCCTAAGAAGGTCCAGGGAACGTCACTGGGACTGAACGCAGGTCTGGGAAATTTTGGCGTTACCACCATGCAGATTCTGGTTCCGTTGGTGATGACATTTGCCCTGCTCGGCGGACTCTCAGGCGATCCGATGATACTAGAAAATACCAGTGGGACCCTCATTGGCAAAATCCCGGCGGGTACCCACGCCTGGATACAGAATGCAGGATTTGTGTGGCTGTTGTTTCTGATCCCTCTGGCATTTTTGGGTTGGTTTAAGATGAACAATATTGTTTCGGAAGATGTTACTCCGAACCCGGGACACCCGCTGGTGGCTTTTGCCCGCATCAGCTATTTACTTCTCATCGGATTCTTCGCTGCAGCGGCGGGACTCTATTTTATCCTGCCTGCACCGACCGGGTTATCCGGCGGGTCCTGGTTCACCGATAACATATTGAAGAATAAATGGATTATCCTGCCCATCATCATTTCAGTGACAGTGGTACTGATGAAATCCTTGTCCCCCGGAGAATTGAAAAATAATCTCAAACGTCAGTATAAAATTTTTAATAACCGGCATACCTGGGCAATGACCATTATTTATACGATGACCTTTGGGTCTTTTATCGGGTATTCCGCTGCTTTTCCCCTCGCCATTAAGGTGATCTTCGGATTTTCACATGTTCCCGGACCGGATGGCACACTCCTTCACAGCACCGTCAACCCCAACGGACCCAGTGCACTCATGTTTGCATGGATGGGACCTTTCATCGGTGCGTTGATTCGCCCGGTGGGCGGATGGATTTCAGATAAAGTGGGTGGTGCCAAGATCACTCAGCTGGTTTCCATGGTGATGATCGTCTCCGCCTTAGGGGTGGCATATTACATGTCTGCAGCATACCGCTCTGCGACTCCGGAACAATATTTCTTACCGTTTTTTATCCTGTTTATCATTTTGTTCACGGCTTCCGGTGTGGGTAACGGATCCACATTCAGGACCATTGCCGTGGTTTTCAATGCCGAACAGGCCGGTCCGGTGTTAGGGTGGACCTCTGCCGTCGCCGCTTATGGTGCATTCATCATCCCCAAAGTATTTGGGGAACAGATTACGGCCGCAACTCCCCAATATGCGCTGTATGGATTTGCCATTTTTTATACGGGGTGTCTGGCCTTGAACTGGTGGTTTTACATGCGTTCGAATGCCTATGTGAAGAATCCTTGAAGAAGGGAAAGGACACCACCGGTTCATATCCGGGGGTTCTTGCGATAATTGACCAGATAGCTAAAGAACGATAAAACAGAGAATCGCCGTTGAAAATCATTTTTGACGGCGATTCTTTTTCCTTCAAACGATGATGAGCCACCGTTCAATTTCTGAATTGGCTGCCGTCAATTACCGTAAATTTATCCGTCCATTTTCATCGGAATAAACCCATCCGGGCATTTCAATATAATTTTAAAATGATTAATCAATATGGAAGCGATAAAAAAACAATATCCTGAAAAATTTCTGCCGGAAAAACTTGTTTTTAAAAAAATCCATCGGGGTGCGCGTATTTTTATCGGTACCGCCTGCGCTGAACCGCAGTACCTGATAAAATCATTGGTTGAGTATGCGGAAACACATCCAAAAGCGGTTCTGGATTCGGAAATTATGCACGTCTGGACACTGGGAGTAGCGCCTTATGCCGTGGCGAAATTCAAACAAAATTTCAGACATAACTCCTTTTTTATCGGTCAAAACACCCGTGAGGCGGTCAATGAGGGGCGAGCCGACTACTCCCCCATTTTTCTGTCAAAAATCCCTGAATTGTTTCGTCGGGGATTCATTCAGGTGGACGTGGCTCTCATTCAGACTTCTCCACCCGATACTCACGGGTACATGAGTTTGGGGATTAGTGTAGACATCGTCAAGGCAGCCGTCGAATCTGCCCGGATTGTGATCTCACAGGTAAACCGGAATATGCCAAGGGTTCATGGTGATGGGTTTATTCATATTTCGAACGTCGATTATATCATCCCGAAAGATGAACCTCTTCTGGAATACTCCGATCTGCCGGATAATGACATCACCCGGAAAATCGGAGGGTTTGTGTCGAAACTGGTACAGGATGGAGATACGATTCAGGTTGGGTATGGAATATTGCCCAATGCGATTTTGTCCAATTTGTCCGGTAAAAAAGATCTGGGAATCCACACCGAACTCATCAGTGACGGACTGGTTAACCTGATGAAAACGGGTAGCGTCACCAACATGCGAAAATTTATAGACAGGGGCAAGACGGTTGCCACCTTCTGCATGGGAACTGCGGAAACCTACCGGTACATCCACGACAATCCCGCTTTTGAATTTCGCACGGTAGATAAAACCAATAACCCTCTATACATTGCACATCATCGAAATATGGTGGCTATCAACAGCGCACTGGAAATTGATCTCACAGGACAAGCCACAGCAGAGTCATTGGGGCATACCTTTTACAGCGGTATCGGAGGACAGGCAGATTTTATGCGGGGTGCAGTGCTCGCTGAAAATGGAAAAACGATTTTAACGCTGCCCTCCACCGCCGAAAATGAGACCGTTTCGAGGATCGTGCCCTATCTGAAGGAAGGCGCAGGCGTTACGTTGAATCGGGGTGATATCTATTACGTGGTCACCGAGTTCGGCATCGCCTACCTTCATGGGCGGAATATCCGGGATCGCGCGATGCAATTGATCTCTATTTCCCACCCGAAATTCAGGGCACAACTGATCTGCGAGGCAAGAGCATGCGGTTTGATCTATCGGGACCAGGCATTTGTTGACGGAAAATCAGGTGAATATCCATCAGAACTGGAGACTTTCCGGGTGACACGCACAAACCTCGAAATCTTTTTCCGGCCAGTTAAGATCAGTGACGAACCATTGTTGAAAGATCTGTTTTATTCACTTTCCGATAAATCCATGTATCGCCGGTTTATCTCTGCCCGGCTGGACATGCCCCATGAAAGATTACAGGATTTTGTCACGATTGACTATTCACGGGAAATCGTCATCCTGGCATTTATTCAGGGAACAGAACCGGATATCCTTGCCGGTATGGGACAATATCTGATCAATGAGGATTCCCACACAGCAGAATTGGCATTCGTCATCAACGACCAATATCAAAATCTGGGGATCGGAAAAGAAATCCTGTTGTATCTCGCTTTACTGGCAAAAAACCATGGATTGTTGGGATTTACCGCCGAAGTATTGTTGGAAAATGCACCTATGCTGCGATTATTTGAAAGTATGGGCTTCGATATCGAAAAACACAGATCCGAGGGCATTTACAACCTGAAGATGACATTCCGTCGTTGATGTGCTTTTCACAGCATGAATTTCAGCCTCAACACCGGTGGGTATTCAGCTGGGAATACGGTGATCCCCAACGGTAAAAGATCAGATTTGATATTCGCAGTACCCCATTTGATTTAAAAGCCCAAAATATTTGGTTTCATTTACCCGATGCTTTTTGAGGCAGCGGCAACCGTTTTTTTACGACTATAAAACGGTTTCCCGTCATTTTGCCCAGAACTTGCGGTTGAACAACACCAATAAAGAAAATATTTCCAACCGACCCAATAACATCACAAAGCTCATCAGCCATTTCGCCAGCGTCGGAAAATCTGCCCAAATATGAGTAGGTCCCACCATGTTTAATCCTGGTCCGACACCACCGAGTGCTGTAGCGCTGGCGCTGGCAGCGGAAATAATTTCAATGTTCATTGCAGATAAGCATATTGTGGAAAGAATCGCAATTAAAATGTAGAGCAAAAAAAATCCGAGCGTTTTGGTGACGATATCATCAGAGATGGGTTTCCCGTTTATCCTCAAATGGTAAAGTGCTGTCGGGTGTAAAATCCGTTTCATGGTGATACCGATGTATTTAAACACAAGGATAGACCTGATCGTTTTTACCGCACCGCTTGTAGAGCCGGAGCATCCCCCGGAAAATAAGAGAAAAAAGATCACCATACGGGAAAGTGCGGGCCACTGATCGAAATTTTCTGTTGAAAATCCGGTCGTGGTTCCGATGGATACAACCGTAAACGTACTTTTCCGTAACGAATCCAGCCACCCCGCAAGGGTTCCGCCTGAGATATTGAGGGATACCAGTAAAATGCCGGCAGCCATGATCAGTATGTACGCTTTAAACTCAGAATTTCGCCAATATAACCATTTCCGTTGAGTCAGGCTTTGAAAATGAAGCGTGAAATTTGTCGCAGAAAGAATCATAAATACGATGATGATCCATTCTATCACGGCAGAGTGATAATCCCCGATACTCCCCGACCGGGTAGCAAATCCGCCGGTAGCAATTGTGCCGAAGGATGTGCATATTGCGTCAAACCAGTCCATCCCCGCAACCCGCAGGATGACTGTTTCAAGGAAGGTAATTCCCGTATAGATCGTCCATAAAATTCTGCCGGTATGTTTGATCCTGGGGGTCAGCCGGGTGATAGAAGGTCCGGGGGATTCGGTTTCAAACAACTTGTTTCCCCCCACACCAGACATAGGTAGTATTGCGATGTAAAAAACGATGATCCCCATCCCGCCAATAAAATGGGTAAAACTCCGCCAAAAGAGTATCCCGCGGGGGATATCCTCTAACAGCATGGTTTTCTGCCCGCCCAATACGCTGGAGCCGGTGGTGGTTAAACCAGACGTCGCTTCAAAATAGGCATCGGTGAAATGAGGAAGAATCCCTGAAAAATAATAGGGTAAGGCGCTGAAAAACACGATGATTATCCAACCCAGCGAAACAATAAACATGGCATCCCTCAATCGGGGAGCCGGATGGTTGCGGGTAAACAGGTTCATGACCGCACCCGCGAGAATGGTCGTGAGAGCCG
>Ga0100387_10005294_pt1 | contig 10487 bp, 9 predicted proteins | sample CryGeymeta201511_FD_81547 | JGI IMG/M metagenome (GOLD analysis project Ga0100387, IMG submission 81547) | Groundwater microbial communities from Crystal Geyser aquifers in Utah, USA - Crystal Geyser metaG 2015-11 | ecosystem: Environmental > Aquatic > Deep subsurface > Groundwater | place: USA... | reverse complement strand
CGCCTTGCTGACGTTTTGTTCCTGCGAAGTGAATGTTTCCTCATTTTCTTTTAACTCGTAATATACCTGTTCAAGTTCCAGCCTGATATTTTGGATAAGGTCAGCTTCGGCTATGTTCAGCTCTTTAAGCTGGGATTCAGCCTGTTTTACCTTTGAACTTGTTATATTGCCGTCAAAAACAGGTATATTAAGGTTAAGCATCGCATTCCAGCTGTCCTTCCATTCGTTGACATCGGAGGTCTGTCCGTTTGCCAGCTGGTAACTGTAAAGGAAAGAAAGTGAGGGTTTATTCCCTGAAGAAGCAAGCTCGATCCCTGTTTTAGACATTTCTTTTTGAATCTTCATTTGCTTTAATTCTAAACGATTTAAAAGGACTTTATTAATGCCTTCTTTTAAGTTATACGTACCGGGATCATATTTCATTTTCCCTGCCAGTTCAACAGGAATGCCTTCGGCAATCCCAAGCAGGTTCTTGAACTGGAATAAAGCAAGCCGCAGGCTGTTCTTTACCTTTATTGCCTGGGGTTTTATGTTAGCGAGCTGGACCTCAGCCCTTAACACGTCGAAATCAGAGGCGATACCTGCTGCCAGGTTTCTTTTAGTGTTTTCAAGGTGGGTTTCAGCGTTTTTCACAGCGTCTTCAGACGCCCTGATCACTTCCTGCGCGAGTATGACCCCGTAGAAACTTCTTATCACTTCAACCTTCAGCTGGAGTTTTGCCTTTTCAAGCTCAATGCCGGCTATTTCATACCCGAGCCTGGACTGTTTATATGAATTGACGATCCTTCCCCACGTAAAAAGGTTCTGCTGGACCGTCCCCTTGACAGCTCTCTGCTCCTGCTGGCTGGTCGTAAGGGACATTGCCGGGCTCATAGGGCCAAGCATGCCCGCGGGTATTTCCATTGCAGGCGCCGCATCCATGTGCGTGAAATTGAAAGACGCGGATATTTGCGGAAGGAAGCTGCCGACAGATTCCTGCATTTTATACTGCGCTCCCTCTCCCTTTTGCGCGTAGGCCCGGATGGTCCTGTTGTGTTTCATCGCGTAATCAACGCTTTCGTCAAGTGTAAGGTACAGTGTTTCGGCCCCGTATGTAAAAGAAGGCAGGCATATCATGGACACATAAAGCGAAAAAACCATTAAAGCTCTCAGCGTGTGTTTATTCATGTTTTGTTCCTTTATTAAAATCACCCTGTTTGCCAGGATCATTTATCAAATAATTCAACAGCAAAATTCTTCATAAGCTTCAGTGCTTCCTCGATCTTGGGTTTTACGGCCTTTTTCAGCTGCACGAGCATTATTTTCCCTTTCGGAGTGATTGAATAGATGCGCCTTGTCCGCTTGCTGGGATGCTCCCATTTACCCGATATAAAACCTTCTTTTTCAAGGTTGTACAGAAGCGGGTAAAGCACGTTCGGGTTAAGCTTGTGGGGAAACCCATGTTTTGATCCCTTTACTTTCGGGCTCATCATTTCGGCTATCTTGTTCCCGCACGACGGCTCCTTTGAAAGAACGTGCAAAACACCCAGCCGGACAAAAGGCATCTTGAGGATAAAGTTCTTCATGTACTTCTCCGGTATTTCAGGCGGCTCGAACATTTTAACACCCATATTCCCTCCTTCTGTCATTGCGACCCGCCAATATTCGTGGCGGGGCGGCAATCTAACGTATTAAGGTTATCCAGATATAACATTATTACTTTATAAGTATATCACATTTTTTTGGATTGTCAAGTCCTTATGCATTTTTTCGTTTTTTAAATCGTCGACCCCTGCGTTAGCGGCAGCTGCAGGGGTCAAGGAAAAACCGCACTTTAGTACTTTCTGACGAAGACCCCAGCAGCTTACTCCAATTTTATATTGGAGTAGCAGGGGTCAAGTCTTTCGTGATTTTTTCAGGAGTAGACCCTTTAGGGTCGTTTAAATAACGGGGCTCCCGCCTTAAAGATTTGCACCTTGCCCGCCGCAGCATCCGCAACCTTTCCGCAAATAGCGGAGAGCTAAGGTTGGCGGAGTATCTGCGCAGGCGGGGGTCTTCGAAAAGCCCCTACTCCAAAATAAAAGAACCCCTCCCCGCTTTTCGAAGGCGGAAAAGGGTCTGGTTTAAATCCCCCTTTCATCCCCCTTTGTAAAAGGGGGAAATAGGGGGATTTGAAGTGCAGAAAACGTTAGTAACTGTATTTAATTTTAAGGTAAACTTCATCGCTGTCTTTGCTTGATTCGAACTTGCCGCCTGCCCAGGAATCCAGCATATACGCGCCAAGCACTATCTCTGTCGCCTCGAACGGGCAGTAAGTAATTTCCGGCACGATGGTCCAGCTTTTAACAAAGTGTTCCGCGCCGGCTGCGTAATCCATTTCGATGAATCCCGCAAGGGCAAGCTTGAGCTTGTCATCAAAGAACTTTTTGTCCATCTGGGCTACAAGGTAGTCCCTTATCTTTGAACGGGAGTCTGATGAAGTATATTCGTCAAAGAACCCATGGCAGTACTGGGCGTTTATGTAAATCCCGACCACAGGGAATGTGTAGTCAGTCCCGACCGTATATTTCAGCCAGGGCTCCAGGAGCTTTGTTCCGGTGGTAGTGAATGGAGGAACGAACGGATTAAACGCAGTAGTATCGAATTGGTCCGGTATACAATATCCCAGCTCAAACCAAATTCCGGCGTCAAATATTGAGCCTGCAAGGTCAAAACCGATAACCTGCATTTTTGGATAATTTAAACCTACGGCAACATCCACTGTCGGAGCTGTGTCAACCATTGTAACTGTTCTGCTTCTGTCAAGCGGCAGACCATCATACCCACGGAAATAACTCAAAGAAATATCAAAGCCAAATACTTTTCCTCCCAGTTTGACAGCAAAACTTGAGCTTTCGAGTCTGTCTTCAGGCATCGTAACTGTTAAATCCATATTTCTGATTGTGACACCCGCCATCAAGGGCATCGGGTACATTGACATCCAATTTGCGGGCAGGACACCAGGCGTGAACACCGGGATGAAAACACCCTGCGCGTAGAAATTACCTATGTAATACGTGGCTTTCAGCGAAGTGTTCGCGACCCGCCTTCCGAAATCAGTCAGGTCAGAAAGGTCAAGCGGATTCAGGTTATCCGTGGGGTTGAACCTGTCCGCTGTGCCCCAGGTGATGCGCTGTTTTCCCGCGCGCAGGTCAAAGCCTTCGACAAAAAGGTTCGAGATATCCACGTATCCTTCCTTAAGCTCAAGCGTCCAGGGCGCTGCCTTAGATTTATCGTAAAGGCTCAGATCGTTCAGGTTACCTGCTGTTGGGAACCCGGTGTTTTTCAGTTCCAGTTCCGCGAACCCGCTTGCTCCTGAAGCGACCGCGGATTTCAGTTTCAGGTTAACCACGTTTTCGTTCCAGGTGAGCGCGGCAGTGCTGTCAGCCTTGACCCGCCAGTCCGTTTTCAGGAACCCGTTTATATCCAGGGCGTGCGCGCTTCCCGCCGCAAGCAGGCCCAAAACCACAACTGCAATTATTTTTTTCATCTTTTTCTCCCTTTCTATAAAATATGCTACAAGGAGTAGGGCATTTAGGCCCGTTATTATACGACCCTAAAGGGTCTACTCCAAAAGAAGTAGTTTAAATCCCGCTCGAAGATCCCTGTAAATAATCATTTTGCTGTTTAAAATCTTTTTTCGTCAAAAAGCGCTGGGTCAAAACTGCCGTTTATAATAAACTCCCTGTATATGCCCCTGCTTACAAGGATCCCGTCCTCAAAGGTTTCGTGCCTTGATACCACGCCGGTTTCCTTGTCTATGTAGAATTTCTCGCCTGAAGAACCTGTTTCCTGCCGCAGATCGCTGAGTACCCAGCAGGAATATTTTCCGGTAACTTCCGATACGGATAACCCGCTTCCTTTCTTAGACAAGCCTTCGATCTGGCCAAGCATATAACCCCAGCCTGACTGGTCCATAGTCGCGCCCCTGGCGGAAGCGACCATCCTGTCGGTGTATTTGAACTTCATCCTGAAAGCGCTTAGTATGCCGCTCTGCCTCCCCCATACGAAACGGTCCCTGTAAAGCGCCACGCCTCCGGCGTCTTTTCCCTCAAGGACTCTATCCTGATGGTACAGGGCTTTTTGAAATAATACTTCATCAGCCTGTCTTCAGTTTTTGGGCCCCGGACCTCGCGTATTTCCATCAAACAGCAATAACTGCTCACCTTTTCGTATTTCTGCCTGGCTCCGGCGATGATGGTTCCGGCGTCCTGCCCAAGCGCAGCCGCGCACCACCCCAATACAGCAAAAACAATCAGGGTAATTTTCATGATTCAATGCCTTTTTTACAGGGAACCCTCCACCAAGATTGGCGGGCAGGCTTAAGAGAACTTAAAAAGCTAAAAAGTATGGGTAGTTTAGGTTCCTGCCAGGTCCCTGCTAAAAACTTTTATTATCGTTATTGCCGCGCATAAGCCCCTATGTCCCAAAGGTTTTTCCTTTTTTTACCGAGAATATCCGTATCAAATATGCCGGATAGCACTTTTCCCCTGCCTATTGCCGCCGAACCTTCGCGCAGGCGCAGGTCAGTATTAATATAAAATGGCGGAGAGTCGCCGTACGGGGGTATCCACTTATAACCGTTGAAAAAAAAGAATATCGGATCGCCGTAAAGCGAATTTGTGTCCTGACCCGAGATCTTCTTCCATCCGGTCAATTTCACGCGGTCTTTTGGGTCCTTGGTGCAGTCATCGTATATAAATGATGTTAAAAAGGAAAAGAAAAGGTTATTGTCGGAACTTATGCCTGCGGGCAGCCCGTTTGAACTGAAACAGGAACTCGGATAATCCGCGACAAATATATTATTTTTTATATCTATATTGCCGCAGGTGGTTTCGGGAAAATATATGCATGAACCGGCCACATATTTGCTGCTCTTTACGATGGTATTATTGTATATGCGATGGTTTTTCCCCCTGCAGATTATTCCGTGCTGCATCCCGACCATTGTATTATTGCATATCAGGCAGTTGTTGACACCTGGTTCGATTTCAACGGCGGATGTGCCTGAAAGGCAAAAAGTGTTCCTGTTTATTACCGCGCTGTTAGCCCCCCTGGCAAGATAGACCTGCGAGTGATGTGTCTTATACCAGGTGCAGTCCTCTATCACAAATCCTTTCTCGCTGACATATATGCCTTTATCCTCAATGCAATGCACGGGGTACCCATTGCCCCCTATCCGCAGTTTCCTTATGGTAACGAACGGGCTTTTAACTGTGAATGCCGCGCCGGGATAGACTTTAACAGGGAGCATTTTAATATACTTTATATCCTGCGAAGAGGCGATCATTGCCAGGTTTCCATCGCCCTCTATAATAAGCCTGTGGTCTTGCGTGGGCTTTAATCCCCATATGGTTATTGCTTCATTATAACAGGCGTCATATCCCTCGCCCTGTTTGGCATATATCTTGATCTTCTTCTCGGTATCAAAGGGCATACCCCATTGTGTCTCAATTAAAGCATTGACCGCTGACTGTATATTAAAATAAGGTTTACCCGGCCCGACTTCATACACATCGGTCACCGAGTATTCTTTCCTGTCGAAAATGAAGGAAGCTATAATACATGTTATAAGGAGGCATGTTATAAATCCGATTTTAGCGAACCATCCGGCAGGATCGAGTTTAGGCATTTCTCCCTCCGTATTTCCTTATACTGAATCCACTGAGATTTATACTCTGTAAACTTGTAAACTTTGTAAACTGCTTGATACTGACTGCTGGACACTGGCCACTGGATACTGTATTTATTATTTCTGCAGGTTGCGCTGGGTGAAAATATCGTCGCTCAGTTCGGAGTCAAAGCTTATATCGGTCATTTTAAGCACTGTGGTGTGGCCTTCCTGGACGTTTACCATCTTGATCTCTTTAGATACCCAGGAGTCACCTATCTTTTCCACGTTTGAGTTCGTCATTGTCTTGAACGGCCTTCCTGCCTTGTCAAAAAATTCTATCTTATCCGCGATAAAGGTGTTTTTGTCTATAATTAACTTAAGCCTTGAATAGGTTGCGTCTTTTTTTGCCGCGGTAACCTCTATCAGGTACTTCCCGCCTTCTTCGGTAAAGGATGTCGTCTTACTGCTCCCGCTGTATTGCTCACCGCCCATATCATCGTAGGAAAAATCCGTGCCCATGAACGACTGGTTCTTCACGTGGGACGCTATGCGCCTGACCTTGCCCAGCGCAGGCATATATATATACATTTCATCCCCCGGAAGCGACAGGAATCCCGTGCCTTTAACGTCAGCGGGCTTAAGGAACTTTATCAGCCTTTTCCCGCCTTCTTTTTGGAACATCTTTATCTCTCTGTTCTGGACTATTCCTTTTTTGTCAGTCAGGGTCATGGACAGCACCGCTACCTGGTTACTGTGCTCCATGGTCTGGTCCATTTTATCCAGCACCTCGTCCGCGGTCATCGCGCTTGAAAAACCCGCTGTGCCTGCCATCAATAATCCTGCCAGAAGAATAGCAATATATATTTTTTTCATGTTCCCTCCAATTTAATATAGTCCACAGTCCATCCGCCACGATTAAGATCGGGCGAGACCTCGCCCTGCCTTTGCGCAGGGCGGGCGGTCGACAGTCCACATTTTAAACAGTGCCAAGGTGTCAGAGTAAATAAGTTTACAGAGTTTATATAGTTTACACAGTTTACAGAGTTAAAATCCGTGGAAATCCGTGGCTGAATTTTTTCGTGTTTTCGTGGTTTCCTCGCCCATCCTTTTAGGTTGGCGAAGTCTCGCCCGCTGAAAGACGGGCGGAGTGCTTTCGTGGAAAGTTTTAACTTTTACATTTTGCAATTTGCAATTTAACTTTTGCAATGTTTTAAGGAGTTAGATCTCCCCCTTCACCTTTCCCTTTATGAGTATCAGGACCGGCAGCACGGTAAACGCTCCAAGGGAAGAGAAGAGCATAGCGATGGCTATGAGCTTGCCGAACATGCCCAGCATGTCAAATGACGAGAACATCAGGACCAGGAATCCCAGGCCGACCGCTATCGCGTTGTAGAAGATAGGCGCGCCCACTGACCTTATCGCGGATTCGACTCCCTGGCTGCGGGTGGCGCCTTTCTTGCGTTCCTCCTTGTATCTGGCGAAGAAATGGCAGGAATAATCAATGCCTATGCCTACCGCTATGCTGCCGCACATCGTGTTAGCCATGTCAAGCGGAATACCCAGCCACCCCATTATGCCAAGTATCATTATAACCGTCAGGAATATCGGCATGCTGGCGAATGCGCCGCTTGTGGGTGTGCGGTATATTAGTGTGATGATGAGGATAACGCTTATAAAAGCGGCTATCAGGCTTGAGAACTGGTTGGAGATAAGGAGCTTCTGGACCTCGTCTATTATCAGGGGCGTGCCGCTCACTACAACCTCTGTCCCGGGCTCGAAACACTTTGCCGCTGCTTCCTGGACCTGCTTTATCGCTTTTTTAAGAAGTTTGGTGCGCACGCTGGAAACCCTTGCGGTTATATGGGCTTCCCTGTAATCCGCGGTTATCAGATTGTTCAGGAATGAAGAGCTGGACATTGACATCAGAAGCATTATCTGGGCAGCGGCTTCCCTTGTCTGCGGCAGTACCTCGTATTTCGGGTCACCTTCGTTGAGCGCCTTATTGGCGTCCTTCAGGACGTCGGCTATGGACTGGGGGTAGTTCACGTTCTCTATGCCTCCCAGCGCCTGCCCGAACTTTTCTATCTGACCCATCACAGCCGGGTCAAGGATGTCCCCTTTTATCACAATGTCGAAACCGAACGTGCCGCCGAAACGCTCGTCCATAATATCGTGCGCGGTCCTTATGCCGCTCCCTTTCTTGAAATACTGAACGAAATTACTCTCGGTCGTAATGCGCGGTATAGCGCTTGCCATGAATGCCATTAGTAACATCATTACTATTACGATGGCGGTTTTGCGCCTGGCAACTATTCCGGAAAGCGCTTTCAGGAATCCCGCCATTATCCTGCTTTCTTCGGTCTTCCCGGTTTTTTCCCTGATCCTGGGTTTTGGGAACCATAGCAGGATAACGGGCACGAAAATGAGCGCGAGCAGGAATGAGATCACCACTCCGAACGCTGAAGCAAGCCCGAATACCTTTATCGGGCGCAGGCTTGTGAACAGGTTTGAAACAAAACCGAATACGGTGGTTATCGCGGCGAGGAACACGGGCACTCCTGTGCTTGAGATCGCTTTTTCAAGAGCTTCTTTTTTCTCAAGTCCGTTTATTATCTCCTCGTCATACCTTGCTATGATGTGCAGGGCGTAAGCGGTGCCAACGCTGAAAAGTATCACAGGAAGGATCGTGGTTATCAATGTAAGTGGTTCGTTGAGCCATCCTATAAGCCCCATTGTCCATATGGTGCTTAGCCCTACTGTGAGGAGAGGCAGCAGCACGCCCGGGAGAGTTCCGAAACTGAAGTATAGCACCAGCACGATTAGACCTGCCGCTACGGGCAGGAGTATCCTAAGGTCCTTGATAAGGTAACCCTGCAAGGTCCTCGTGATAAAAGGCGGGCCTAAAAGGTATATTTTTTCCGGTCCCTGGTATTTCGCGATTATCTTTTCCAGGGACTCAGCGACCTCGGATTCATTCGCGGCGCTCGACAGCCTGGTTATCACTACCGTGTATTTGCTGTCAGGCGAAACGAATATGCCCCTGTACCTTTTGTCCCCGAGCAGGTACCTTCGGAAAGATTCTATTTCAGCTTTTGTCTGCGGCAGTTTTTCCCTTATGGGTTTAACCTCAAGGCCCATTTCCGTGCCTTTTATCTCGTCCATCCTGGTTATGCCCAGGATCTCGGAAACGTCCGCAAGGTCTTTGAATTCCGCGGAAACGGCATCTATCTTGCGCAGGGTCCTGGAGTTAAAAATGTCATCGCTTTCCACCATCGCGATCACGAAGTTGGCGCCGCCGAACCGTTCACCGATCTCTTTTTCTGTCTCCACGGCTTTTGAATTACTCGGAAGCATCGTGGTGATGTCCGAATTGATGCGCAGGCGGGGGAAGAACTGCAGAAAAAATACGGTTATTGCTATTATTATGACCAGGAACACCACGGGGTATTTCAGCACTGCCTTCGCGAGTTTCTTAAGCATAGGTCTTCCTTTCAATTATGAATTATGAGTTATGAATTATGAATGAAGGAGTTTAATATTAAAAATAAGTTCCTTTTTAATGTTTTCATTATGAAAACAACGAAGTTATTTGTTCTTGGAGCCGGACAGCAATCTTATAAGGTTTTCAAACATACTGACGAACTTTATCCTGTCTTCGGGCGAGAGCCCTTTCATAAAAGAAGCAACGAGTTCCCTTCTCTGCTTTTTTATCTTGTCCATCACGGTTTTGGCTTTTGAAGAAAGGCTCACCCGCACGATCCTGCGGTCACCAGGGTCGTTCTGCCTTATGGCAAACGTTTCCTCCACAAGCCTGTCAACCGCCCTTGTCAGCGTCGACAAATTCATGGCGAGTTTCTCGCTCAGCTCACCCATGGTGGAATTGTCGCTTATGGAAAGCGAAAGAAGGATCATCAACTGCTTCATAGAGAGGTCTGTTTCAACAACCTCCTCAGGTATTTTGTAATGGGAAAGCAGCTTTCTCTCGTTCATTTCCATGTCAACCGCTTCCACCCTGTTAACCAGTTCTTCTATATCATCGTTCATTTTTGCCTCTTTTATGCATATTTTGCAATATTTTCTATTTGCAACTATTATACCATAAAACAACCATATGTCAAGAAAAAAGATATTTTGACACTGATTTCCACTGATTAGCACTGCGGCCAGTTGTAGATCCTCAAACTACCCAAATTAATTAAATTATTATCTGTGAATATCAGTGCAAATCTGTGTTAAAAAATAAAAACCCCTCCCCTTTTTAGGGGGGAGGGGTTTCAAAACCCCGGATGCTATCCGGAGCGTCGTTTTCAAATTCAGTTTCTTTCACATACGAACACTAAATTTTAACGACATTGCTGGCCTGCGGTCCCTTATCGCTGTCCGTTACGTCGAACTCGACCTTCTGGCCCTCAGACAGGTTCTTAAAACCTTCGCCCTGTATCGCTGAGTAATGCACGAACACATCTCCACTACCGTCATCGCGCTCAATGAAACCATAACCTTTCTTCTCATTGAACCACTTCACCTTACCTGTTGCTTTAGCCATTCTACTGCTACCTCCTTGTTCTATTAACCCTTTTTCAGGGTTTTTGCGGGTCCGTTATTTCTTGTCCTTCGGACCCGCGCTTGCTGAAATTCTTTACCGTTTTTAAAAATGCGCCTACGACCTTTGGATCGAACTGTATGCCGGAATTCTTTTTTATTTCTAAAACCGCGGATTCTTTTGAGAGCGCCTTCCTGTAAGGCCTGTCCGCGGTCATCGCCTCGTATGAATCCGCTACCGCCAGTATCCTGGCGCCTATCGGGATGCCCTCGCTCTTAAGGCCGTCCGGGTAGCCCTTGCCGTCGAACCTTT
>Ga0100387_10005286_pt1 | contig 10497 bp, 9 predicted proteins | sample CryGeymeta201511_FD_81547 | JGI IMG/M metagenome (GOLD analysis project Ga0100387, IMG submission 81547) | Groundwater microbial communities from Crystal Geyser aquifers in Utah, USA - Crystal Geyser metaG 2015-11 | ecosystem: Environmental > Aquatic > Deep subsurface > Groundwater | place: USA... | reverse complement strand
GAGCGCCTCGCTGCCATAGCGCACGTTGTCCCAGGCGAGCGGGAAGCTCCGTTCCTGCGGTCGGCTCGAGATGTGGAGGTTGGCCACGACCCAGGAGCCGTAGCGCAGATCCGGCTCGCCCGCCGAGAGCCCGAGCAGTCGCTTGGTCACGAAGCGCGGCGTGGCCAGGATCACCCGCTCGGCGCGGACGATGCGCGGACGCGCCTGGGCCACGTCGAACATGCGCAGACTCACGCCCTGCTCGCTCTGCTCGACGTTCAACACTACGTGACCGGTGTGGATACGACCCTGCGCGGCGCGGCGCAGGTGCTTGACCAGGCGGCCGTTGCCCTCGGGCCAAGCCAAGAGGTCGCGCGTGTCGTGCCCCGGCGCCACCGTGCGCGAGGCCCAGTAGAAGACCAGGGCCCAAGCGCTCGTCTCCTGGGGCTCGAGCCCGTAGTCGTCGCGACAGGCGTAGCGCACGAGCCAGCGCAGGCGCGGCGAGTCCAGGCCGAGTTGGGCGAGCCAGGCGCTGGCGCTGATGCGGTCGAGGGCCAACACCTCGGCGTCGTCCGAGGCCATCGAGCGCGGGATGGTGAAGGCGCGCCGTCCCCGCGCGTCACGGAAGCCGACCCAGCGATCGAGCTCGGCGCGGAAGCGCCTCAGGTGCGCCAGATCGCGCGGGCTCGCGCCGGCGTAGGGGTAGAGGCCGGGGTACCAGAAGCCGCCGTAGAAGACGCGCTCCTCGGGCTCGCGGATCAGCATCTCCTCCACGCCCACGGGCTCGCCCATGGCGTCGACCCCGTCGAGGGCGCCGAGCTCGGAGAGCAGACCCAAGAGCTCGACGTTCTCCTTCATGGGCATGGGCAGGTAGTGCGCGCCCCAGGGATGGGGAGCGACGCCGCGCTCCTCCCAGGCCGAGGTGCCGCCGACCTCGGGCTCCAGCTCGAAGACCTGGTAGTCGGACTCACCCCTTCGGGTGAGTCGCCAGGCTGCCGAGAGCCCCGCCGGTCCGCCGCCTACGACGGCAACCTTGACGCGCTCCTCGGGCGCCCCGCGGAAGTCGTCGAGGCTCACGGCTCCGGGCTGACCCAGGTCCCGCACGCGGTGGCCGACGTCGAGGGATTGGCCCAGCAGCTCGCCCTGCACCTGCGGTGCGGAGGGCGTGCTTCCGCCGCAGGCCGCGAGGCTGCGCGCTAGCAGGGGCGCCCCCACGATCCATGTCAGCGCGTCTCGTCGGCTGGCCATGCTGCGCCGCCCTCCTGACTCAGTTCCAGAGCGACCACTCGTGCTCGTAGTAGGCCACGAGCTGCTGGTCGTTCAGCGTGTTCTCGCGCACGGGAATTTCCTGCATGTCGCGGCTGAAGATGAAGAGGGAGGCCATGGTCGCGTCGTTGAGGAAGCGCAGGCCATGCACGCGCAGCGCGGTGGGCGGGTCGAAGGGATGCCGCATCGCGAGCACGTAGCCCCACTCGCCGAAGGACGGCACGTCGACGTGATAGGAGTGGGTCGAGAAGCCGGCGCCGCGCATGGTGCGCGCGATGCACCAGAAGCTCTTGCGCGCGTACATGGGCGAGGTGCTCTGCACCACCAACGCCGTGTCGGGCCCGACGACGCGCATCAACAGGCGGTAGAAGCCTCGCGTGTACAGCTTGCCCAGGGAGAAGTTGTTCGGGTCCGGGAAGTCCACGATGACCACGTCGAATTGTTCGTCGCCGTGGGTCCGCAGCCAGGCCATGGCGTCGGCGTTGATCAGCGTGAGTCGCGGATCGCTCAACGAATCGTGGTTGAGCCGCTGCATGGTCTGAAGCTGCCGCGCCAGGTTCGTGACCGCGGGGTCCAGGTCCACCATGGTCACGTGTTCCACGTCCGGGTGGCGAAAGACCTCGCGCAAGGCGAGTCCGTCGCCGCCGCCCAGGATCAGCACGCGCGCGTGCCGGGCCGCCGTGGCGAAGGCGGGATGCACCAACGCCTCGTGGTAGCGGTACTCGTCCGCCGAGCTGAACTGCAGGTTGCCGTTGAGGAAGAGCTGCACGCTGTGCGGGTTCTCGGTCAGCACCACGCGCTGATAGGGGCTCTGATGCGAGTACACGATGGGATCCGCGTACAGCCCTTGCTCGGCGAAGGTCGTCAGGCGGTCGGCGTAGACCAGACCCGCGACCAGGATGACGGCGATCACCCCGGCCGTGATGCGCAGCCGCAGGATCGCACGCTTCGTCAGCACGTCGGCCAGCACGAAGGTGCTGAGCACGCCGACGGCGCAGTTGAGCAGGCCGAAGGTGAGGGAGGTGCGGTTCAGGCCCAGGCTGGGCACGAGCACGAGCGCGAAGAGCACGGAGCCGACCAGCGCGCCGACGTAGTCCACGGTCAGCACGCGGGCGATCAGTTCCTCGAAGTTCAACTCCTCCTCGAGGATGCGCATCAAGAGCGGGATCTCGAGCCCCACGAGCGTGCCGATGACGAGGATCGTGCCGTAGAGCAGTGGGCCGAAGAATTTGCCCTGGGAGAAGCCGATGAAGAGCAGGGGCGCCGATAGGCCGCCAGCCAGCGCCGTGGCCAGCTCCACCTCGATGAAGCGCTCGGCGACGCCCCTCTTCACGTAGCGCGAGAGATAGGAGCCGATGCCCAGCGCGAAGAGGTACGCCCCGATGGTGATCGAGAACTGCCGCACGGAGTCGCCGAGGACGTAGCTCGCGACCGTACCCGCCAAGAGCTCGTACACGAGCCCGGCGGTGGCGATGACGAGTACCGTGAGGAAGAGGAGCGGTTGCCGGAGGCGCTGCATGGGCGTTGAAGAGGTCAGGGCCAACTGATTTCAGGGACACGGCGCTTCAGAGACGCAGCGCTTCAGAGACACGGCCCTTCAGCAACGCAGGGATTCGAAGAGGCTGTCGTTGGGGAGACGCTAGATGGCCGCGGCGACGACCATGGCGATGCCGATGATCACCGAGCCCAGGACGATGCCCAGCGCCGTGTTCTGATCCTCTTCGATCTCTTTGCGAATCGAGAAGGGAGTGACCGCTGCGATGATGTAGAAGGCGACGGCGAAGGAGACGAGGCCGAGGCTCGTGAAGAGGACGGACTCGATCAGGGACTGTACGAGGCTGGACCAGTCGATGTGCATGAGAGGCTCCCTTCCGGCGTGAGCGCGGAGATAGTATCAGAAACTGCGGAGACGAATGGGGCTTCGTCGGAGTTGTCGGGCGGGCTGTGATCCGCGGGGCTGTCGTCGTCGGGGCCTCCGCTGGTCGGAGCCGCCTTCGCCGCCTGCCTGCGCCACAGGATCCGTAGCGTGGCCAAGAGGGCGGGTACGATCAAGAGCAGGGCCGCCCACCAGAACGCGGTGGAGCTTCCCGCCTCGGTCTTCACGGCCAGGGTGGCCTCGGGCTGGCGCGACTCGCCCGGCTGACCGATCCACGTCCCGGCGACGCGCAGGCGGTAGTGACCCGCCTCGGCTCCTCGCAAAGACGTGGAGACCCGCGGCTGACCCGAGCGACCCTGAATGCTCATGCGCTCGGCTGCGAAGAGCTCCACGCCGTGCATGGACGGCCCCTGTTCGGGCACGAGGTCCACGGTGACGGCGAGGATGCCGTCCGCCGGACCCCGAGTGAGGGAGAGGGCGATGCGGTTGCCTGCGTGGAGGTCGAAGGGCTCGGTGTAGAGGAAGTGGTGGGCCAGCTCTTCCGCGTCGTCGTGTGGCGCACCGCGCACGCTGACCGGGACCATGAGATCGAAGAGCGCGTGGGGCGGTTCCTGGAGGAAGAGGCGCATGCCGAAGAGCAAGCAGAGCAGCAGGCCCGCGAGGAGCCAGGTCTTCAGCAGCTCGGCGGGCGAGGCGCGGGACTCGGCCGGAGCTCTCGACGGCGTCGCCGCGGGGGACACGCCGGCGCTCATTTGCCGCCGTAGCCGCCGTAGCCGCTGCCGCTGCCGCCGTAGCCACTGCCGCCGTAGGAGGAGCGTTGGGGCGTGTAGTCGACCACTCGCGCGGCGGGGCCGTGAAAGCCCGTGTGCCAGATGATGGGTGCGGTGCTGTAGGTTTGGGGGTCGCTGCTGGGTGGAACCTGAACGGGCTCCGCGTGCCTGCCATAGACGTGCCCCGGGCCCGCCAACACCGCGCAGGCGCCGTAGCCGCCGACGACGACCAGTCCGAAGATTCCGTAGAGTGCGTACTTGAGCATGGCGTTCAGGCGAGGCTGGAGTTCTGCCAGCGCCTGCCCTCGAAGGAGCGGCGACGGACGAAGGCGATCAGGAGTGGGAGGGTGAGCAGCAGGGTCGCTGATCCGCAACAGCAGACCGATCCACCCATGCTTCGATGCTCGTGGTGCGTGATGACGGTCACGCTCAAGGCGGGCGGGAAGCCGGGCGGGCAAGCCTCGCGTGCCCAGTGGGGGGCGACGCGCAAGGTGTGCGGCCCCGGCTGGAGTCCCGCCAAGGTCGCGCTCGCGCTGCCCGTGGTCATGGCCATGCTGTGGAAGTCACCGACGTTGTCGGTCCATTGCTGGCCTTGCCCGCGGGTCATGTCGATCAGCGCGGAGTTCAGGCCCACCCAGGAGCCCGGCCCGCTGACTTCGTAGCGAACGTCGACCGCGGTGACGCCGTCCGGGACGGCGAAAGCCGGCGTGATCGTCGGTGTCGACACCGCGCCCGCGGGCGCGCTGGGGCAGCGTGTCGGCGGATGTGGCGCCGTCGGTGTCACGCCGGCGGAGGGCACGCCGATGACGCGCACCTCTCGTCCGGTGGCCGCGATGGCCTCGTCCGGCGCAGGCGGCATGCTCACCGGGCCGCTGACGAGCGTGGTCTCCGGCGGTGCGCCGCGGGGCGCGGTGATGGCGAAGATGGCCAGCATCAGCACGGCCGTGATGGCGAAGAAGAGGGCCGCCGGTTTGAGCTCGATGGTGTTGGGCTGCGCGGCGCCCACGCCTTGGGGGGAGGGTGGGCTGCCCGCGAGGCTGAACGCTTTCCAGACCTCGGCGCCCGACACGTATTCGCCCGCGGACCAGCTGATCTCCTTCGCGCTCTGCTCGCTGCTCAGGATGTAGGGCGGCGCGATGTAGTCGGCGGTGGCCACCGTCTCGCCCGCGGCGACCTTCCAGTAGAACTCGCCCAGCACGCTGCGCACCGTGGCGGTGCCGCGGTTGTAGGCCTTGTAGTTGCGGCCGGAGTAGACGGCGCGGAAGTGCTGGTCTTGCACCTCGGCGTTGCTCACGGGCGCGACGAAGGTGAAGTGCCCCGAGTCCTCGACCAGCCAGCGATAGCCTTGCGCGGAGTGCAGCAGGTACTCGGTCCACGTGTAGGTGATGCCCTCGTCGACGACGTAGCGTTCCATCGTGCCGATCGCGAGCACATCGAGGCCACGCAGCGTGCCGCGGGTGCCCAGAGGCAAGTAGACCTTGCGCGCGAGCTCTGCGAGCTTGCCGACGACGGCCAGGTTGCCCGCCGTGTGATCGAGCAAGGAGTGGCAGGAGCTGCAGGCGGCGCGCTGCGCGGACTCCGGAGACGTGAGCTCGATGGGCGCGCCGCAGCTCGGGCAGGAGAGCTTGCCGAGCGCCACGCGCTCCTCGGGACGCGGGCCGAGCGCGCTCTTGGTGAAGCGCACGTCGTCGTGGGCGAGCTGCTTGCCCACGTAGAGCGTCGGCGGCGCCGTGCCGTCTCCGTAGTCGACGGTGGCGAAGCCCGAGGCCTCGCCCTCCAGATCGACGTAGCGACCCGACTCGCCCGGCGTGACGGGCTCAGGCAGCTCCCCTTCGGCGCTGACGAGCGTCGAGCCGCTCTTCTCGGCCACGACCCAGGTGCCCTGTGCGCCGGGCAGTGTGCCGCGGCCACCGACGACCACCTGGTCGAAGGTCGGCAGGCCCGAGGCGGCGACCGGATACGTCAGGTACCAGCGGCCCTGGGCCTTGGCGAGCCATGCCCAGCGACGTTGCGCGCTGAACTCCACGTACCACTCGTCCCAGGGGCCTTGGCCATGGTCGAGCTGCAGACGCCCACCCACCACGAATTCTTCGCCCGCGACCACGCCCCGATCGCCCACGGTCATCAGCGGCGCCGTGGGCACCAGGTCGGCCACCTTGCCCAGCGAGCGCAGGTCGCGGTCCGTGCGTACGACGGAGTGCCGACAGTAGGGGCAAATCTGCGCCGCCGAGGAGCCCAATCCGAACTGGATGGGCCCACCGCAATTGGGACAGGGTGCTTGGCGTCCGCCCGCCATGTGCGGTGTGTATCACGCGGCGCGCCGCGGCGTGAACCTGAATTTCCCAGCGAATGGGGGGCCCGACCGGGAGCGGCTACATGCGGACGTCGATGGTCGCGTCTCGGCGCAGCTCGACCAGCAGGGTCTGCTCCTGATGCGCCATCGCGCGGTCGAGCAGATCCCGATAGATCTCGTCGCGCTCCTGCGCGTAGGCCGGCACGTCGCTGTCCGCGCTGCCGCGCTCGATCAGATGGAAGACGTGGAAGCCCGTGTCGGTGTGCACGACGTCGCTCGTCTGCCCCGGCGTCAGGTGGGTCAGGGCCTGCTCCAGCTCCGGCGGGAGATCGCCTTGGGAGAGCCAGCCGAGATCGTTGAAGGCGTCGGAGTCCGGGTCCTGCTGTGCGGCCTGAGCCTCGGCGCGTAGAGCGGCCAGGGTGTCGGCGTCGGCGTCCGGAGGCGTGGCGAAGAAGGCGTGCGTCACGTGGAAGCGTACGGCGCGATGGGCCTGGCCGACGCGCTGGTCGTAGACGCGGCGGACGTCCTCTTCGGCGATGTTGACGCGGCCGCGCGCTCGCTGGTTCAGCACCTTCAGGCGCAGCAGCTGACGGCGAAGATCCGTGCGGTACTGGATGCGCGTGAAGCCCTGACCCTCCACCGCCTGCCAGAACTGCTCCTCCGTGAGGTTGTTCTGCTGCATGACGTTCTGCACGGCGCGGTCCACGTCGGCGTTGGTCACGCGGATGTGCATCTGGCTGGCGGCCTGTCGGAAGAGCTCTTCCTCCACCAGGCGGTCGACCACCTGATGACGCAGCTCGCCCAGCGCGGCGAGGCGCTCCTCCTGGTTCTGAAGCGCGAACACGCGCGGCAGAAAGGGCAGCATGCGACGTCGGACCTCGCTCAGGAAGATGGCCTGGTCGTTCACGACGGCCACCACGCGCTCGATGGTCTCGGCCTTCGAGTGGCTGGGCGCTTGTCCGAGCGCGATGCCCATCAGGAGCAAGGCCGCGATCCCGCGGCGAAGCTTCGGGAGGCCGCGAGTCACGGCGCCTCCACGCTCGGTCCCGGGGTCGGGACCTGAACCGCAGGCGCCGCCTCTGCGTCGGGGATGTCGATGTGCACGCTGGCGAGGGCGGCTGCGTTCTCGTTCACGTGGCCCTCCGTGCGCAGGCGCGTGAGGAACTCTTGAATCGCGTGCTCGCGCTTCTCGCGCCAGAGCCGGTTCTGGATCGGACGACGCACCTCCTCGAGGCTGCGGTTCAGCGCCGCCCGTCGGCCCGTGAGCTTGACGATGTGGTAGGCGTCGCCGACGTGGACGAGGTGGGGCGCCACCGAGCCGATCTGGGTCAGCGCGAAGGCCGCCTCGTTCACCTCGCGGGGGACGCTCTCGTGTGCGTCGCCGGGCTCCCCGGTGCGCGAGAAGAAGCGCAGGTCGCCGAATCGATCGCGCGTGTCCGGGTCTTCGTTGTTGGCCTCGGCGAGCTGGCGGAACAGGCCGACGTCGCTCGGCGCGGCTTGGATCTGTGCCAGCACGCGCTGCGCGGCGGCGCGATTCGCCATGCGGATGTCACTCGCGCGAACCTGCTCGGGCTTCACGAACTCGTCGCGATGGGCCTCGTAGTAGCTGCTGGTCTCGGCGTCCGAGATGTCCGACAGGCGGATGCGGTCTTCGAACTCGGACTTCATCATCTGCTGGATCATCACCTGATCCCGCGTGCGACGGACCTCGGGGTCGGCGTCGAGGCCGCGACGTTGGGCCTCCTGTGCCAGCAGCTCGAAGCGCACCATGTTCTCGAGGAACTCACGACGACGCTCGGGGCTGTTGTAGCGCGCGCGCAGATACGGGGATTGCTCCGCCAGACGCTGTGCGAATTCACCCACGGTGATCGTGGTGTCCCCAACCTGGACCAACGTCGCAGCGGCTTGCTGCGGTGTCAGCCCGTTCACCGTGGGGCCCTGGGCGGCAGCCGCGTCCACGGGGGTCTCGGTTGAACCCGAACACGCCAGCAGCAGCGGCAGGGCGAAGGCGAACGCGTAGCGAACTCGAAGCATCGAGGCGGACGTACCACCCCCCAGCCGCGCCGGCAACGCCGCGCTAGCTTGCGGCAGTTCAGGCCTCGGTGTCGCCGCCGCCGAGCAGGTCCTCGACCTGGGCGCGCAGCTCATCGAGATCGAAGGGCTTGTCGAGGAATGCGTCGGCGCCGTAGAGGGGCGAGGTCATCTCGTTCAAGCGCTCGCCGATGCCCGTGAGCATCAGGACCTTGGTGTGCTTCAGGTCGGGCTCTTCGCGCACGGCGCGGCAGACTTCCCAGCCGCTCATGCCCGGCATCATCACGTCGAGCACGATCAGATCGGGCTTCTCGGCGCGGGCTGTCTCCAGGGCTTCCTCGCCATCGGACGCTTCGAGGACGCGCGCCCCGAGCCGTTCGAGGTGACGCGCCACCAGGGCGAGGATCTCCAGGTCGTCGTCCGCGACGAGGATCGTGGTCTTGGTGTCGCTCGTGGTCATGGCAAGCCTCCGAAGGGCCGCATCGTCTTCGGTGCACGGACTTCTGTCAATCGGGTCTGGAGATCCACGCCTTTGCGGCCGGCCACGATGGCGTGCCGCGCCGCGCGCTTCCGCTGCGCGAGAGCCTCTTCCAGCCTCGGGCTGCCGCGCGCCGGGCAGGCCGAGGGTGCTTCCCGCCACGCCCCTACGCGACCGAGGCCGCGCTCGGGCGCTCAGAGCTGCCCGATGTGGTCCTTGCCGATCCAACCGTGGCGATCGCCGCCCAGCTCGAGGTGCAGGAAGTCGGCCTCCGCGCCCAACACGCGTGCGCGCTCGCCTTCCGTGACGTCGCCTCTGGCTTGTGCGCGTGGATCCGGGCCCTCGAACAACGGCCCGTCGTCCAGCACGATGGCCGTGGCGCCGTGCTCGAAGACTCCTCGTTTCACGCCCAGGCCCCAGAGGTCCGCGCACAGCAGCAGGGCGACCAGCGGCGCCGCCACGGCCAGCCCCACGCGCGCGTTCTCGCCGCGCACGTAGCGCCTGACGACCAGAATCAGGAAGAGCAGAGCGTCGAAGGCCACGGCCAGCGCGGCCAGCAGGCGCTCCGAGAAGGGCGCCACCATGGCCTCGCCCATTGGGGGCCGCGTCAGCACCGTCGCCTCGCCCCGGCGTTGCGCCAGGCGCCGACCGATCGCCGTGCGAGCGGCGTCGAGCCCCATGCGCGCGTCTTCGTCCCCAGGCCGCAGCGAAAGGGCCGTCTCGAAATGCCACACGGCTCGACCCAGGTGGCCCGTCTCTCCGTAGGCCGTGCCCAGGTCGTACTCGAGGTCCGGATCACGGACGCCTGCTTCCCGCAGCTGCTCCCAGGTGCGGATCGCTTGGGCGCGATCACCGGCCAGCCAGGCGTGGGTGGCGGTGTTCCAGAGAGCGCCCATGTCCTGAGCCGAAGCGCTGGCTAGCGAGCCCAACAGCGCCGCCAACGCGAACGCGGCCGCTAGGCCGAACTGCCTGAGAGACGTCACGGCTTCACCCCCTGGGGTGTAAGTCGGCCGAGGCGAACCATCAACGCTGCGGCACGCTTCAACGCTTGCTCCATCTCCCGCGGCTCCACGCCAGCGGCGCTGAAGCGCGCGAAGTCGCAGCTCTCGAGCTCGTCGACCACGCGTCGCGCCAGACCCTCGTCCGCGCCCAGATCGTACAGCTTGCGCTCGACCTGTCGCAGCGTGAGGCCGCGAGCGCTCTCGCCGAGTCGCGCGCCTAGAATGGTCAAGAGCGCCTCGGAGGCGGCGTCGTACACACCCTTGGCGTCGCCCGCCTTGGCCGCGTGGCGCCCCTTGTCGAGCAGCTTCTTCCCGGCCTTCAGCGCGGCCCGACTGGGGTCCTCGGCAGCCTGCTCCTTCCTTCGGCGCGCGAAGAGCAGGCCCAGGCCCAGCAGCGCGAACAGCAAGGGCGGCGCGGCCAGGGCGTAGGGGAACGCAGGCGACGCGGAGAGGGGCGCCTGGGCCCGCAGCAGCTCCGAGTGGACATGGATGGGGCGGAAGCGGATCGGTTCCTCGGCTGCCGGCGGGGACGTGGCGTCCTCGGCGTCGGGGGAATTCGAGGGCGGCTCCGCGATGGCGTTGCCGGCCGCCACCAAGTGTAGGGCTGGCGCCTCCACGCGTTGCCAGGTGCCCGCTTCGGGGTCGAAGGCGTCGAAGCCTAGGGCCGGGATGGTGTAGCTGCCGGGCCGCTCGGGCACGATCAGCCACTCCACCCGTCGTGTGCCGCCCACGCGGTCGCGGTCTGCGTGGATGTCGTCCTCGACCCGCGGCGCGAGGGCGCGCAGGCCGTCGATGGGCGGCAG